>Ga0189285_100062_pt1 | contig 73157 bp, 61 predicted proteins | sample GEYOminimetaG_FD_130315 | JGI IMG/M metagenome (GOLD analysis project Ga0189285, IMG submission 130315) | Marine microbial communities from the Costa Rica Dome - GEYO mini metaG | ecosystem: Environmental > Aquatic > Marine > Oceanic > Photic zone | place: Costa Rica: the Eastern Pacific... | reverse complement strand
GGGCGCCAGCGTACTTGCGAGCACCGGCGGAGGCCTGGACAATCACCGGGGAATCGGTTTTGTCGGCGGCTTCCATGATGGCGCGCATCTGTTCCAGGTTGTTGACGTTAAAGGCTGGCACACCGTAACCATGCTCGGCGGCGTGATCCAGCATTTGCCGCATCGAAATCAGGGCCATGGGTCGTCTCCTTCATTTGGACTATGGGTAGTTGAATTCTGTTTCTGTGCAGGACTCGTCTGGTTTGGCCTGGGAGTCTGCTGCGGCAGGTGGGGGAGCTCTTCCCGGGACACGCTGTTAATACGTCCATGTACGCTTGACTGCAGCATCCATGCTGCAGACAGTCCCGGGAAGAGCTCCCCCACCTGCCTTGCGATTCCGGCCGTTTCGCTTAATCAGGCGGAATCGCTTCTGTTTTTATTCTCCGCGCTCTTCCAGCACGGCTACTGCCGGAAGTGTCTTTCCTTCCACGAATTCCAGGAAGGCGCCGCCACCGGTGGAGATATACGAGATTTTGTCAGCAACGCCGTACTTGTCAACGGCGGCGACGGTGTCACCACCGCCGGCGAGGGAGAAGGCGTTGCTTTCGGCGATAGCTTCGGCCAGGGCTTTGGTGCCGTTGCCGAACTGGTCGAATTCGAAAACGCCGACCGGGCCGTTCCAGAGGATGGTTTTGGCGTTTTTTAGCAGCTGGGCAAATTCGCCGGCTGTTTCCGGGCCCACATCGAGGATCATGTCGTCGTCGGTGACGTCGGAGATGTTCTTGACGGTGGCGGTGGCGGTTTCGGCGAATTCGCTGGCTACCACGACGTCGACAGGCAGCGGGATTTCAACGCGGCTGGCGATGTCTTTGGCGGTGTCGATCAGGTCGTGCTCGCACAGGGATTTGCCAACCGGATGACCAGCGGCCGCCAGGAAGGTGTTGGCGATGCCGCCGCCGACGATGATCTGATCGCAGACTTTTTCCAGGGCGTTGAGTACGTCCAATTTGGTGGAAACCTTGGAGCCGCCCACAATGGCAACTACGGGCTTGGCCGGGTTATCCAGGGCTTTGCCGAGGGCTTCCAGTTCGGCCGCCAGCAGGGGGCCGGCGCAGGCTTCGGGGGCGAATTTGGCAACGCCGTGGGTGGAGGCCTGGGCGCGGTGGGCGGTGCCGAAGGCGTCCATCACGTAGACGTCGCACAGGGCCGCGTATTTCTTGGCGAGGTCTTCATTGTCTTTCTTTTCGCCCTTGTTGAAGCGGACGTTTTCGAACAGGACGACTTCGCCATCGGCCACTTCAACGCCGTCCAGATAGTCCTTGATCAGGCGAACTTCCTGACCCAGTACTTTGGTCAGGTGATCGGCGACAGGCTTCATGGAAGAGGCTTCGTCGTACACGCCTTCTTCCGGGCGGCCCAGGTGGGACATCAGCATGACTTTGGCGCCGGCGTCTTTGGCAGCCTTGATGGTCGACAGTGACGCGCGGATGCGAGCGTCGCTGGAGACTTTGCCGTCCTTGACCGGCACGTTCAGGTCTTCGCGGATCAGCACTCGCTTGCCGGCGAGGTTGAGGTCGGTCATTCTTTTGATGGCCATAACGTTCGTCCCTTCAACAAAATTTCAGATTAAGAATGTTTGGTTAACCAGCTTTTGCTGACATCGAGCATCCGGTTCGCGAACCCCCACTCATTGTCGAACCAGCACAGTACTTTCACCATGGTGCCCCCGGTTACCCGGGTCTGGCCGCCGTCCACCACGCCGGAATGGGCGTCGTGGTTGAAATCGGAGCTGGCCAGCAGTTCGTCGGTGTAGCCGAGTATGCTCTTCAACGGGCCATTGGCGGCCTCTTTTAGCAGGCTGTTCACCGCTGCCACATCGGTGCTCTTGCGCACATTCACCACCATGTCGATGGCGGACACGTTCATGGTCGGTACCCGCATGGCCACCGAGCTGAACTTGCCTTCCATGTTGGGCAGCAGCCGCTCGATACCCTTGGCGAGACCAGTTTCCACCGGGACGATGTTGTGCAGGGCACTCCGAGTGCGCCGCAGATCCTGATGGTGGTAGGCATCGATGACCGGCTGGTCGTTCATGGCGGCATGGATAGTTGTGGTGCTGCCCTGCTCCACACCAAACGCGTCGTCCAGCACTTTGATCACCGGAACGAGGCAGTTGGTGGTGCATGAGGCGGCGGCCACGATCACATCATCAGCTGTGAGATCGGCGTGGTTCACACCGTAGACCACGGTGCGGTCTACATCTGACTCGGCCGGCTGCGAGAACAGCAGCTGTTTGGCGCCAGAATCGATATGTTTCTGGGCCGTGGCGCGATCTGAGAAGGCGCCGGAACATTCCAGTACCAGATCGACATCAAGCAGCCGCCAGGGCAGTTCTGCCGGGTCAGCATGACTCAACACGCGGATCGCATCGCCATTGACCATGAGATCCTGGCCCGATACCGAAATATCACCCTGGAACCGGCCATGGGTGGAATCGTATCGGGTCAGGTGGGCAATGGTGTCGATATCCGACAGCTCATTAATCGCGACCACCTGCAGGTGGTCGCGAAAGCCGTTTTCATAAAGCGCGCGCAACACGCACTGGCCGATTCGGCCGTACCCGTTGATGGCGACACGAAAAGGCGCAGAGTCTGTCATCAGGCGTCCAGCAGCTCAGCCGCCACTTCCAGGACATTGTCCACGGTAAAGCCGAATTCCTTGAACAGTTCGCCAGCAGGGGCAGACTCACCAAAGGTGGTCATACCGATGATGCGACCGTCCAGGCCAACGTACTTGTACCAGTAGTCGGCAATGCCGGCTTCGATGGCGATGCGGTTGGTCACGTCGAGCGGCAGAACCTGCTGCTTGTACTCAGCGCTCTGGGCGTCGAACACATCGGTGGACGGCATGGAAACAACGCGCACCTTCTTGCCCTGCTCCCGCAGTTTGGCAGCGGCGTCCTGGGCCAGGGCCACTTCGGAACCGGTGGCAATCAGGATCAGATCCGGAGTGCCCTCGCTGTCGGAGAGGATGTAGGCGCCTTTAGCCACGTCAGCCAGTTGCTGGGCGTCGCGATCCTGAGCCGGCAGGCCCTGACGGGAGAACACCATGGCCGTCGGGCCATCTTTGCGCTCCAGTGCGGCTTTCCAGGCCACTGCAGATTCAACGGTGTCAGCCGGACGCCACATGCTCATGTTGGGCGTGGTGCGCAGGCTGGCCATCTGCTCGATCGGCTGGTGTGTCGGGCCGTCTTCGCCCAGGCCGATGGAATCGTGAGTGAACACGAAGATGGAACGCTGCTTCATGAGCGCGGCCATGCGCACGGCGTTACGGCAGTATTCCATGAAGATCAGGAAGGTAGCGCCGTAGGGCACGAAACCGCCGTGCAGGGCGATGCCGTTCATGATGGCGGCCATGCCGAATTCACGAACACCGTAGTAAATGTAGTTACCGCTGGCATCTTCCTTGGTCAGGCCCTTGGTGTCGGACCAGATGGTCAGGTTGGAACCAGCCAGGTCGGCAGAGCCGCCCATCAGTTCCGGCAGCAGTGGGCCGTAGGCATTCAGGGTGTTCTGGGAAGCCTTGCGGGAAGCCACGGTTTCGGCCTTGTCCTGACACTCTTGGATGTAGGCCCGGGCCTTCTCGGCAAAATCGGCAGGCAGGTCGCCGGCCATGCGGCGCTTGAATTCTGCGGCAAGCTCCGGCTCGGCCTTTTCATAGGCGGCGAACTTCTGCTCCCACTCGGATTGCGCCGCGGCGCCTTTCTCTCGGGCGTTCCAGGCACTGGCAATGTCGGCCGGGATTTCGAACGGGCCGTGCTGCCAGCCCAGTTGCTCGCGGGTCAGGGTAATCTCGTCATCACCCAGGGGGGCACCATGACAGCTTTCCTTGCCCTGTTTGTTCGGGGAACCGAAGCCGATGATGGTCTTGCAGCAGATCAGGGTGGGCTGATCTGTGTTGGCCCGGGCGGCTTCGATGGCGGCGCGGATGGCGTCGGCGTCGTGGCCATCGACGGCGGGAATCACCTGCCAGCCGTAGGACTCGAAACGCTGCGGGGTGTTATCGGTGAACCAGCCCTCAACCTCGCCATCGATGGAGATGCCGTTGTCGTCGTAGAAGAACACCAGTTTGCCGAGGCCGAGGGTGCCAGCGAGGGATGCCACTTCGTGGGAGATGCCTTCCATGAGGCAGCCGTCGCCGAGGAACGCGTAGGTGTAGTGGTCAACAATCTCGTGACCTGGGCGGTTGAACTGCGCAGCCAGGGACTTTTCGGCAATGGCGAAACCAACGGCGTTGGCGATCCCCTGCCCAAGCGGGCCGGTGGTGGTTTCAATGCCCGGCGTATAGCCATACTCGGGATGCCCCGGGGTCTTTGAGTGCAGCTGACGGAAGTTCTTGATGTCGTCGATGGAAACGTCGTAACCGCTCAGGTGCAGCAGGGAATACTGCAGCATGGAGCCGTGACCGTTGGACAGCACGAAGCGGTCCCGGTTGGCCCACTGAGGGTTGGCCGGGTTGTGGCTCAGGTAATCGTTCCACAGAACCTCGGCGATATCCGCCATACCCATGGGCGCACCCGGGTGGCCGGACTTGGCTTTCTGAACCGCATCCATGCTCAGCGCGCGAATGGCGTTGGCGAGATCTTTACGAGACGGCATTGACGTTTCTCCAGTGTTTTGCAGGAAAAGAATTCGTAGTGATTAAAGGGCGATCAAAATGAGGCGCGTATTTTCGCCGATTAGTGTGTGCCGGGGCAAATCGGCATACGCCTGTTTCACGATTGTTTGCCTGTGGATTTCCGAAAGGGCCTGATTTCAAAGAATGATAAATCTATATCAAAATTTTTTGATATGCCTATTGATTGACCACCCGAAGCACCCTACACTTCGTTGCCATGACATCCATGAACGCACACGCCGATAACCTGTCCTCCGTGGACGCACTGGCCCCGATCTTCAAAGCGAGCGGGGACCCTTTGCGCCTGGAGATTTTGCGTGTATTGAGAAGGGATACCTTCGGGGTACTGGAACTCAGCCAGCTGTTCGATATGCGCCAGTCCGGCATGAGCCACCACCTAAAAGTGATGAACAAAGCCGGTCTGCTGGAGCCACAGCGCGAAGGCAATGCGATCTTCTATCGCCGCCCGCTGCACCTGGACAGCGACAAGCCAACCGACCAGACCATTCGCCAGATATTTGAGGTGGTCGACCGGGTGCCGCTGCCGCCGCACCTGCAGGAACGGATTGAAGCCATTCGCACTCAGCGTGCCGATCAGTCCCAGGCCTTCTTTGCCCGCCATGCAGAGCAGTTCCGGGAACAGCAGGAGCTGATCGCGGCCTTTGACCTTTATGCGGAGCCGGTAGCGGAGATGATCCGCAAGCGGTCCCGCAAGCACCAGTGGCAGTCGGCCCTGGAAATCGGCCCCGGTGAAGGCGCCTTTCTGCCTGTTCTGGCTGAGCTTTGCGGACACGTGGTTGCCCTTGATAACAGCCGGGACATGCTGGCCAAGGCAACCCGCACGTGTATTGAAGAACGGTTGAACAACATCGATCTGATTGAGGGCGTAACCGACACCCTGCTGGCCCGGGGCGACGCCTTTGACCTGGTGGTTGCCAACATGGTGCTGCACCACGTGCCCAGCCCCGCTGACATCTTCCTGGATGCCGCGGCACTGATGAACAACGGCGGCTGCTTTGTGATCAGCGACCTGTGCAGTCACGATCAGGACTGGGCAAAAGAAAACTGCGGTGATCTCTGGCTCGGTTTCGAGCCGGAAGAGCTGACAAGCTGGGCAGCGGACGCTGGCCTGGTAGCCGGTGAACAGCTGTTCATCGGCTTGCGAAACGGTTTCCAGATCCAGGTTCGCGAATTCTGGAAACACAGCGGCCAGATTTGACGACCTGAATCGCAATATCAACAAATTTTGATATATGGATACGTAGTTTTACGTATCCTTACACAGACCACCAAACCGGATACCGGAAAGCGCTTTAAGAAAGCCACTTACCGGCCTGAATTTGAATCGCTCACAGAGGGGCATGCGTTATGGCTGACTACAATATCTTCACTTCCGAATCGGTCTCTGAAGGCCACCCGGACAAACTGGCAGACCAGATCTCTGATGCCGTGCTGGACGCCATCCTGACCGACGATCCCCACGCCCGCGTTGCCTGCGAAACCATGGTGAAAACCGGTGTGGCCATCGTTGGCGGTGAAATCACTACAAGCGCCTGGGTCGACCTGGAAGACCTGGTGCGCGGTGTGATCAAGGACATCGGCTACACCTCCTCGAAAGTGGGCTACGACGGCGACACCTGCGGCATCATCAACATCATCGGCAAGCAGTCGGTGGATATCGCCCAGGGCGTTGACCGCCAGAAGCCGGAAGACCAGGGTGCCGGCGACCAAGGCCTGATGTTCGGCTACGCCAGCAACGAAACCGACGTGCTGATGCCGGCACCGATCACCTTCTCCCACCGTCTGGTGCAGCGCCAGGCCGAGGCCCGCAAGAGCGGCCTGCTGCCGTGGCTGCGCCCGGACGCCAAGAGCCAGGTAACCTGCCGCTACGAGAATGGTCGTGTTGCCGGTATCGACGCGGTGGTTCTGTCCACCCAGCATGATGAAGACGTGACCCAGGAAGACCTGAAAGAAGCGGTGATGGAGCTGATTGTGAAGCATGCGCTGCCCGCTGAACTACTGCACAAGGACACCCAGTTCCACATCAACCCGACCGGCAAGTTTGTGATCGGCGGCCCGGTGGGCGACTGCGGCCTGACTGGCCGGAAAATCATCGTCGACACATACGGCGGCATGGCTCGCCACGGTGGTGGCGCGTTCTCCGGCAAGGATCCGTCCAAGGTAGATCGTTCCGCCGCTTACGCTGGCCGCTACGTAGCCAAGAACATCGTCGCTGCCGGCCTGGCCGACAAGTGCGAGATCCAGGTGTCCTACGCCATCGGCGTTGCCCAGCCAACGTCGATTTCCCTGAACACCTTCGGCACCGGCAAGATCAGCGACGACAAGATCATCCAGCTGGTTCGCGAGAACTTCGACCTGCGCCCGTATGCGATCACCAACATGCTCGACTTGCTGCATCCGATGTACCGGGCCACGGCAGCCTACGGCCACTTTGGCCGCGATCCATACGATATGACCGTGGGTGGCAAGACCTTTACTGCCTTCCCATGGGAAAAGACCGATCGCGCCGCCGCTCTCAATGATGCTGCTGGTATCTAAACCGATTTCGGGCGTATGTCACCAGACTTATGCCCAAGCCAAACTGACTGACAGGAGAACACCATGAGCACTCCCGCAGAAAAACTGAACAGTTTTGACGACTATAAAGTCCGCGATATTTCCCTGGCCGGCTGGGGCCGGAAAGAGATCAATATCGCCGAAGGCGAAATGCCGGCCCTGATCAAGCTTCGTGAGAAGTACAAAGCGGAGCAGCCGCTGAAAGGCGCCAACATCATGGGCTGTATCCACATGACCATCCAGACCGCCGTTCTCATCGAGACCCTGGTGGAACTGGGCGCTAACGTGCGCTGGTCTTCGTGCAACATCTTCTCAACCCAGGATCAAGCTGCAGCGGCCATCGCGGCGCAGGGCATTCCCGTGTTTGCCTGGAAAGGCGAGACCGACGAAGAGTATGACTGGTGCCTGGAGCGCACCGTGGGTGCCGACGTTGACGGCTGGGAGCCGAATATGATCCTGGACGACGGCGGCGACCTGACTGCCCTGCTCCATGAAAAATACCCGGAGATTCTGGCCAAGTGCCACGGCGTGACCGAAGAGACCACCACCGGCGTGCACCGACTGCAGGAAATGCTGCGCGAAGGCACCCTGAAGGTTCCGGCCATCAACGTGAACGACGCGGTCACCAAGTCCAAAAACGACAACAAGTACGGCTGTCGCCACAGCCTGAACGACGCCATCAAGCGCGCGACCGACCACCTGCTTTCCGGCAAGAAGGCCCTGGTCATCGGTTACGGCGACGTAGGCAAGGGCTCTGCCGCCTCGCTGCGTCAGGAAGGCATGATCGTGAAAGTCACCGAAGCCGATCCGATCTGCGCCATGCAGGCGTGCATGGACGGTTTTGAAGTGGTGTCCCCGTACATCGACGGCGTGAACACCGGCACCGAGGCGGGCGTGGACCGTGACCTGCTGCAGAACACCGATCTGCTGGTCACCACCACCGGCAACATGAACGTGTGCGATGCACACATGCTCAAGGCCCTGAAAAGCGGAGCCGTAGTGTGCAACATCGGCCACTTCGATAACGAGATCGATACCGCCTACATGCGCAAGAACTGGGAATGGGACGAGGTGAAGCCACAGGTGCACGTTGTGTACCGCGACAAGGCCACCAACGACCACCTGATCCTGCTGTCCGAAGGCCGCCTGGTGAACCTGGGCAACGCCACCGGTCACCCGTCACGAATCATGGATGGTTCCTTCGCCAACCAGGTTCTGGCCCAGATGTACCTGTTCGAGCGCAAGTTCGCCGACCTGCCGGAAGATGCCCGCGAAAAAGGCGTTTACGTGCAGGTTCTGCCCAAGCACCTGGACGAGGAAGTGGCCCGGGCCATGGTGGAAGGCTTTGGTGGTGTGATCACCAAGATGACGCCGGAGCAGGCGAAATACATCGGTGTACCGGTCGAAGGCCCGTACAAGCCGGAAAGCTACAAGTACTGATCGGGTAAACAAATGCAATCCCAGAAACAGTTCAAGCGCCGCTTCAGCTTTGAGTTTTTCCCTCCCAAGACCGACCAGGGCAAGGAAAAGCTGCAGAACGTGCGCAACCAGCTGGCCGAGGTGAACCCGGACTTTTTCTCCGTCACCTTCGGCGCCGGTGGTTCCACCCGGGACCGCACCATCGAGACCGTGCTCAACCTGCACAGCCAGGGCGTTTCCACGGCTCCACACCTTTCCTGCGTCGGGGGCACCCGCCAGGAAATCGGGGAGCTGCTAGATCTTTACCGGGAGCACGGAATCAACCGGATTGTCGCCCTGCGGGGCGACATGCCCTCCGGTATGGGAGCCGCCGGTGAGCTGCGCTACGCCAACGAGCTTGTGGAGTTTATCCGCGAGCACAGCGGCGACACCTTCAACCTGGAAGTAGCGGCGTATCCTGAGTTTCATCCCCAGGCCCGCAATGCCGAAGAAGACCTGAAGAACTTTGCCCGCAAGGTTCAGGCCGGTGCGAACAGCGCCATCACCCAGTACTTCTTCAATGCTGACAGCTACTTCTACTTCATCGACCGGCTGGAGAAAATGGGCGTTACCATTCCGGTGGTACCGGGCATCATGCCCATCGTCAATTTCTCCAACCTGGTTCGTTTCTCGGACATGTGCGGCGCGGAAATTCCCCGCTGGATTCGCAAGCAGCTCGAGGCCTACGGCGACGACAGCGATTCCATCCGCAAATTCGGTGAGGAAGTGGTCACCGAGATGTGCGAGAAGCTGCTGAAGGCCGGCGCGCCGGGCTTGCATTTCTATACCCTGAACCAGGTGGAACCCAGCATCAGCATCTGGAAGAACCTGGGCATCAGTGAGCGGGAGAAGATTGCTTTCTGATGTGCGTAACCGGTGTCGGATTACGGCCCGTTGGGCCTAATCCGACTTACCTTTCTCCCGCAAATTTAAGCCGCTCATCGTAGGTTGGATCAGGTCCAAAGGACCGTAATCCAACAACACCCGCCAGCCGCACCTACACGCCAAGCATTTGATTTCCTGTGTCCATCTGCGTAATAGTCTAGAGTGTATGTGATGCAGTTCCATCAACGCTCCCCGGAGATCGCAGTCATCAGCAGTGATTGGTCCGGCTTGCCTTACCGGGCAAATGGAGCCTCATAAGAAAGAAAAGGAGAATGTATGAGCACGAAGTGGCTAAAGACCGTAAGCGCCAGCCTGGCACTCACCGTTGCCGCAGGAACCGTCAGCGCAGAGACCCTGCGCGTCGTCACTGACCCCAGTTTCGTTCCGTTTGAAATGATGGATCAGGAAACCGGCGAGATGATCGGTTTCGACATGGAAATCATCCGCGAGGTGGCCGACCGTGCAGGTTTCGAGATTGATCTGAACACCATGGATTTCAACGGCATCATTCCTGCCCTGCAAACCGGTAACGTGGACATTGCCATTGCCGGCATCACCATTACCGAAGAACGTGAAGAGATCGTCGACTTCTCAGACCCGTACTACGATTCCGGTCTGCGCATTCTTGTTCGCGAGAGCAACGGCGATGTCAGCGAATTCGACGACCTCGAAGGCAAGAAAATCGGCACCAAGATTGGCAGCACCAGTTACGACTACCTGGTCAAGAATCTGGAAGCCGATGACGGCGTAACCCCCTATCCGGGCAGCTCGGACATGTACATGGCGCTGATGTCCCGCTCCATTGATGCTGTCTTCTATGATGCGCCGAACGTTGGCTACTTCGCCCGCACCAAAGGTGAAGGCAAGGTGAAAACCGTTGGCCCGCTGTATGAAGGCCAGCAGTACGGTATCGCCCTGAAGAGTGGCAGTGAGTGGGTTGATGACGTTAACGAGGCCCTGGCCGCCATGAAAGAAGATGGTACCTACAAGACCATCTACGAGAAGTGGTTTGGCCCCATGCCCGAAGACATGTAAGGCCTCCCGGACCCTATTGGTCTGATTCCCTGTGCCGGGGCACCATTGCCCCGGCAATCCGTGACTCCAAAACTCTGCGGAGACTCTCACTGTGGAATTCCAGTTTCAGTTCGACTGGCAGGCAGCCATCGACTCCATCCCTTTTCTGATCAAAGGGATCCCCTACACCCTGCTAATTTCTTTTGGCGGTCTTCTGATCGGTTTTGCTTTGGGCATTGTCTTTGGCCTGCTGAGCATCAACAAGAAGTGGTTCCTGCGGTGGCCGGCAACCGCCTACATTGAAATCTTTCGCGGCACGCCGATCCTGGTTCAGGTGCTGTTCATCTTCTACGGTCTGCCCGACCTTATCGGCGGCCCGATTGATCCCCTGACGGCCGGCATCGCGGCCATCGCCCTGAACTCCGGCGCCTATATATCCGAGGTGGTCCGTGGTGGTGTCCAGTCCATCGACAAGGGCCAAACCGAAGCCGGGCTTTCCCTGGGCCTGTCCCGCACCCAGACCTTCTGGTCTGTGGTCTGGCCGCAGGCGTTCCGCCGGATGATTCCGCCGCTGGGCAACCAGGCCATCGTCAGCATCAAGGACACGTCACTGTTCTCGGTGATTGGCGTGGGTGAGCTGGTTCGCCAGGGTCAGATCTATATTGCCAACACCTTTACCGCGTTTGAGGTGTACTTTGTGGTCGCGATCCTCTACCTGGCCATTACCCTCTCATTGTCACTGATTCTCCGCTTCGTTGAGCGGCGCGGTCTGGCTTCTGTCTGAAGGAACGTTACCCATGACTCAGATTGTAAAAATGAAGGGCATGAACAAGTACTTCGGCAAACTGCATGTCCTGAAAGATATTGATCTTACTGTCGAAAAAGGCGAAGTGGTGGTGATCATCGGTGCCAGTGGCTCCGGTAAATCCACCCTGATCCGCTGTGTAAACGGTCTTGAGGAGTTCGAGTCCGGCACCCTGGAGGTGGATGGCCACCCGCTGGCGCCCAAGAGCGGCAACCCGAAATCCCTCGCTGAAATCCGCAAGGAAGTGGGCATGGTGTTCCAGCAGTTCAATCTGTTCCCTCACCTGACGGTGAAGAAGAACATCATGCTGGCGCCCCAAAAGGTCAAAAGCACATCGCAAACGGTAGCCAACGCCACCGCTGAGCGGTTGCTGAATCGGGTGGGCATCGGCAACCAGGCCGACAAGTACCCCAGCCAGCTGTCCGGTGGCCAGCAGCAGCGGGTCGCGATCGCCCGGGCCCTGGCCATGGAACCGCGCCTGATGCTGTTCGACGAGCCAACCTCAGCACTGGACCCGGAAATGATCGGCGAAGTGCTGGACGTTATGCGCGAGCTGGCCAAGGAAGGCATGACCATGATGGTGGTGACTCACGAAATGGGCTTCGCCCGGGAAGTCGCTGACCGCGTGATCTACATTCACGAAGGCCAGATTGTGGAACAGGGCAAACCGGACGATGTGTTCGACAACCCGCAGAACGAGCGCACGCAGGCGTTTCTTTCACGGGTTCTTGCGCACTGAGCCAAACCAGCTCGACAAAGCCTCCGCTCGCGGGGGCTTTTTTCTTGAATGCCCGCCACCAAATCGCAACAATGCTCCACAAAACCGTTTAACCCACCGGCGATGTGAAACCCCTTAGCCGGACAAGGACGCAGTAACCCCCATGGCCAAAGCCCCCAGCAAGAAAACCACCAAAAGCTTCGAACAGACCCTCTGGGACACCGCCGACAAACTGCGCGGCACGGTGGAATCCTCCGAGTACAAACACGTGGTACTCAGCCTGATCTTCCTGAAATTCGTCAGCGACAAGTTCGAGGAGCGCAAACAGGCGCTCATTGACGAAGGCCAGGGCGATTACGTGGACATGGTGGACTTCTACACCATGAAGAACGTGTTCTACCTGCCGCCGGAAGCCCGCTGGAGCCATATCCGCAAACACGCCAAGCAGGACGACATTGCCCTGAAAATCGACACGGCGCTGTCCACCATCGAGAAAACCAACAAATCCCTGCGCGGCGCCCTACCAGACAACTACTTCTCCCGCCTGGGCATCGACGTGAGCAAGCTGGCCGCGCTGATCGACTCCATCGACAACATCGACACGGTGGAAGACCGCGAGCAGGACGTGGTGGGCCGGGTGTACGAATACTTCCTCGGCAAATTTGCCGCCACCGAAGGCAAGGGCGGCGGCGAGTTCTACACGCCCAAGTGCGTGGTCAACCTGCTGGCGGAGATGATCGAGCCGTTTCAGGGCAAGATCTACGACCCCTGCTGCGGCTCCGGCGGCATGTTCGTGCAGTCCATCAAGTTTGTGGAAAGCCACCAGGGCAACCAGAAAGACATCTCGATCTACGGCCAGGAATACACCGCCACCACCTACAAGCTGGCCAAGATGAACCTGGCCATTCGCGGCATTGCCGGCAACCTGGGCGACGTTCCTGCCGACAGCTTCTTCAAGGACCAGCACCCGGACCTGAAAGCCGACTTCATCCTGGCCAACCCGCCGTTCAACATGGACCAGTGGCGCGCATCGGACGAACTCACCGACGACCCCCGCTGGGCCGGCTACGAGGTACCGCCCACCGGCAACGCCAACTACGCCTGGATACTGCACATGATTGCCAAGCTGTCCGAACACGGTACCGCCGGGTTCGTGATGGCCAACGGCTCCATGTCCACCAACACCAAGGGCGAAGGCGCCATCCGCCAGAAGATCATTGAGAACGACCTGGTGGACTGCATGATCGCCCTGCCCGGCCAGTTGTTCTACACCACCCAGATCCCCGTGTGCCTGTGGTTCCTCACCAAAAACAAGAAGGCCCAGACCATCCCCGGCCACAGCGACAGCAACCACCGCAACCGGGAAGGCGAAACCCTGTTCATCGACGCCCGCAACATGGGCAGCATGATCAGCCGCGTACACAAGGAACTCACCCCCGACGACATCGCCCACATCGCCCGCACCTACCACGCCTGGCGCGGGGAGGCGAAAGACGGTGATTACGAGGATGTGCCCGGCTTCTGCAAAGCCGTCACCCTTGAAGACATCAAGGCCAACGACTATGTACTCACCCCCGGCCGCTACGTGGGTGCGGCGGAAATTGAAGACGATGGCGTGCCGTTTGAGGTGAAGATGGCGGAGCTGAGCCAGACGCTGTATCGGCAGATGGCCGAGGGAGAGAAGCTGGATGCGGTGATTCGGGGGAATTTGGAGGGGTTGGGTTATGGGGAGTGAATGGCAAGAAGCCAAACTGACAGACCTGTACGAGGTCAGCTCAGGCCTATCCAAAGCGGCCAAATATTTCGGTAGCGGCTTTCCGTTCCTTGCTTTCAAAGAGGTATTTAATAATTTTTTTATTCCCGACCAACTTTCCCAGCTTGTACAGTCTAGCGAGCAGGAGCAGCAGAAGTGCTCCGTAAAGCGAGGGGATGTTTTCCTCACTCGAACCAGCGAGACAATGGACGAGCTGGGCATGAGTACCGTTGCGCTCAAAGATTATGATCGGGCCACATTTAACGGATTTACAAAGCGCCTTCGCCCAAAAGAAAACAACAGTCTCGTACCCGAGTATGTGGGCTACTATTTAAGAAGCCCGAAATTTCGGCGAGAAATGCTCGCGTTCTCGACCATGTCGACTCGTGCAAGCCTTAACAACGAGATGATTAGCCGCCTTTCCATCACCTTCCCCTCTGTGGAGATACAAAATGTAATTGGAGGCATACTCAGGACGCTGGACGACAAAATCACCCTAAACCACCAAATCAACACCACCCTGGAATCCATGGCCCAGGCCCTGTTCAAAAGCTGGTTCGTGGACTTCGACCCGGTGATCGACAACGCCCTGGCCGCCGGCAACCCCATTCCCGAACCGCTACAAGCCCGCGCCGACGCCAGAGCCGCCCTCGGCGACCAGCGCAAGCCCCTGCCCGACCACATCCGCCAGCAGTTCCCGGATCGGTTTGTGGAAACGGAGGAAATGGGGTGGGTGCCGGAGGGGTGGGAACCCACCGTTTTTGGTCGCGTATCTGAGTGCTTCGATAAAAAAAGAATCCCCTTATCGAAAAAACAGCGGCAAGAAAAGTCACCTGGCACCATCCCTTATTATGGCGCCACTTCTGTAATGGATTACGTTGATGAGTGGATCTTCAACGATATTTACCTATTAGTGGGAGAGGATGGATCTGTAATAAAAGAAGATGGCACACCTTTTACCCAATACATTTGGGGAAAAGCGTGGGTAAACAACCACGCACATGTACTCCAAGGAAAAGGTGATATTTGCACAGAGCACCTACTTTTATTTGCGCAGCAACAAAATGTTGGGCCATTCGTAACTGGAGCTGTTCAGCCCAAGATTAATCAAAAAAACCTTAACCGCATGCCGTTTTTGAAAGCAACCAGTGAAATTAATCAAATTTTCAGTCAACGAATTAAACCAATTTTCGACAAAGTAAGAGCAGTTCGAGAAGAAATACAAACGCTAGGCTCTCTAAGAGACACCCTTCTCCCCAAACTACTCTCCGGCGAACTTCGGATTCAGGAGGCGGAGAAAGAAGTGGAGGAAGTCATCTAGCCTGTCTAGATGGTCCGGCTTCACATCATCAACAAATGCGAATCCGGTCTGGGTGCAACCTGTAAGAATGACTTACAAGTTCGTCAGGAGTGCAGCCAGCGGGTGCTTTCACGCCAGCCGAAGAGCCCGAAATCGCTAATGGGCGCGCCATCCCGCAAACTCGAGAATTCTGTCCTTTTCAGTGTGGAGCGCTATCTCTACGCCGTCTCCCATAAGGTTAGCAAGAGCTTCTTCGAACGCTTCCACACGGACGTCATTAATCTGGCCAGGCTCCGGGCCTTTAACCGGAAATAGAATTGGGCCTTTCAGCAGGTGCCGCTTGCGGAGCTGATCCACTTTCAGCTTCCACCTGCCGCCATGCTCAATAATAGCGGTGGAATCCTTCTGCCCAAGGAACAGGGGTTTGATCACCCGGATCGCCTCGTTGTCTTTTTGTTCAACGAAGGGGAAGGTGACTCGGTAAAGCTGGTCTTCGATCCGACGCTTGGTAAACCGCTTTGCCAGATCCCGCTGTTCCAGAAGTTTTTTGATGCCCCTCTCGAGAACAGTCTCCTGATATTCCGGAGTGACAAAGTTCCTGCCAACGTAATGTTCGTAGAGTTCAGTCAGTGTTTGCTCTGGGTTCTCCGTCAGCACTGCCCGCTGCTCACTGAACCGTACAATGGTTTCACGGGGGCGGATCAGTTCCTGAAACAGACCTTTGTGAAATCCATACTCCCGGTCGCTGTCACCAAAATCGGTGATCGGGTCTTTGAGCATGCCCTGCACTCTGCATAACTCGGCATCCAGATTCGCCATGGTTTTGAGGTACACCCCCCTGTCCAGCTCTTCAAAAAACTGTGTGATACGGGCATGTTTTTTCCGAAGCAGTTTAAAGCCCAGGTAGCGGGTTTTTGGCGCCCACAGCAAAATACCGACGTTGGCGAACTCGCCCGTCTCGATATAAGGCATAAACCGCACGATGGCGTATTGGCACGCTATCCTGGTCATTTTCGGTTCCAAAAGTTGTCGCTACGAAAACGCTGCAAGTGTTTCAGGAATGAATCCGGATTAAAGTCCAGTTTCAACGTCATTTCAGGATCTATGAACAACCACTCCTCGGGAATAGCCTCAATGATGCTATCCCAATCCTTCAAAGCCTGTTCCATCCGATCAGTATAGTGCTGACGCTCAATCAAGTCATCGAACACATCCGGCGCGCTGTCTTTGAAGGCGTGGTACAGGAAAAAGCGATCTGGATCGAAATCCGGATCGAAGGCCTGGTTGTGGTCGATGACCACAAGGCGCTGGGTTTCCGCATCCCAGAAAAGATTGGCGTTTCCGCCGTTTTTCGTCAGTTGACGGTCGTCGTTGGATATCCACCAATCGAAAATAAGCAGAGAGCCACGCAATTCAGACGGGACATCACGAACCTGCGAGGGAGCCAGCTCAGTTATCCTCTGTTCCATCGAACCAAATGCCGGGCCCTGACCTAACGCCATCGCATCTTCAGCCGACAACACCTCGGCTAATTCTTCGGGGACATCGACGATATTAAACGGAGCGACCGGAATTCCCAGGGCCAGAGCCAATTTGCCCGATACCCATTCGTTGATCTGACTCTGCCTGCCCGCCCCTTTGCCCTTTACAAAATAAATCTCTCCATCGTCACCCCTGCAGATGAACGGCAGCGTCATACCGTGTTCCGAGCGGCGCAACACCTCGACGATCTGGACTTCATGGGGAGGCAAACTCGACACAGGTATGAAATTCCCTTTTGCTCAACGATTACTCGGGTACACCTTGCTGAAGGCCACGGTGGAACCCGACAACCGTATCCCATATTCTCATCGTGTGAAAGCGCGGATATACCGGCAAGTTTATTTCACCGCTAATCGTATCGCGACACACCAGGATATATAACTGACCGGAATTTCATGCACTTATCATTTCAGCGCAAATCAAAGTCGGCCGAGACAAGACTCCAATAGAGTGTATAGCCAGAAACCCATGATCCGCCTCCACTGCACCAAGAAACTGCTGGCAAAACTGCCACTGCACGCATCCGGCAGCCTCAAGCGCAAGCGACCGCTCCCCTATGCCGCCAATGATGAGCCCGAAAGCCCGCTCAGCGGCTGGCACGCCAACCTGCTCACCATCCAGCGCCGAAACTGTGTGCTGTTCGTTCACGACCGCACCCGCTTTCCCGTGCTCGTCACCTGTCTGACAAAGCCGGACTTCGCGGAGCTGGACTGGTGGTTTCAGGATGCATTGATGAACACGTTGCTAAAATCCGGCGCGAATGAGGCGCAGATGGGCGCTGCCGAGAGCGCTCTCGCAGAACTGGTTTGCGACTCGGAGTGCGACCGTTCGGTGCAGGCGACCATGAATCGGATGGGGCAGGATCTGGAGCACCTGATCTGGTACGACCGGCTCTCGATCAGCGATCTGGTACCCTATAGAACCGGAGCGTGGTTAGCGGACAGGCCCTGTACGGTCAAGGGTGTCAAAGGCGCGATCTGGCCGAAGCGGGAGATGTTGGCGTTGTTGGATACCTTTAAACGATAGCGCTTTGTTGTTGTAGCTGTGCCTGTAATCGCTGATCAATCCGCCCTGCTTCCCGCACGAGATTAACGCCCATGCTTACTTGAGCCACCTCCATCAAATCCGCCGGAATGGCTCGCTTCTGTTTTTCAGAGAACCAGGCCAGCACATCACACAGATGCCAGATTGCAGACGCGCCCTCGTGAACGGGCAGTGGAAAACTGGCCAGATGGGTTTGAATGAGTTTGCGCATGTTCTGGCGGGAAAACATCAGCAGACTCGCCATGTCGGAAATACCCACAAAATCCGGCCCGGCCTCCACCAGGCGGGCCGCGGGAACCGCTCGTTGCGCATCCTGTATCGCGCTTAGCATGGCTTGTTCTGCTGACGCCGCTTCGCGCGTGAAGTTAAAAGCAAGCCGGCCTTTTTGGCCGAGGCCGATGATGGCGTCATCACATCCGGCTTGAAACAATGAGCTCTCAAGCTGGTCCTGTGCCAGATCTGACGGAACTGAAAATTTAAGTGTGAAGTCGTACTCACGATTCATGGTCTTCACCTCCGACACCTCGGTTTTCGGTGCAGTTATCAATGATGCGGCGAATCTGCCTGGCATGATTCTGTGGATTCCTGGGGGTGCTCCATATACTGGCAACACAGAACTCTCCACACCGGCAATCCCTGGTATTGAACGGGCAATACATTCGCCCCCAGGCGTGGCCATTCCTGTTTTTGATCAGCCAGCCATTCAGTTCCGCGTAGGCAAGCACCGCTTCAATCTCTTTGTTCGCATGTTTCTTGCGGGGCATTCTTGCCGTTCCTTGGGCAAATATTACACACCCAGGTTGTCACATGACACCCTTAATTGGTCGGAAAGTTTCTTATTCAAACTGCATATATATACCCGCCAGCAGAACAAGCACGAGCGTTCCATACATCGACAACACAGGCACCAAACACCACGCTTGCCAAAGCCTCGGCAGCGGAACGTCAGGGTCACCCAGCATGGATGCACGTTTGTGGCAGAAGCGAGACGAACAATTACGGAAAACAAGAAAGGCAAAGATATGACTGCATCTGACGAGGCGGCCAACGAGCGCTTCTGACCAGATCTGGCTGATACTGGAAAGACTGCCAGAAGGTGTCGAGACTCTTTGTTCTATTTTTTTGGCATAGCGAAAACCCGTGGTCACGGTCACAACGATTAACAACAGGCTAAGCAGAATGCCCCCGGCTACCACATACGCCGCGAAGATTCGCCACTCCTCAGTCACGGTTACGCACCTCGTATATCTTGTACCCAGCCCGGTCGCGGCATTCACCGTCATCAATTCGAGCAGATCGTAATGATCGACGATGAACTGAGCCTCCTCGCTCTGCTGGTGAACTTCCTGATTCACCTGCGCCGCCACGCTCATCGGTTCATTTTCCTCGGTGCTGCATTTCAGACTGTTCGGGTGGGTAACCACGATCATCTCGCTAACGGTTGGAGAACCGGCAATCAAAAGCTATCGCTTCAACGGAACCGCTTCTGGCTCACTTCACGACACCCACTTCTATGAAGAGCCACAGGATTATCGAAAGGATTCGTACAAAAGCCGAAAGCCAGCGCAGAATCATTCATTACTCTGTGCCTGGCGCTTCTGCCATTCCGGAGGCGGTGGAATAGTGCCCTCGTCGACGTGCTGACCAGTGATCGCACTGTGATGATCGGGATTACCCTCCACGACCTCGCCCACGACATCCTCAATCAATGGTGTACTGAACGTGTCACTATGACCATAGTCACAAGTCACGCAAACGACACTCCACCATGCCAAGGCCTCGCCCTTACCTGAAAAACCTACAACTAAATGATGGCGGTAGTCCTCATTCGGGTACTCCCCATACCATTGGCGCAACCTCTCGTCCAAGTCATCGGGCAGCGAAAAACTCACCTCGTAAAAGGTTTGCGTTCGGTAGGAAAACCAGCGGGCATATACCGAACTTGGGGCCGGCTTAGGACCTAGTGTGGCAATAGCGCCGCCGGGAGGATCATTGTCAAATCCACCTCGCAACGAGCCGCCCGGAGAATTCCATGAATCGTCAAACACAAGTTCCTCAACCCATACCGGCCAGCCTTTGGGGCCGCCGGCCACAGACACAGCAAAGTCATACTCTCGGGGTACCCTGTCGCACGCGGCCACTGAGAACGACAACAGGACCGCCAAGACGATTCGTGAAACCATGTTAATGAGCATGCGCGACTCCGGCAGTCATTGGGACCTCGGCGTTTGAGGGCTTGTTGTAAAACACAGCCCGCTTACCCGAAGGCTCCTGGGCCATCCCAAAATGGAAGATGCTGTGGGAAGTATGGATAAACTCACCGAGGTACTTCTGTGAAGATGCCAACAAGCCGCCAGAAGACTTCCAGGACTGAAGTGCAGTCTGTAGTGAAGTCGGCAGTGCGTGGCTTGGATTCGTCCGATTCAAACGGTCGAGGGGAGCATTCCCAGCAACAGCAAGTTCATGCATGCGGTGCAAATGATAAATGGCCAGCTCCTTACGCGTGCGACGGCGTTCCTGGACATGAATATCCCCATTCGGTTGAGGAACAGCGATAATAGTCCGGCCAGGCCGTGCGTACTGAGCTTCAAGTTGCGGAATAGCGGTGCGCTGTGTGTGCCCGCCATCCGCAAGACCGGAGTGGATGCCCAGAACAATCTTCTCAACATTGTCTAAATCTTTGTCCGGGTTTTCGTATCCGCCACCCACGTCGGAATGGACTCCCGGAACGGCGATCTCCTTGAAGTGCGAGGGGCCAACGCCATTGGCGCCCATTATGCTGGTCAGCGGGAAATTCTTGCGGATTTCATGGTAGGCGGACAAGTGCACGACGGTCTTGGCGCTGGCCGGGGCCAGGTTCAGATTGAAGTCCAGTTCGGTGTCGTTGCCGGGCCAGTAAAAACTGCCAACCGTATCGAACAGACCAACAAAGTTGACTTCTACCTTTAGCCCGGGCGGGAAGGCCGGCACCCGCTGAAGCGGGAACGCAGAGGCAGTCCATGAAAAACCACTTACCCGAGGCAGTAAAACCGATTCAGGTTGTTCATTGACCAGGTTGACGAAATGCCTGGCGAGTGCCGCCCCACGGCTGAAGCCAAAGACATCAAATACCACTTCATCGTAGTCGCCACTTTCGAGAATAAATCGAAAGTCCCTCAACGCAGTCTCTATTCGATTATGCCCGCCTTCAGGACCAACCCCCAGCCCCAGGCCCAATAAATCTTCGTCCGCCTCAAAGCCGTTCTCAGCCCCTTTGCCATCAATGGTGCCTGGGCCATTAACGTAAATTCTCCGATAGTTGCTGCCCTGCCCGTCATCGCGGTACAGATCATGCAGCTTTGCCACATTGGTGACATCCCGGTTTGGAAGGATCTGGTCGTTGGCCTTGTGGTTCCCGGTGCCATCAAAGAAAACGCCCAGGTGCAGAGTTTTGTCCGATTTTCGAATGCTCTCCTCCAAGTGGGAAGAGCTGGCGTTTGCACCCACAGCCCCGGCTTGATGGGTCAGTGTTCCGCCGCTGAGCGCGTTAGCTGGGGAGGATGCGACACCGCCTTCTCTCAAACTGTTTTCGACCTGACCGACAAGGGCCTGACTCTTCACGGACGCAGGAGAGACGGCGGAGAAAGGCGCCGGAGTGTGAGTATCACCAATCACCACAGACCCGGACCCAATCGTCACACCACCGCAGGAAATGGCACCACCCGTCACCGCGGCCGGTTTGCCATTGATCATGACCGTGGCAGAACCACCGGTGATAGTCCGGGGATGGGGTGGGTGCTTCGGTTTGGAGTGGGGTGCCAGCGGGTCGCCCACGCGGGCAGCGGGCTTGCCGTCAATCAGTACATCCGGGGAGCCGGCAATGACTGGCGTGGGCGGAAAACCTTCGTGGTCGGAGCCGAGGTCTCCGAGCAGAACAATGACTTTACTCATGTCGCATCCTTTGCGTTTGGCTGAGCCATCCTGGCTCTGTGAGTGAACAGGCGCAGTTTATACGGAAGCGCCCGCCCGGCCAAATTCTGCGATTTCAGAGTGTGATGCCGTCGGGCGGGCAAAAAATGGCTACAATCAGGTAACATGCTAATAAACCATGCGGATTCAGCCGGTCCGGGACGCCAGATCACGCAGTAAGGATAGGGAATGCCCAAGTTCACCGAGGACAAACTGGAACAGGCCATTATCGCCCTGTTGGGTGAGCAGGGGTTTCCGCATACGCCGGGCCCTTCCCTGTCGCGCTCACCTAACGACGTTCTTATCCGTGACGACCTGCGATCATTCCTGGCTAGCCGTCACGCCAAAGACGGAATCACCGAGCATGAGATCAGCACCATCATCAACCGGCTGGATGCCCTCTCCGCCTCGGATCTTTACGCCTCCAACAAGACCATCCACAAATGGGTGGCCGACGGCTTCCTGCTCAAGCGGGAGGAGCACACAAAGAAAGATCTCTACATTCAACTCGTGGACTATGAAGGGCTTCCGGAGCAGCGCGAGCCCCGGCCCGGCGAAGTAGATACACTCATCGCGGACGATGCCGGGGGCTACCACACTGGCGGCAATATCTACCGCGTGGTCAACCAGTTAGAGATTGACGGGCTGGAGAAGCGCATTCCCGATGCGATTCTCTACATCAACGGCCTGCCGCTGGTGGTGTTCGAGTTCAAAAGCGCGACCCGTGAGAACGCGACCATCCACGATGCCTGGAAGCAGCTCACCATTCGTTACGCCCGGGATATTCCGGAGCTGATGAAGTACAACGCCCTGTGCGTGATCAGCGATGGGGTCAATTCGCGACTGGGCTCCCTGTTCGCGCCCTACGAGTATTTCTATACCTGGCGCAAGGTGACCGGTAACGAAACCATCGAGCAGGACGGCATCAACGCGCTGCACACCATGATTCAGGGTTTGTTTGATCACAACCGGTTGCGGGAGGTGATCCGGCATTTCATCTATTTCCCGGACAAATCCCACCGGGAGGAAAAGATCGTTTGTCGGTACCCGCAGTTCTACGCCGCCGGCAAGCTGTTCCGGAACATTCTGGAACACCGAAAACCGGAGGGTGACGGCAAAGGCGGCACCTACTTCGGGGCCACTGGCTGCGGCAAGAGCTTTACCATGCTCTTCCTCACCCGGCTGCTGATGAAAAGCGTGGACTTTGAAAGCCCCACCATTGTGCTGATTACCGACAGAACCGACCTGGACGACCAGTTATCCGGCCAGTTCACCAATGCCAAAGAATACATTGGCGACCAGACGGTGATCAGCGTGGAGAGCCGAAGCCACCTTCGGGAGCTTTTGAAAGGCCGCACCAGTGGCGGGGTGTTTCTGACCACGATCCACAAGTTCACGGAAGATACAGAGCTGCTGACGGTTCGGTATAACGTGATCTGCATTTCCGACGAAGCCCACCGCAGCCAGGTCAACCTGGACCAGAAAGTCCGGGTGACCGAGAACGGCGTCCGGCGCAGTTTCGGGTTTGCCAAATACCTGCACGATTCCCTGCCCAACGCCACCTACGTCGGCTTCACCGGCACTCCGATCGACGCGACGCTGGATGTGTTTGGCGAGGTAGTGGACAGCTACACCATGACCGAATCAGTCAAGGACGAGATCACCGTTCCCATCGTTTACGAAGGCCGGGCCGCCAAGGTGATCCTGGACAACGAAAAGCTGCAGGACATCGAGGCCTACTACGATCAATGCGCGGAGGACGGCGCCAGCGAGTACCAGATAGAAGAAAGCAAGAAAGCCAGCGCCAACATGAGCATTATCCTGGGCGATCCGGACCGGTTGCGAACGCTGGCGAAGGACTTTGTCCACCACTACGAGCAGCGGGTCGAGGAAGGCGCCACCGTCAAAGGCAAGGCCATGTTCGTGTGCAGCAATCGCTCTATTGCCTACCGGTTCTGGCAGGAACTGATTGAATTACGGCCGCAATGGAACGAGGTGCTGGTGTGTGAACCCGGCGCCCGGCTTTCTGACAAAGACCAGAAAGAGATCAAGCCCATGGAGCGGGTGAAACTAATCATGACCCGTGGCAAGGATGACCCCAAGCCGCTCTGGGACATGCTTGGCACCCAGGACTTCCGCAAGGAGCTGGACCGCCAGTTCAAGAACCCGAAATCCAACTTCAAGATCGCCATTGTGGTAGACATGTGGCTGACCGGCTTCGACGTGCCATTCCTGGACACGCTTTACATCGACAAGCCCATCCAGCGCCACAACCTCATTCAGACCATCTCACGGGTCAACCGTAAATTCGAGGGCAAGCGCAAAGGCCTGGTGGTGGACTACATCGGCATCAAGAAGCAGATGAACCTCGCCCTGGCCCACTACAACAAGGCCGACCAGCAGAACATCGAGGAGATTGAGCAGTCGATCATCGTGGTGAAGGATCACCTCGACCTGCTGGACAAACTGTTTCACAAGTTTGATGACAGCGCCTATTTCAACGGCAGCCCTCTGGAGCAGTTGAACTGCCTCAACCAGGCCGCCGAGTTCGCCCAGCTTACCGACAAAATTGAAAAGCGGTTTATGGCCTTGGTGAAACGCCTGAAAGCGGCCTACGACATCTGCTGTGGGTCCGAGGGCGTGACGCAGGCCGAGCGTGATCGCTTTCACTTTTACCTGGCCGTTCGCTCCATCGTGTTCAAACTGACCCGCGGCCACGCCCCGGACACCGCCCAGATGAATGCCAAAGTGCGGGAGATGATGTCCGAGGCCCTGAAGGCCGACGGCGTGGAAGAGGTTTTTAAACTGGGCGAGGACGGCGCTGAGGCACGCAACATCTTCGACGACGACTACCTGGCCAAGATCGAGAAAATCAAACTGCCCAACACCAAGATCAAGTTGCTTCAGCAACTGCTGGCGAAAGCGATTGAGGATTTCAAACGGGTGAACAAGGCCCGGGGCGTCGACTTCAGCAAACAGTTGCAGAGCCTGGTGGAAAAATACAACGAGCGCAAAGAAGTGGATGTGCTGCGCGGTGAGGTGGTCGAAGATTTTACCGACGAGATCATTGATCGGTACCTGAAAATGATCCAGTCATTGAAGCATGAGGTGGGGTCCTTTGCCGATCTGGGTATCGATCTGGAGGTGAAAGCCTTCTATGACATTCTCAAAGACCTCGCTGCCAAATACGACTTCACCTACCCGGAGGAGAAACTGATTCCCTTGGCAGAAGCCGTCAAAGCCGTTGTGGATGACAAGGTGAAGTACACCGACTGGAACCAGCGTGATGACATCAAGGCCGAGCTGAAGGTGGACCTTATTCTCCTTCTCGGCAAGCATGGTTACCCGCCTGTAGACCGGGATGAAGTTTACAAGGAAATCTTCGAACAGGCGGAAAACTTCAAGCAATACCGTGTCAGATCAACCTGAAATCCGGGTGGCCGATATCCGCTGTTAACTGTAATATCCGCACAGGTTAACAGCGACAACCCAGAATCAGACCGTCTGACGGAGAATTACCATGCGCAATGCTGACCTCGTCACCCGTGGCCTCAAGTCCGTGTGGCACCCCTGCACCCAGATGAAAGACCACGAAGGCGCCGTCCCCCTGGTGCCCATCAAGCGGGGCGAGGGTGTCTGGCTGGAGGACTTTGAAGGCAATCGCTTTATCGATGCCGTCAGCTCCTGGTGGGTCAATCTGTTCGGCCACGCCAATCCGAGAATCAACGCGGCGATCCAGAAGCAGATTGGCGAGCTGGAGCACGTTATCCTTGCCGGTTTCACTCACGAGCCGGTAGTCAACCTGTCCGAGCGCCTCATCGAAGTTACTCCACCGGGCCTGAACAAGGTTTTCTACGCCGACAACGGCTCCTCGGCCATCGAAGCCGCTCTGAAGATGAGCTTCCACTACTGGAAGAACCACGGCAAACCGGGCAAGAAAAACTTCGTGAACCTGAGCAACAGCTACCACGGTGAAACCCTGGGCGCTCTGGCCCTCGGCGATGTATCGCTCTACAAGGACACCTACCAGCCATTGCTGATGGAAGTACTGACCGCACCCTCCCCGGACGCCTTCAACAAAGAGCAGGGTGAGACCGATGAGGCCTACGCACTGCGCCAGTTTGACGCCATGGAAAAGCTGCTGGCAGAAAAGCACGACGAAATCTGCGCCGTGGTGGTGGAACCGTTGATCCAGTGCGCCGGCGGCATGCGCATGCATCACCCCATCTACCATACCAAGCTGCGGGAAGCCTGCGACCGCTATGGCGTGCACCTGATTGCGGATGAGATCGCCGTTGGTTTTGGCCGCACCGGTACCCTGTTTGCCTGCGAACAGTCGGGCATCACTCCGGATTTCATGTGCCTGTCCAAAGGGCTGACCGCCGGCTACCTGCCATTGTCTGTGGTGCTGACCACCGATGATGTCTATAACGCCTTCTACGACGACTACGAAACCCTGAAGGCCTTCCTCCACAGCCACAGCTATACCGGCAACCCCATTGGTTGCGCCGTGGCGTTGGCGACCCTGGACATCTTCCGTGATGACAATGTCATCGAGAGCAACCACCGGCTATCTGCCTGCATGGCCGAATCCGTCGCCCATCTTGTGGACCACCCCAATGTCGGCGACATCCGCCAGCATGGCATGACCATGGCGGTGGAAATGGTGAAAGATAAAGCCTCGAAAACGCCCTTCCCCTGGCAGGAACGCCGTGGCATTCGCGTTTACCAGCATGCATTAACCCGCCAGGCCTTGCTTCGCCCCCTGGGTAATGTGGTTTACTTCATGCCGCCTTACGTGATCACCGAAGAGCAGATCCGCCACCTCGGCCAGGTTGCAACGGAAGGCATTGAGATCGCAGTTCGCGACTGACAGCCGCCCGGACCCTGAGAGACCAGCCCATGCGTATACCCCGCATCTACACCGATTCCGCCCTCACGGAGGGCGGCACCGCAGCACTTGATGACAACGCGGCGCAACACGTCGGGCGGGTATTGCGCATGCAACCGGGGCAGGATCTGCTGCTTTTCAACGGCGATGGCAACGACTACCCCGCCACCATCACCAGCGCCAGCAAGAAGAACGTGGAAGTCCAGGTCGGCACTCCACAGGCCAACGCCACAGAATCCCCCCTCGAAATCGTCCTCGGCCAGACTCTCTCCAAGGGCGACCGCATGGACTACGCGGTGCAGAAAGCCGTGGAAATGGGTGTTACCCGTATCGTGCCGCTGACCACCGAACGATGCGACGTAAAACTGAAGGGCGACCGGGAAGACAAACGCCTGCGCCACTGGCAATCCGTTGCCATCAGCGCCGCCGAACAGTGCGGGCGCGCCCGAGTACCAGAGATACTGCCGGTGATGACGGTTTCCGAGTGGCTGGAACACAGCCGCGATTGCGAAGTCCGCCTGGTTCTCCACCACCGCACCGAACACGCCCTGAAGTCCATCATTCCCCCAGAACGGGTGGCTCTGATGATCGGCCCGGAAGGCGGGCTTTCCCCCGAGGAAATCGCCCAGGCCGAAAAAGAAGGTTTCCTGCCGGTAGCCCTTGGCCCCCGGGTGCTGCGCACCGAAACCGCACCGGTTGCGGCCATGGCGCTTTGCCAGTGGTTGTGGGGTGATATCGGCAGCTGATCGATCCCGACCGTGCCGCCGTCTCATGTCGGCACGCAAGTCATTGACATGGAGGGGGGCCAACAACATTATCCCTGTCGACTCCGACATCAAAAAAATGATCACACGCGAGTAACGGGATGACAAGCCTGCTAAGCACCCAAGAATTCTGGCAATACCTCAGTATCCCGGTTATTGCCGCCCTGATCGGTTGGACCACCAACTGGCTGGCCATCAAAATGACTTTCTATCCCCTGGAATTCATTGGCAAACCACCGCTGCTCGGCTGGCAGGGCATCATCCCCTCGAAGGCCCGGAAAATGGCCGCTATCAGCGTCGACGCCACCATCTCGAAGATCGGCACCGTTCGGGAAATCTTCCAGCAGATTGACCCCAAGGTTCTGGCCACCCACATCGTTCACTCTGTCGACCCCCGAATCGAGGAGTACGTGGACGAGATGATGCTCAAGGAATACCCCACCTTCTGGGAAAACCTGCCCGCCTCTGCCCGGAAGATGGTTTACGACCGCGTCCGCAAATCAACGCCTCAGCTGGTGGACAACCTGGTTGAGGACGTCTCCGATAACATCGAAGACCTGCTGGATATCAAAGGCATGGTCATTGACCGCCTGGCCAGCGACAAGGAATTGCTGAACCGGATCTTTATTGAATGTGGTGAGGTGGAATTCCGGTTCATCATCAACTCGGGGCTCTACTTCGGCTTCCTGTTCGGCCTGATCCAGATGGCGGTCTGGTATGTCTACCCGAGCTGGTGGGTACTGCCCTTCTTCGGCCTGCTGGTGGGCTGGGCGACCAACTGGATTGCCCTGAACGTTATTTTCCGGCCGCTGCACGCCAAAAAAGTCGGGCCATTCCGCATTCAGGGCCTGTTCCTGAAGCGCCAGCCGGCCGTGGCAGAATCCTTCTGCCACATCGTGACCCACGAGATTCTTACCGTCGGCAACATCATTAACGCCATTCTCGATGGGCCCAAGGGTGATCGCGCCCGCAACATGGTCAAGAAGCACATCAAACCGCTGGTGGATGAAACCGCCGGCATGGGCAAGGCGCTGACCCAGATGGCCTTCGGCCCCACCGGCTTTGCCACCCTCAAGAACCAGGTGGGCGAAAAAGCCATCGAAATATCGCAGACATCGTTCAACAACCCGGTGTTCGAGAAGGACCGGGCCCGGGCGGTGGAATCGATCATGGTCGAGCGGATGATCGCCCTGTCTTCTGAAGAATTCCAGGACCTTCTCCGGCCCTGTTTCCAGGAGGACGAAATCAAACTGATACTTGTGGGCGCTTTCCTGGGCTTTGGCGCTGGCATCTGCCAACTGGTGTTCGTGTTCGGGGAATCGTTCCTGTAAATTCCCGCAGTAATTCACGGGCTTGAAACCTGTGCAAGGATGCGTCGTACATCTATACTCTCAGAAACGGAGGTTCATTACTTCGAACAGGTTCGACCCGGAGGCAACGGATGCCAGGTTTTCTCTCCTGGATTTCAGGATTATTCACCACTAAACAACCTGCACCGCCAGCTTCAGAGGCGAGGCTGTTCAATCCATCCCCGCAGATCCCGCCCAACGAAACCCCGGACACAGGCCCTGAACTGGCCCAACAGTTGGAGGAGCACCTGTTCTGCTGGCTACTGGACGCCGAACCCGCGGCTTTGCGGGCTGATCTTTCGTCTTACGACGAGGTGCTGGCGGAACTCGATCAGCGCCTGTCCAAGAACAAAATGGAAGAACTTCCACGGCAACCCATGAGTCTGCCCATGCTCATGCGGGCTCTCTCTGATGACTCGACCGACCGCCACCGGCTGACAGAGATCATTCTTGGAGATCCGTCGCTGACCGATCAATTGTTGCAGATTGCCAACAGTCCCTACTTCCGCACAAGCGACCATGCCATTGAGTCGGTGGACCAGGCGGTGTTCATACTCGGGGTGGATGGCATCAGGAACGTTATTTCCGCCGCGGTAATGCGCCCCATGATGGCCGCGAGGAACAGCCGAGAAGCGCTTTTCGGGCAACGCGTCTGGCGCTGGGGCCTGACCTGCGCACGATCGGCGGAATTGATTGCAAGGACTCAGGGCGAGGATACCAGTGCACATTTCATGGTGGGTTTGCTGCCTGCACTTGGGTACATCACCATCCGCAGGGAACTGCAACGGATCTGCCGCTCACTCTCTGCCGCAGGAGAACCAGAGCCCGCGCTTATCCGCCACGCCCTGGCAAGGTACCAGTGGGCGACCTGCCAGTTACTGGCGAACGAATGGAACCTTCCCCCCAAGTATCATGCCTACCTTCTGGCGGCCGAACGGCCGGCGCCGAGGCAGAAGCACACGCCGCTAACGGATGGCATGGTCATTGGTACCCGAGAAGTACTCAGGCACGCACACCAGCGGAATCTTGCCGAAGAGCATTTGCCAAAACTGGTGCGTCTAACCCCGGAGCAAATCAGCAACGTCCGCAACGCGGTGCAGAAGATGCTCCGGGAAGGCGGTCGATCAACGGTCAGGAGCTGACACAGGCTCAGGTTCGACCAATGATCCGGCCTTCTCCTGATGATTATCAGCTCGCAACAACTCGGCGAATGTTCGCGTCTCCTCCACCTTTCGCGAACCTAGCAATTCAGCCGGAATGACCTTTGGCAGCCGGTCAACTATCCGGTCCTCGTCGTGGCGAACAGCCCTGACTACCTCGCCCACGGTAATAAGATCCAGTGCCCGCCCGGGCACAAGTCTATCGCCCTGGCTTCCGGCCAGGCTGAGCAAACCCGCCCGGATCAACTTGTCACTGAGCGCACGGGTCACCTCACCCGGCACTCTCAACTGGTGCTCCAATACTTCCTGCTGAGGCGCCGGCTCCCCCTCACTGAACGGTTTGGCCACCAGCCACATAGTCGCGAGCGCCACATTCTCCTGGAGCTCCGGTGCCAATTGTACCTGGCGCCGCTTGGCCACTGACCCGGGATTCTGCAGATAAAACGCCAGGCTGGCACCGAGTAGCAGGATCATCCAGTTCAAGTAGATCCAGATCAGCAGGATGATGCCGATGGCGAAACTGGAATAGATTGCGGCGTACTTGGCCGAACCCGCCACAAAGGAGGCAAACAGCATACCGCCAGCTTGCCAGGAAACCCCGGCCACGAGACCGCCGATGGCGGCATACCGCAACTTGACCCGGGTGTTGGGCATGAACACGTAAACAAAGGTGAACGCGCCAACCACCAGAAAAAACGGCGTAAAGCGGCTGGCAACCAGAATCACCGAACCGAACGGCTCGATTTCAATCAGCTTCTGGACAATGGTTGAGGAGAAAATGGTCGCGCTCACACCAATAGCTGAAACCATCAGCAACGGTCCCACCATGATGACGCTCAGGTAGTTGCTGAAGCGCTGTGCCATGGAGCGCATGTCCGGCACGCGCCAGATCATGTTGAAGGAGCGTTCGATTTTCTGAAGCAGGGAAACGACCGTGTAAACCAGCAACGCCAGACCCACAGAGCCGAGCACCCCAACCTTCATGTTATCCACGAACCCGAGGATCTGCTCGGCCAGTTGTATCCCCTGGGGCCCCAGGGGTTCAAAGAACTGGAACAGGAATGGTTCCATCCGCTGATGCACACCTAACGCCTTAAGAACTGAGAAGCTCAAAGCAAGAAGCGGCACGATACTCAGCAGCGTGGTGTAGACCAGGCTCATGGCATGGAGTGTGAGCTGCCCGCTGACTACGTCCCGGGCCATGGCGTACGCCGTGCGTCCGACCTTGTACAACCAGGTCCAGGGCCAACTCTGGGGAGGGTTCGAGTTGGATAGAATCCAGCTTTCAGCAGCCTGGAGTCTTTCTCTCATCTGAATGGAAGCCACGCAAAGTCCTGCATGCAAGTGTTTTCCTAAGCTTATCAGGCAACTGTCAGTAGACAACCCGGCTGGCGCTTATTTGCGTATTCAGTACCGGAACTGACGAATGTTGCTGGTCAGGATCTCACTTAGCGAGGCCACTCGGTCAGTCATGGATTCGGCATTTCGGGCGTTGTCTGATATCTCCTCGATCTGCTCGGTCAGATTGATCAGGTTTTCGTCAATACTGCTCACAGCGTCCCTCTGTTCTGCGGCCGCCTGGGCGACCTCCTGATTAAGCGAACGCATTGCCAGGGCCTTGTCGTCAATGGCCTGAAGGCTCTGGCTGCACTCCTGGATCAGCGCCACCGTGCGTCGGCTTTCCTCTCGACTGGTCTCGGCAGAATCTACCGCACTCCGGGCCCCCTTCTGCAGGGCCGTTACCAGCTCGTCAATCTCCTCGGTAGATCCGGCGGTCTGCTGGGCCAGGCGACGAACTTCGTCGGCAACAATGGAAAATCCCCGCCCCGCGTCACCCGCCCGGGCTGCTTCAATGGCCGCATTGAGCGCCAGCAGATTGGTTTTCTCGGAAATAACCCGGATAACCTCCACCGCACGCCCGATGGATTCACTCTGTCCAGCCAGCGAGCGAATAGACACAGCCACTTCTTCAATGCGCTCTTCAAGTTGGCTCATTGCTGTGACCGACGCCTGAGCGGCGGCGCCTCCGGAGGACGTCAGCTCACTGACCTCGCGGGACAGGCGTTCGGCGTTCCGGGCATTATCTAATACACCTTCAGCTGTGACCGTCACCTGGTTGGCGGCGGTCGCAACGAGGCTGGTTTCGTGTTTCTGACGCCCCACATACTCATTCAGGCTCTGGGAGCTGGCCCGGCCCCGCGCCGCCACATCCCCCAGATCTCCGGTGGTGCCAGCCACCTGGCCAATCAGTCTGGCAAACCGTTCAAGCATCTGGTCAAAGGCACTGGCAATAACCCGAAGCTCGTCCTTTCGTTGATAATGCAGGGTGCCAGCGAGATTATTGGTTTCCTGGATGTCGGAAATTTGCCGCCCGAGACGATTTATGGGCCGCGTCAGTGACATCAGGAACAGGCCGCCAAGCACCAGGGCCGCAACCACCAGGGTAACCGCCATGACCAGACCGGTCTGCCGGGCGCCATTAATATCCTGCTGGACAGCTTCGGCGCTGCCCACGACCTCATCCGAGGCGGTCAGCAGGTCGGCACCGGCGGCCAGCACACCTTCTGAAAGAGCGCTCGCCTGTTGTTGGTAGTCCACGCGAATGGCACCCAGATGGTTGGTCAGCTTTACCGCCTCTTCTCGGGCAACCTCCGCCATTGAGCGCCCCATGAGCATCATGGACTTTTCGAAGAATTCGAACATCCGTGCACCAACAGTCCGATAGGTATCCACAGATTCCTTCATGTCGGCAACCCTATCACCTAGAGCCGCATCGGCTATGGCCATGGAATCCAGCTCTGCCAGCAACAGCGCCAGAGCCGCCTCGGCCTTCTCAAGAGATTCCAGATCTGCGTTCAGCGCTGCGTGGAAATACCAGTACTGCATCGCATCCAGGTGCTGCTGCGCAGTGGTCACCCGGCCGGCCAACACACCGATTGCCTGCTGACGGTCAATCAGTTCCGACTGCTGCTCGGTCGCGGCGCGCTGGCCGGCAATGATGGTTGCCTGGTCGTCCACTCTTGCCCCGATAACATCAATGCGGGACTGCATCAGCCAGGATGACAGGACCGAAAGCCCGATCAGTACCGAGAACAGAGCCACGATCCGGGCACGAATACTGAAACTGGAGAAGCGTAGCGTCATTGTCTGGGCACCTGCCGGGCGTCAATTGATGAGGGGTTAGTTGGAGGCTTCGGTCGTCACATAATGGCGGCGGGTCCAGCCGCGCATTTCGTCCAGGCGTTGCAGCCGGGTTGAGGCCTCGGTGAGGGTGGCGCGAATCGGGACCTCACCTTCGAGCATGCTGGCGAACCGAATTGTCATCAGATCCCAGAAGCGTTTCATCTCGGGAATGTTGGGCATGATCTCGCCCCGACTGGCGGACCGGAAGGTATGGTCAATGAACGGGTCTTCTCGGAGCGTGTTCACAACATCCAGATGGGCCACGGCACCAAGGGGTTTATCATCGTTGACCGCGTGGAGTCCCTGCTCGGTAAGCAAATACTCCTCGAGGAATTCCCGGGCTATCTCCTTATTGGTGGACACCGCACTGATGCCGGCCGCCAGGACCCCCACGAAGGGTCGTCCCGGATCCCCGGTTGTTGTCGGCACATCCGCAATGCCGACATCAATGCCGGCTTCACGCAGCTCACTCCAGGCCCAGGGCCCGTTGATGATCATGGCCACTTCTCCGGCCTTGAAGCCTTCCATCATGGAGCCGTAGTCGGCGTCGGCGGCCAGCACATCCTGCTTGAGCAGGTTGCGGATACCGGTCACCGCATTGACGGCACCGTCAGTGGCAACGCCTACGTTGGAAAGGTCGTAGACAAAACCCTCGGCCCCGAAACTGTATCCGCCGGAACCGGCAAAGATTGGCCAGGAAAAGTACACGTTGCGGTAGTCCCAGGAAATTGCGCTGACACCTTTACTGGCCAGCTTCCGGTCCAGTTCGGCCACCTGATTCAGGGTCCGCGGCGGTTCCTCTACTAGCTCTTTGTTGTAGAGAAGGCTCACAACCTCCATAGCGATGGGATACCCATAAACGCGATCGCCCACCGACACTGCCTGCCAGGCGAAGGGTGCGATCGATTCACGGAAGGTGTCTGAAGGTTTGATTGGTGTCAGGTGGCCTTCGTTGATCCAACTACCAAAACGGTCGTGGGGCCAGATCACGATGTCCGGGGCCTTGGCGGTATAACCGTAGTGGTCGTACTGAGAGGTCAGATCGTCCGGAGTTTCAACCGTGACGGGAATACCCGTCTCCTGCTCGAAGCGCCTGCCGACCTCGGCCAGGCCGTTAAAGCCTTTGTCAGAATTAATCCAGACAAGCAACTCGCCCCGCTCGAACGCCAGTGCCGTCTGGGAACAAAGCAGAGCACAGCAAAGTGCCGCCAGTGTTTTCCCGATCATGATGTATCGCCCTTTTGTTTTTGTTTGAGCGTGGGCAGTTTAGGCGGGAAGCGACAACTATGGCGTCATACAGCGGTCATCTTTTCGGGGATGAAGCGGGGGGCGTATGGATATCCGGTCCAGGAACTCAGATCACAATATAACCATATCAATATTTGTTTCTTTCTCTTATAACGAAAAACATGTAAAAAGACGGCTATTCATAATATGTCGCTTACCTGAACGGATGATTTTTCATGCGAATCAAGCTTGCTCTGGGAGTTGCCGCACTAACGGCACTTTCTCCCGTCACCGCACACGCCACCAACGGCTACTTCAGCCATGGTTATGGCACCATCAGCAAAGGCATGGCCGGTGCTGGCACTGCTCTGTCCCAGGACAGCATTGCAGCGGCGACCAACCCGGCGGGCATGGCGTTTGTTGGCAATCGCATTGATGGCGGTCTCGAAGTGTTTTCTCCCAGGCGGGAATACACAGTAGAGGGTCCGGTCTCTCCTCCCCCCCGCGTTCTCCCTGCAGCCGGGCACTTATAAAAGCAGCCGCAACGGTTTCGCTATCCCCCACCTGGGCTTTAATCGGGAACTGTCCGACACCACAAGCTTCGGCGTTTCGGTGTTTGCCAATGGTGGCATGAACACCGACTACTCTGGTGAAAGCGGTGGTCCGTTTTACGCGGGCCGCACCGGGGTCAACCTGGAGCAGCTATTTATTGCGCCTACCTGGTCCTGGGAGTTCTCAGATAACCAGGCCATTGGCATTTCGCCCGTTATTGCCTATCAGCGTTTTGAGGCAGAAGGCCTGCAAAGCTTCGCACCCTTTTCCTCGGACGCCAGTGCCCTTTCCAACAACGGCACTGATGAGGCCTGGGGTTACGGTTATCAAATCGGCTGGCAGGGCGAAATCACCAACACCCTCCGCGGCGGCGTTAGCTGGCGCAACATTCTGAAGATGAACGAGTTCGACAAATACCGCGGTCTGTTCGCCGAGCAAGGCGACTTCGACATTCCACAGATGTTCAACGCAGGCATTGCCTGGTCTGGACTCGAAGACCACTGGTTCCTGCTGGATATCCAGCATATCCGCTACAGCGAGATTAACAGCGTGGGCAATCCGCTCCTGCCCAATCTGCAGACGGCTCAACTCGGCGACGATGAAGGCGCAGGCTTTGGCTGGGACGACATGACCATCGTCAAACTGGGCTGGCAGTGGCAGCAAACAACCTCCCACGCGTGGCGGGCCGGCGTAAGCTACGGTGAAAACCCCATCTCCGATGAAGACGTGCTGTTCAACATATTGGCACCGGGCGTCCAGGAATGGCACTTCACCGGCGGCTTTACCCACAACTTCACCGAAACCCTCGATCTGTCGGGTATGGCGTTTTACTCCCCGGCCAAGACAGTGACCGGACCCAACCCGCTGGCACCGAACCAGACCATTGATCTGGAAATGTACCAACTTGGCGCCTCGGTCAGCGTCGGCTGGAAGTACTGAACCAGCCTGATACAGTCTCGAAAGCCCCGGTTCGCCCGGGGCTTTTCTTTTAGAGCACAGAATTCAGATTCGCTGCGGTGATACCCACAATCCGCTGCCTCGCCTCGCGGCTGGCCCAGGCAGAGTGTGGGGTAATAATCAGATTCGGAATATCGTCCGCCAGCAGTGGATTGCCGTTGCGGGGCGGCTCCTCGGTCAGCACATCGAAACCGGCACCGCCGATCTCGCCGGCACGAAGCGCGTCTGCCAGCGCCTGCTCGTTCACCAGGCCGCCGCGGCTGGTATTGATCAGCAACGCGTCCGGCTTCATCATTTTCAGTTCACGGGCACCGATCAGATCCCGGGTTTCATCCGTGAGCAGGCAATGCAGTGAGAGCACATCCACTTGAGGCAAGAGTTCATCCAGGGGGATCCGGGAATACCCGTCCACCTCTCCGGCTTCCTGACCCGGTCGGGCCCCCAACAAGACCCGCATGCCAAAGGCCGCAGCCCGCTCCGCCACGCCTTCACCCAGATCGCCGTATCCGACAATACCGAGCGTGCGCCCCTCCAGCTCCATAATCGGATGATCCATCAGGCAGAACATATCACTCTTGCCCCAAAGCCCGGACCGCACATCCCGGTCGTAATCGAGCAGCCGGGTGGCCAGCGCCAGCATCAGAGCCATCGTGTGCTGGGCCACCGTCGAGCGGCCGTAGTTGGTCACGTTCATCACCTTGATGCCATGTTCCCTGGCTGCCGCCTGGTCAATATTGTTCAAACCGGTCGCAACCACCGCGATGGTTTTGAGCTCCGGGCACGCCTCGAAATGCTCTCTGCCCAGCACCACTTTGTTGACCAGCACGGTGTCGAACCCCCGGATGCGCTCCAGCACGTCATCCGGCGCAGTTCGCTCATACTTTTCAAGCCCGCCGGTCACCGACTCGATGGGCGAGAGATCCACATCATCGCCAATCGTTTTGGCATCAAGGAACACCGCTTTCATACTTTTCTCCTGAATCCAGATGGCCACAGATTAGGGTAGACTGAGGTAAACGTCCAAGACTCAAAATGTCCAAGCAATAACAGGGTGTGAACCATGGAACATGAATTCTGGCACGAACGCTGGGCCAAAAAGGAAATCGGATTCCACGAGGGCACGGTCAACCAGTACCTCCACGACCACTGGCCGGAACTGGCCGGCAAAGGCACTGAGGCCGTTTTCGTACCCCTGTGCGGCAAAGCCCACGACATGTGGTGGCTCCACGACCGCGGCCACCCCATCATCGGCGTGGAACTCAGCGAACTGGCCTGCAAGGACTTCTTTGAAGAAGCCGGCGAAAAAGCCAAGGTCCACCCGGGCGAGCCCTTCATCACCTTCAAACACGACAACCTGCAACTCTGGTGCGGCGACTTCTTCCAGCTGGTTCCCGACGACCTCAAACACGTGCGACTGGTCTACGACCGCGCTGCCCTGATCGCCCTGCCGCCCCACATGCGCAAAGACTATGTAAACCACCTCACCGCCATCATCCCCGACGGCACAAAAATCCTGCTGATCACCCTGGACTACGACACCGAAATCAAGGGCCCGCCGTTCAACGTCAGCGACGAAGAGGTGCGGGAACTCTACCAGGACGACTACAAAATCGAACATATCCTGACCAACACCCTGGCCAAGGATCATCCGTTTACAAAACGGAAAGGCCTGGAAAACGCCTCGGAAAGCGTGTTCCGTCTAACCAAAATCTAAGATGCCTTCAAGCGGTCGCATCATTAGTCTGATCGGAGTGTACCGGGGGTCTTCCTGAAAGCGAATTTGATGTCTGAGCGCAGCGAGTTGCCAATTCGCTTTCAGGAAGACCCCTGGTGCGCTCCAGCCCCCATAGCGACATGCCAGCCCACCAGAGCTACAAAAACCCCACACCGCTCTAACATAATTTAATGAACCTTAACCACTCACACACTGTCCAACTCCCGAACCGTGAACTAAGCTCAAAATAACCAAGCCGGCCACGAGTTGATCGTTCACAGGCTTGTAAGTATCCATTCCTTCCACCCATAACTAAACTAACCGCCCGGATGGGCGGAGCCGACTGCAACGGGGAAATTGCGTGAATTGAAAGCTGAAGATACAGCGAGCGAGGGCAATCTATGAGCATACTGCAGCACTTCAAAGACCGGTATGAGAGTACCCAGGAAGAAGAATACAGCCTGGAGGAATACCTGGAGATCTGCAAGAAGGACCCAACGGCCTATGCCACGGCCGCAGAGAGAATGTTAATTGCCATCGGCGAACCAGAGCTCGTCGACACCTCGAAAGATCCGAGGCTTTCAAGGATATTTTCCAACAAGGTCATCAAACGGTACCCCGAGTTTTCCGAGTTCTACGGCATGGAAGACGCCGTGGAAAACATCGTTTCCTTCTTCCGCCACGCCGCCCAGGGCCTGGAAGAAAAGAAACAGATCCTCTACCTGCTGGGCCCAGTGGGCGGTGGTAAATCGTCCCTGGCGGAAAAACTCAAGTCACTGATGCAGAAAGTGCCCTTCTACGCCATCAAGGGCTCGCCAGTAAACGAATCTCCCCTGGGTCTGTTCGACCCGGCCGAAGACGCCCAGATCCTCGAAGAGGAATATGGGATTCCTGCCCGTTACCTGAAAAACATCATGTCGCCCTGGGCCGTGAAACGCCTGCATGAGTACGGCGGCGACATCAGCCAGTTCCGGGTTGTAAAAATGTACCCCTCGGTACTCGACCAGGTTGCTGTTTCCAAGACCGAACCCGGGGACGACAACAACCAGGACATTTCCGCCCTCGTGGGCAAGGTCAACATCCGCATGCTGGAGGATTTCTCCCAGGATGATCCGGATGCCTACAGCTTCAGCGGTGGCCTGTGTAAAGCCAACCAGGGCCTGATGGAGTTCGTGGAGATGTTCAAGGCTCCCATCAAGGTCCTGCATCCGTTGCTGACAGCGACCCAGGAAGGCAACTACAACACCACCGAAGGCATGGGCTCGGTGCCCTTTGATGGCGTGATCCTGGCCCACTCCAACGAATCAGAGTGGCAGACCTTCCGCAACAACAAACACAACGAGGCGTTCCTTGACCGGGTCTATATCGTCAAGGTGCCCTACTGTGTTCGGGTGACGGAAGAAATCGAGATTTACAAAAAACTGCTGAGCAACAGCTCCCTGGAAGGGGCTCCCTGCGCGCCCGACACTTTGGACATGCTGGCCCAGTTCTCTGTGCTGTCGCGCATCAAGGAGCCGGAAAACTCCAGCATCTTCTCCAAGATGCGGGTTTATGACGGCCAGAACATCAAGGACACCGACCCGAAAGCCAAATCGATCCAGGAGTACCGTGACGCTGCCGGCGTGATGGAAGGTATGGACGGGCTCTCCACACGTTTCGCCTTCAAGATCCTGTCCAAGGTGTTCAACTTCGACACCACCGAAGTGGCCGCCAACCCGGTGCATCTGCTCTACGTTCTTGAAAAACAGATCGAACAGGAGCAGTTCCCTGCTGAAACCCATGAGAAGTATCTCCGGTTCATCAAGGAATTCCTGGCACCGCACTATGTGCAGTTTATCGGCAAGGAAATCCAGACCGCATACCTCGAGAGCTACAGCGAATACGGCCAGAACCTGTTCGACCGGTATGTCACCTATGCCGATTTCTGGATTCAGGATCAGGAATACCGGGATCCGGATACCGGCGAGATCCTCGACCGCTCCTCAATCAACGAAGAGCTGGAAAAAATCGAGAAACCGGCGGGCATTTCCAACCCGAAGGATTTCCGGAACGAAGTGGTCAACTTCGTGCTGCGGGCCCGGGCCAACAACGGTGGCAAGAACCCGTCCTGGCTCAGCTACGAAAAGCTGCGCAGCGTGATCGAGAAGAAGATGTTCTCGAACACCGAGGATCTGTTGCCGGTGATTTCGTTCAACCCGAAAGCAAGTCAGGAAGACCAGAACAAGCACAAGCAGTTCGTCGAGCGTATGGTCGATCGAGGCTACACGGAGAAGCAGGTCCGGCTGTTGGCCGAATGGTACCTGCGGGTTCGCAAGTCTCACTAAGTCAGTGACCATTCACTGATCTGGAGTAACGCCATGGGAATGACCCACATAGTCGACCGGCGACTGAACGGTAAAAACAAGAGCGCGGTGAACCGGGAACGGTTCCTGCGCCGCTACCGCCACCACATCAAGCGTGCGGTGTCGGATGCGGTTCAGAAGCGCTCAATCACCGATATAGAACGGGGCGAGAAGGTCAGTATTCCGTCCCGGGACATTGAAGAACCCATCTTCCACCACGGCCAGGGCGGCAAACGGGAGGTGGTGCACCCCGGCAATCAGGAGTTCGTGGCCGGCGACACCATCCCCAAGCCAGAGGGCGGTGGTGGCCAGGGCTCCGGCCAGGGACAGGCCAGCCCGGACGGCGAGGGCATGGATGAATTCGCCTTCCAGATCACCCAGGAAGAATTCCTGGACTTCCTGTTCGACGATCTCGAACTACCCAATTTGGCCCGCAAGAAACTCAAGGACACCGAGGCCTTCAAGTATATCCGCTCCGGCTTCAGCACCGAGGGGGTGCCGGCCAAGCTGGATGTCGTACGCTCGTTGCGCGGTGCCCACGCCCGACGCCTGGGCCTGGGAGGCGCGCGCAAGAAGAAGATCCGGGATCTGGAAAAACAGCTGGAAGCGCTGAAATCAGCGCCGGAAGACCTGGATCCCGCGTTCAGCCACGAAGACCAGATCCAGGTTCTGGAGGAGGAAATAGCGCGACTGAAAGCAAATGTTCGCCGCATTCCCTTCATTGATGAGATCGACCTGCGCTACCGCCAGCACGTGAAAAAGCCACAGCCGGCCACCAGTGCCGTGATGTTCTGCCTGATGGACGTGTCCGGGTCCATGACCCAGATGCACAAGGACATCGCCAAGCGCTTTTTCATCCTGCTGTACCTGTTCCTGAAGAAGAACTACAAGAAGATCGAGGTGGTCTTCATCCGGCACCATACCAGCGCGAAGGAAGTGGACGAGGAAGAGTTTTTTTATTCCCGGGAAACCGGCGGCACCATCGTCTCCAGCGCCCTGAAGCTGATGCACAAGATTATCGAATCCCGGTATTCCCCGGCCGAGTGGAACATTTACGCGGCCCAGGCATCAGACGGTGATAACTGGAACGATGACTCGCCAGTGTGCGGGAAGATCCTGGCCGACAGTATCCTGCCGCTGGTGCAGTATTTTGCCTATGTGGAGATTACACCGCAGGACCATCAAATGCTCTGGTATGAATACGAGAAGATCCAGGAGCAATTCCCACAAAGCTTTGCCCTGCAGCAGATCGCCGACCCCGGCGAAATTTACCCGGTATTCCGGCAGTTGTTCGAGAGGAAAGCCGCATGACTAACCTCATGGACCGTCCAAACTCGCCCGAAAGCGATCAGCCCAGAGCCCGGGAGCCGATCTCGACCGGTTCTGAATGGACGTTCGAGCTGATCCAGAAATACGACGACGAGATTGCCAAGTGCGCCGCCGAGTTCGGCCTGGACACCTACCCCAACCAGATTGAGGTGATCAGCGCCGAACAGATGATGGACGCCTACAGCTCCGTGGGCATGCCGGTTGGCTACCATCACTGGTCCTTCGGCAAGCAGTTCCTCAGTACCTCCAAGGGCTATCAGCGCGGTCAGATGGGCCTGGCCTACGAGATCGTGATCAACTCCAACCCCTGCATCGCTTACCTGATGGAAGAGAACACCCTCCCGATGCAGGCGCTGGTTATCGCCCACGCTTCCTACGGCCACAACTCGTTCTTCAAGGGTAACTACCTGTTCCGCACCTGGACCGACGCCAGCGCGATCATCGATTACCTGGTGTTTGCCCGCCATTACGTGGCGGAGTGCGAGGAGCGCTATGGCGTGGATGCCGTCGAGGAAATCCTGGATTCCTGCCATGCCCTGATGAACTACGGCGTAGATCGCTACAAGCGCCCTGCACCGATATCGGCTTCAGAAGAAGTGCGGCGCCAGAAGGAGCGTGAGGAGTACCAGCAGCGGCGCATCAACGATCTCTGGCGCACCATTCCGAAAATGGACGACGAGGATGACCCGGTTAGACGCGGCAAGCGCTACCCGGAAGAGCCACAGGAGAACATTCTCTATTTCATCGAGAAGAACGCGCCACTGCTGGAGACCTGGCAGCGGGAAATCATCCGCATCGTGCGGAAGCTGGGCCAGTACTTCTATCCCCAGCGCCAGACCCAGGTCATGAACGAAGGCTGGGCCAGCTTCTGGCACTACACCCTTCTACACCGTATGTACGACAAGGGCCTGGTGACAGACGGTTTCATGCTGGAGTTTCTCCAGAGCCACTCGGCAGTGGTGTATCAGCCACCGTTCAATAGCCCCTGGTACTCCGGCCTGAACCCTTACACCCTGGGATTCTCGATCTTCACGGATCTGCGCAGAATCTGCGAGAACCCCACAGACGAAGACCGGGAGTGGTTCCCGGACATCGCCGGCGGCGACTGGCTGGAAACCCTGCATTTCGCGATGAAGAACTTCAAGGACGAGAGCTTCATCCAGCAGTTCCTCTCACCCAAGGTGATGCGGGACCTGAAACTCTTTGCGATCCAGAACGACGATCAGGAGGACGTCTATCGGGTAACCGCCATCCACGATGAACCCGGTTACCGGGACCTGCGCGAGAAACTGGCGCGACAGTACAATCTCAGTTATCGCGAACCCAACATCCAGGTATGGAATGTGGATGTGCGCGGCGACCGCTCCCTGACCCTGCGCCACATACCGGTAGACCGTGTGCCACTGGGCAAGGAAACCGACGAGGTTCTGCGCCATGTGCACAGGCTCTGGGGCTTTGATGTGCATTTGGAAAGCGTGGACGATGGCACCGTGGTGGAAGACCACCACTGCCCGCCAAGGGAACTTGAGGAGGACTGAATCTGGAGCCTGATGGCAAATTCGGGTCGGTACTGGCCGGCCCGATTCTACGTCATTCCGCGCCGGACTCGCTTGTTCTGTGGCTGGTAACCAGCGAACAGACAGCGCTCGCCGTTCAGGTATTCAAAGGCAAAGAGCGCCTGCTGGATCGTCCGCTAGCCGAATCAGAGGTGTCACGGCTTCGAATTGGTACCCGTGCCTGGCTGAACCTTCTGACGATCACACCGGACTCCGCTTTGCCCCGGGACACGCCGCTTGAGTACGACCTGGGGCTCACTGGTGACGGATCCGCCCCACCCCGATGGATCCGCAGCTGGGCTCCACATCTTTGCCCGGAGAGCCGCGATCGCCCTGGCTTTACCCTGAAGTCGAAACTGGATCGCATACTCCACGGCTCATGCCGGAGACCCCACCACCCCTCGCGAGACGGATTGGTGCGGGTAGATGAGGAACTGCAGAAGGCGGAACAGCTTGAGGACATTCCCTCCCTGTTGCTGATGACCGGAGACCAGGTCTACGCCGATGATGTGGCCGGCCCGATGTTGCATGCCATCCAGTGCGTTATTCACCAGCTGGGTCTTTACCAGGAAGTGCTGGAAGGCGCCTCGCTTTCACACAGCAAGGAACTGACTTCGGTAGCAAATGCCTATTACCACCGGGATGAACTGCTGCCGGAATCCGAATTTAACGAGGACCTCACCGAGCGTTTCTTTGGTGGCGTCCGCAAGCCAGTGTTCACAACCGCCAACGCCGGCAATCACCTGATCTCGTTCGCCGAGGTGATGGCCATGTACCTGCTGGTGTGGTCGCCGGAGCCCTGGCACCTTGTTACCAGCGCGGAGCCAGTCGAAGATCCGGACGAACTGGCGCGTTATCGGAAAGAACAGGCCGCTATCGACGAGTTTCGCAGAACCCTTCCGCGGGCAGCGCGGGCCATGGCTAACGTGCCCGTCTATATGATCTTTGATGATCATGACGTTACCGACGACTGGAATCTCTCGGCCCTCTGGGAAACCACCGCTTATGAACACCCCTTTTCCCGGCGCATCATCGGCAATGCCCTGCTGGGCTATCTCTTGTGCCAGGGCTGGGGTAACCAACCGGGTAATTTCGGGGACCTGATCGAACAGTGTCAGAAGCTGTTCGATTCCAGCAACGGACAACACGAGCTCGACAAGGCCATCCAGGATGAATTGATCGACCAACTGTTTCACTTCCAGCACTGGCATTACAGCCTGCCCACCTCGCCCAGGCTGGTGGTTCTGGACACCCGCACGCACCGCTGGCGCAGTGAGATCCGGCGCAGCCACCCGTCCGGCCTGATGGACTGGGAATCGCTGACCGATTTCCAGCATGAGATCATGGGCGAGGACGCGGTCGTGGTGGTCTCCCCGGCGCCCATGTTCGGGGTGAAGCTCATCGAGATGATCCAGCGGGTATTCACCTTTTTCGGCAAACCCCTGCTGGTAGACGCTGAAAACTGGATGGCGCATCGAGGCGCCGCCAGTGTACTGCTCAATATTTTCGGCCACCCCCGAACGCCCAGACACTTCGTGATTCTTTCCGGGGATGTCCACTATTCGTTTGCCTATGACGTTAGGCTGCGCCACAAACAGAACGGTCCACATGTCTGGCAGATCACCAGTAGCGGCATCAAAAATGAATTCCCCAACACCCTGCTGGAATGGCTGGACCGGCTCAATCGCTGGCTGTTTGCGCCCTGGTCGCCCCTGAACTGGTTCACCAAGAGACGGCGAATGTGGATCTCTCCCAGGCTACCGGAGGGCCGGGAGGCCGGTGAGCGGCTGTGGAACGGAGCCGGCATCGGAGATGTGCGGCTGGATGAAGAAGGCGCACCCACCGCCATCCGGCAACTGGATGCCGGCGGCGGGGGTACGATTTTTCAGCGGCGCGCTAAAGACGACTAATCAGGCGTTGACCGAAGGCAGTCCGGACAGCGCCATCGCCAGTTCCTGTTCGTCGTATTCGTGGTCGCTCAGTTCACCGGCGAAGTAGGAGGTATAGGCCGCCATATCGAAATGGCCGTGACCGCAGAGGTTGAACAGAATCACCTCTTCCTTGCCTTCCCGCTTGCAGCGCAGGGCTTCATCAATGGCGCCCTTGACCGCATGGTTGGCTTCCGGAGCCGGCACGATACCCTCATTCTTGGCGAACAGCACACCGGCCTCGAAGCACTCCCGCTGGGTATAGGACACTGCATCAAACAGCCCCAGTTCCTTGGCGTGGGAAACAAGTGGGGCCATACCGTGGTAGCGCAGGCCACCAGCGTGGAAGCCGGGCGGTGTGAATCCGGAGCCCAGGGTATGCATCTTGGTGAGCGGGGTCATATGGGCGGTATCGCCGTAATCGTAGGCGTATTTGCCCCGGGTCAGGGTGGGACAGGCCGATGGTTCCACCGCCACAATCCGGGATTTCTCACCGCCTCTCAGGGCGTGGCCCATGAACGGGAAGGCGATACCTGCAAAGTTGGAACCACCACCGGTGCAACCCACGATCACATCCGGCCAGCAGTCTGCCATTTCCATCTGCTGCATGGCCTCCAGGCCGATGATGCTCTGGTGGAGCAACACATGGTTAAGCACCGAACCCAGGGCATACTTGGTGTTCGGATCTTGCACAGCCAGCTCCACCGCTTCGGAGATGGCAATACCGAGACTGCCGGTGTGGTCGGGGTTCTCGGCCAACACCTTGCGACCGAATTCAGTCAGCTCCGAGGGTGAGGCCACACATTTAGCGCCATAGGTTTCCATGACGGCCCGGCGATAGGGTTTCTGGTTGTAGGAAACCCGCACCTGGAACACGGTAACGTCGATATCGAACAGGGAGCCGGCGAAGGACAGCGACGTGCCCCACTGCCCTGCACCGGTTTCAGTGGTCAGGGTACGAATGCCCGCTTCGCGGTTGTAGAAGGCTTGCGGAATCGCCGTGTTCGGCTTGTGGCTGCCCGCCGGGCTAACGCCCTCGTACTTGTAGAAGATTTTTGCCGGGGTGCCGAGGGCCTTCTCGAGGCGATGGGCCCGGTACAGAGGCGCTGGACGCCAGAGATTGTAGACGTCACGCACCGGCTCCGGAATCTCGATTTCCCGCTCGGTGGTTACCTCCTGTTCGATCAACGCCATCGGAAACAGCGGTTCAAGATCCGACGGGCCCACCGGCTGCTGGGTGCCGGGGTGCAAGACAGCCGGCAAGGGCTCAGGCAGGTCCGCCTGCAGGTTGTACCAGTATTTGGGCATCTGGCTTTCTTCGAGAAGGAACTTGGTTTGCATGAATAAAAAATCCCTACTGTTTGTGTTGTTATCGCCCCTCAGAATACCCATTCCAGGCCAGCATAAAAAGTTCTTCCAGGGGCAGGCTCAAAATAGCCACGTTCTTCGACAGGCCGGTCCGCGTTGGCATTGATACGGATATTGCTGAAGTAGTCTTCATCCAACAGGTTGCGGACGCCTCCGTAGAAATTGAAGCTCTGACGTCCAATATTCAGGCTATCGCCGGCCCGAAGACCGAGCAACCAGTAGCCACTGACGTTTGTCTGGTTACTGTTTTCAGCATACAGATCGCCGACATACTGCCATTCCAGCGCTGCGAACCGCTGCCCGCCACCGCGCCATTCCACTTCAGTCACCCACTGTTCACGGGGCAGACCAGGCAGGCGGTTGCCATCGGCGTCGTTACCCTGTTCGTCGGTGAAATCCCTAAGCTTATAATCTGCAAGAGTCAGGGCACTGGTGATTCTCCAGGCGTATGAAATATCCCAGCCGAGGCCAAGCTCGATTCCATTGCGTTCGGTTCGCCCAGCATTTTCGTAAAAGGTGCGGTTATCTATTTCATAAGGCAGGATTTCATCATCCACTCGGATAGAGAACAGCGCCACGTCATAACTCAAGCCCTGCCCAAAACTGCCTCGAACCCCGACTTCCCGGTTCAGGGCCTGCTGAGGTTCAATGTCGGGGTTGAAGCCACCACCGCCATCGGGGTTGGCAAATTCAGTGAAGGTGGGCGACTCGAACGCCGTGCCTATCGTTGCATACAACTGCTGGCGAGGAGCAAGCCGGTAACTGACGCCGGCAAAGCCACTGAACTCATCGTAAGTGCGGCTGCCAGAATCATTCCCGTCATCCAGCTTGTCGTCATCCACAGACAGCCTCAGACGGTCAAACCGGGTGCCGATAGAGACGTTGAAACGGTCGGTCATGGCAAGATCACCCTGTGCAAATACCGCCGCGGTCGTGGCATTCTGAGTTTCCTCCTGGGTCTGTCCGGTCACATCACCATTGAATGAGACAAGGTAGCGGCGACGCTCGTCCGACTGGCGATGCAGGTCGGCACCCATCACCCAGTTCAGCGGCCGCCCGGCGAGCTCACTGCCCTGCTGATAATCCGTGCTTATACCGAAAAACTGCCGGTCATAAGCAATAAGGCTTGGGCCGGGAAACGGCAGTTGCTGTCTGAAATCACGACGGGTGAAAAAGGTGCTTACGGTCAGGTCTCCCTCACCGCCGGCAGGGGTTTCATACAACAGCCCGAACGTCTGCTGGTCAACGTCCTGGCCAGAGTCCAGCCTCTTGGCATTGTCAGTCGCCTGGCGCCGGTCCTCCGCGACCTGCTCGGCGGTTAGGCCTGCAGGATCTTCCGCCTTGGGCGTGTGCAGGGCATTGAACGTGGCGGTCAGCCTTTGTCCTTCCCCCCACTCCTGGGACAAGCGGCCATTGAACAACCCCTTCTCAACCTCGCTCTGTTCGCGGTAACCGTTGTAGTTCAGCCATGACATGGTAGCAATACCACTTGTATTGCCCCGGGTACCGCTGGCCTGTGCTGTGGTCTTGTAATAATCATCACTTCCCACATCCTGGCGGAGCCGCGCACCCGGTGGCTGGTCGTCCCCCCGGGCTGTGGTGATATCTATGACGCCACCGGAAGCGTTGCCGTACTGAACGGACGAGGGCCCTCGAATTATTTCGATACGCTGAGCCGAATCCAGGTCAACCGCATCAATTTGCGATTGGCCATCCGGCAGGGTGTAGGGAATTCCGTCCACCTGAATGCGAATTCCGCGTATACCGAAAGGCGACCGCGCCCCAAAACCACGGGTCGACAAACGAAGGTTCTGAGCAAAGTTATAGCGGTTCTGGAAAAACAGGCCGGGGACGGTGTCCAGCGATTCATCCAATTGCAGGCGTTGCTGACCCTCGCGAATGTCTGGGGCGTCAACCACAGAGACCGCCGCAGGGGTTTCATAGAGATCCCGAACCAGTCGTGGCGCCGTGACCTCCAACACCAGCTCATCGTCATTGTCCGCTGACGACTGGCCAATGGCGGGAAGCGGGATTGAAACACAGGCGGCAGCCAATACGCCCACTGCAAGGTAGTGGTTTTTATTCAAAGGGCCTCCTCAGGGGTCGCTATGCAAGATCGCTCTTGATAACGGGTACGCCAGCGATGGGGAAATGGTGTCATCCCATTCAACCCATCGGAAGACCACTTATAAATAGACATTTAAATTACTTTTTACAGGACTTTGGTTGCGGTTCCAAGGTCGCAGAATCAGGCGGGGATCCAGGCTTCAAGCAGATCAACCAACCAGGGCACCAGTAAGGCCGTCGCGAAGGCAGACAGCGCCATCGCCAGACCGGAGAAAGCCCCCATCTGCGAACTTACCTGAAACGCTCGGGCGGTCCCGATACCGTGTGCCGCGACGCCCATGGCAATACCTTTGGCGGTGTCATCCCGAACCCGAATCCATTCGAACAGCTTTGTGCCGAGAACGGCGCCGGTAATGCCCGTGATAACGACCAATACGGCAGTCAGCGACGGGAGCCCGCCAATTTTTTCAGAGATACCCATCGCAACCGGTGCCGTTGCCGATTTTGGCGCCAGAGACATCTGGATCTCCGTAGAACCACCCAGAAGCCGGGCCAGACCAACGGAGCTGCCCGCAGCGATCACGACGCCGCAAAAGAGCGAAATCGTCACCGGCAGCCAGAGCTGGCGAAGCCTGGAAAACTGCTGGTAAAGAGGAACGGCCAACGCCACCGTCGCCGGACCCAGCAGAAAGTGAACAAACTGCCCGCCTTCAAAATAATCACTGTAAGACGTGCCGGTGGCCAGCAACAGGATGATGAGCATCGCGACGGACGTGACGACCGGATTGGCCAGGGGATTGGAGTTGGTTTTCAGGTACAGCCGGTAGGCCAGACCATAGGCCACCAGGGTGATGGTCAGCCCAAGCAGAGGCGACGTGGAAAGGTAGACCCAGATGTCTTTCAGCCCCGGCTCAGTCATCATCTGCCTCCTTTTCCGAAACGGGCGACGCAAACCAGCGCGTGGTTACCTGCATGATCAGGGCAGTGGCAACCATGGTTATGACCGTACTCAGCAGCAGCGCGAGGGTTATTGGAATCCACTCGTCGGCGATGCGGCCGAAATGCGCCATCATTCCCACACCGGCCGGAACGAAAAGAAGCGAAAGATGGCTGAGCAAGGCGGTAGACGCCTGGTCAACGGACTCCGGGGCTTTGCCCCGGATCATCAGCGTAATGAACAGCATCACCATACCCAGCACCGGCCCTGGAATGGGCAGCCCCAGCAATCGAACCGTGATCTCACCCACCAGCTGATACACCAGTAGCAGGGTAATGCCGTTCAGGAACTGCATGGCGCAGGACTCCAGTCAGGGTTTGCTTTGTAAGGTCGAAATGGGAATGATACTCCGGCCATACATGGCCAGGACAAAACCGATCGGGAACATCAGCACTCCATATACCGCTGCCGGAATGGACATGGCGCTGGACTCCAGCAGGGTCAGGGTAACCATCAGGGCAATGGTACCGTTCTTTACCCCCAGTTCCACCGCCACCGCCAGCGACTCCCTCTGGGTCAGACCCGCCACGCGACCGGCAGCAAGGCCCAGACCGATTCCCGCCACATTCAACAGAATAGTTGCCGGTCCCGCCTGCTTCAGCAGTTCCCAGATCTGGTCACGAACACCGTACACCAGCGCCACAATCAGGACCGCCAGGACGATTCCACCGAAAATGCTGACAATGCTTTCTGCCTTGCGGGCGACCTCCGGTTTGCGGGTTCGAACCACCATTCCAACGGCAACCGGGAAGAGAACAATACCGACCAGCATGCCGATGGTTTTCCACACCGGTAGCACAATGTCTTCCTCGGTTCCCATGTAATGCTGAAGGGCAATGTTGGTGAACAGCGGCAGGGTCAGGATGGTGATCAGACTGGCACTGACCGTCAGCACAATAGACAGTGCAATATTACCCCGTGAGAGCAGCACAAACAGATTCGAGGTCGTGCCCCCGGGGCAGGCGGCAATAATCACCAGCCCAACGGCGATGGCCGGTGGAACCGCCAGAAATGTGGCCAGCATGAAAGCAATGAGGGGCATGACCAGAATCTGGGCAACGGTGCCGACGATCATCCCTTTCGGATACACCGCTACCTGGCGGAAGTCACGTATCGTCAGGGTCATGCCGATACCGATCATGATAATAAACAGAGCAATCGGCAGTCCTGCCGAGATAAGCGGGCTGGATTCCACAACGCCTCCGGATGTTTTTGTTTTTACTGCAACCAACCGATGAAAAGTAGCACACACTGTGCCCTTTCGGGAGCTTTCAACGGCAACAGCGTGTAACGGTTAAACGCTGCAAAACCGGGGAACTTTATTACCTAAAGCATCGTGTCATGAAGCAGTTGCACGTATACTTGCATCAGACAATTAAAATACCTGGACACTGGTGGAGACACACAAGGAATGAAACGCCTGGGAACCCTGGATGCCTCTTGGCTGGCCGTAGAATCTGAAGACACCCCCATGCACGTGGGCAACCTGCAGATTTTTTCGCTACCGGAGGGCGCCCCTGATACTTTTCTGCGGGACATGGTGACCCGTATGAAGGAGACCGGCGATGTAGCCCCCCCCTGGGGTCTAAAGCTTGCCTGGTCCGGACTGTTGGGCCGGGTTCTGGCGCCGGCATGGAAAGTCGACAAGAAAATCGATCTGGATTATCACGTTCGCCATTCCGCCCTGCCGCGCCCTGGCGGTGAGCGGGAACTGGGTATCCTGGTATCGCGCCTGCACTCCAATCCCCTGGATTTCGCCCGCCCGCTGTGGGAATGCCACGTTATTGAGGGTCTTGAGAACAACCGGTTTGCGCTCTACACCAAGATGCATCATTCCATGATCGATGGCATCAGTGGTATGCGGCTGATGCAGCGGGTACTGACCACTGACCCTGACAAACGGGATATGCCGCCCCCCTGGTCGGTACGTCCGGAGCGTCGCCGCGGCAGCAAATCCGACTCCGAGGCCAGCGTGCCCGGTGCGGTTTCACAGGCCATGGATGCCCTGAAACTGCAGGCAGATATGGCACCGCGTCTGCTGCAGGCGGGCAACCGGCTGGTGCATTCGGTCCGCCACCCCGAGGACGGTCTGACGGCGCCGTTCACCGGGCCCGTCTCCAAGATCAATCATCGGGTCACCGGCCAGCGCCGGTTTGCCACCCAGCATTATCAGCTCGACAGGATCAAGGAACTTGCCCACGTTTCCGGCGCTTCCCTCAACGATATCGTTCTGTACCTGTGCGGAACTGCCCTCAGGCGTTTTCTGCTGGAACAGAATGAACTGCCGGACGCTCCCCTCACCGCCGGCATACCGGTCAACATCCGGCCGTCCGATGACGAAGGGACAGGCACCCAGATCAGTTTCATGATCTCTTCGCTTGCGACCGACGAAGCCGATCCGCTGACCCGCCTGCAAAACATCAAGGCGTCAACGCGAAGGGCCAAAGAGCATTTGCAGAAGCTGCCCAAAAGCGCGCTCACCCAGTACACCATGCTCCTGATGTCGCCTTATATACTGCAGCTGATGTCCGGCCTTGGCGGTCGCATGCGGCCGGTATTTAACGTCACGATCTCCAATGTGCCGGGGCCCCAGAGAACGCTCTACTACGAGGGCGCGAAACTGGAAGCCATGTACCCTGTCTCGCTGATTACTCACGGTGGCGCTTTGAACATCACCTGCCTGAGCTATGACGGCTCACTGAACTTCGGCTATACGGGCTGCAGGGATACCCTGCCAAGTATGCAGAGACTTGCGGTTTACACGGGTGAAGCACTGGACGAACTGGAAAGCCTGATTCTTCCGCCAAAGGCCAAACCGAAAGCTGCGGCCAAGCCCAGTGCGCCGCGCAAACAGTCGACGAAAAAGAGTAAAGCGGACTGATACAACGGACAATCAGCCCGCGCTTTGCCAGTGGGCGGCGCCCACGAAAATCAGTTGCAGGAAGCGGGTGGTCCGCTTCCTGATCTGCTCGATCTGATAGTCGTCTTCGGCGGATACGCCGAGCAGATCAGTCAGGCTGAAGGCGACACTGCGCACCACCAGGTCACAGGTCATGTCCAGATCCTGATCGGTCAGATGGTCCACCAGCCTCAACCTGCGCAGATCATTCGCAAGCTCACTGGCAAAGAAACGCATCTCGCTCCGGATACCTTCCTGCACTGCCCTGCTCTCACCGGCCAGCCCCTGGGCCATGAACAGAAAGAAACTCCGGTTGGCCTGCGCGTGGCTGATAAAGATGGCCACCGACTCTTCAATCAGTTTGTCCGCCTGCAACACATTCGCCCGGGCTTCTCGCATCATCCTGCGTAGCACCAGGCCCAGCTCATCCACAAGCTGCAACCCCAGATCGTCCATATTGCGGAAATGCCGGTAAAACGAGGTGGGCACCACGCCTGCCTGACGTGTCACCTCCCGGATACCAAGACTGGCGAAATGCCGGCCCTTGCCTACCAGGGTTAACGCCGCGGTCATCAGTTTCTCGCGGGTTTCACCGGGCTTTCTTCGCTGTTTTTCCGCCATCCTGTGCCCATACCGCCTGCCGTTAGCCAATGGTTCACAAGTGTACACATCCCAAAAAATAAAAGTACAGAATGCTTGTCATTTTGAGCCATTACGAGCTCAGCCGTTGTCAGTTTACGTAGTCGTGTGTACATTCGTACACATAAGTGAACACTTGTACACACGGACAGCGAAAAGCCTCAGGGAGGCAACGATCATGTTAGCGAAACAGACCCAGCAAAAAGCCCTTCACTGGCTCGGAAGGCAGCTATTCAACCGGGATGACCCGGAAGCGTTTTTTGACCCACTGCTGGAACGCATCAACCCCATGTGGGTACAAGAGTACACACCGGCCAGAGTGGAGCAGATCCTTTCTGAAACCGGGGACACCAAGACACTGGTTCTGAAACCGGCCAGGCGCTGGTCGGGCTTCCGCGCGGGCCAGCATGTGAACATCTGTGTTGAAGTGGATGGAGTACGCCGAAACCGTACGTTCAGCCTCTCGAGCTCACCCCTGCTCTGGCAGGAACAGGGACTGGTCACGCTGACCATCAAACGCCTTCCCGGCGGCCTGGTGACCAACTGGCTTCACGATCACCTGCAAACTGGGGCGGTAATCGGTCTGGGCGAAGCCTTTGGTGATTTTCTGATACCAGAACCGGCCCAACCGGTGCTGTTTATTGCCGGTGGCAGCGGCATCACGCCAGTGTTGAGCCAGCTTGAGACCATGGCGGCCCAGGATTACCGGGCACCGGTGACTCTGCTGTATTTCGTCAGAACCCGTGATGACGTTATTGCCCGGGAGAAACTGTTGGCCCTGAAGGCACGCTATAGCGCCCTCACGCTTAATATCATCGCCACCAACGAGTCCAGGGAACCCCGCTACCTGCGTGGCCAGGATCTGGACACAGTGCCAGGCATCAAGGCTCGGCAGGTCTATCTCTGCGGCCCCAAAGGCCTGATGGATCTGGCCCAGGGCCTCCTCTCCGAGAGAGGCTTTGCTGACGCGGATATCCACAGCACGTTCTTTTCAGTGCCAAGTGCCAACCTTGGAAACGAAACACTCGGTGGTGAGGTTCAGTTTGAGAGCAGCCAGATGATGGTCGATTCCGAGGGCGATGCCACCCTGCTGGAAATCGCCGAGGCCGCCGGACTGACACCGCGCCACGGATGCCGCATGGGCATCTGCCACCAGTGCAGTTGCCGGAAAACCACGGGTACCGTCATCAACCGTCTGACCGGCCAAACTTCCGGCCCCGGCGAGGAGACTGTCCAACTTTGTATCTCCGTTCCCCGCGGCCCGGTCTCACTCGACCTTTAAGAACCCACATCCGATTTTATTGCGGGGCCTGAGCGCACCGCAGGGAGTATGACCATGAAAAAGATGACCGAAGCGCAACTCGCAGAACTTGAAACCGATCTGAACGCGATCCGGGAGGAGGTTCTGGCGGACCTCGGAGAACGGGACGCACGTTACATCCGGAGAATGATCCGGCTGCACCGGAGTCTTGAGGCCGGTGGCCGGATCATGATGCCATTCGGCTTCCTTCCGCCGGTGTTCGTTGCTGCCACGGCAACCCTCGGCATTGCCAAGATCCTGGAAAATATGGAGATCGGTCACAATGTCATGCACGGCCAGTATGACTGGATGAACGACCCGAGCCTGAATTCCCAGACCTACGAGTGGGATACGGTCTGCACAGGTGACTCCTGGCGCCGTACCCATAACTATGAACATCACACCTACACCAACATCATCGGCAAGGACCGTGACTACGGCTACGCCGTCTTACGACTGACCGATGACGAGCCCTGGAAACCCTGGCACACGCTGCAGTTCATCAATTACATTCTGCTGAGCGTGTTCTTCCAATGGGGCGTGGGCCTGCACGAACTTGAAACCGAGAAGCTGCGAAGCCGGGAAATAAGCTGGCGGGAAAAACTGCCGTTCCTGAAGCAATTCGCCCGCAAGGGTGGCCGCCAGGCCTTCAAGGACTACGTTTTCTTCCCGCTGCTTACCTTTCCGGTGGCTCCGATTGTTCTGGCGGGGAATGTGGGCGCCAACCTGATCCGTAATCTCTGGTCATCCACGGTGATTTTTTGTGGCCACTTTACCCAGGATGCGGAAACCTTCACAGAGGAGGAATGCGAGGGCGAGAGCAAGGGCCACTGGTATTTGCGCCAGCTCACGGGGTCCTCAAACTTCACCGGGGGCCGCTGGCTTCATATTCTGAGCGGCCATCTTAGCTACCAGGTGGAACACCACGTGTTCCCGGACCTGCCCGCCCACCGGTATCCGGAGATTTCCGGGAAGGTACAGGCGGTGTGTCGAAAGCACGGCATTCACTACAACACCGGCAGTTTTGCCAAGCAGTACGGCACGGTAGTCAAACGCATACTCCGACATTCACTGCCGGAGAAGTTGATGGGAATGGCCAGAGCGGCCTGACAGGGCTGGAGCGGCCAGGCGCCAAGGGCGCGCCTGGCCGCGTCAGGCTATCTGAAGTAATCTCAAGAGCTGGGGCCTGTGCTGATCCTGGATAACATCGGCCAGGGTGTACTTGTCCAGCACTTCCAGGAAGGCCTTCAACGCCTCACCGAACATCGATTTCAGGCCACACACGGGGGTTATCTTGCAGGCGTTCTTGGAGGAAAAGCACTCCACGATGCTCAGGTCCTGTTCGGTTTCCCGTACCAGGATACCAACGTTAATATCCGAGGGCGCCCGATGCAGACGCATTCCACCCTTTTTGCCCCGGATGGTTTCAATGTAGCCCTTCTTGTTCAGCTGGTGCACCACCTTCATGAGGTGGTTTTTGGAAATGTCATAGCTGTCAGCGATTTCCTGAATGGTCGCCAGACGATCACCCTGAACTGCCAGATATATCAGTACTCGAAGTGAATAATCCGTGTAGCGGGTGATGTGCATTCAATACTCCAGTCGTGTGTGCAATCGTTCAATAAGAAGGTCGGGTTACCAGATAACAGGCGGTGCCGCACAAAAATACGCCAGAAATGCCCAACACCATCGCTGACGCTCCCAACGCAAACAGCATCCCCCAACTCAGGGCCATCATGCTGCACGCCAGCACCTTCGCCCGTGCCGGCACTGCCCTGCGTGTACGCCACTGATCAATGGCAGGACCAAACCTGGGATGGTCTTCAAGCCACTGAGCAAAAGCCGGAGACCCCTTGCTGGCAAAAAATGCGGCCAGCAGAACGAAGGGTGTTGTGGGCAACAACGGCAGAACCACTCCTGCAGCAGCCAGCGTAATCGAGATATACGCAAGAATACGAAATCCGGTTTTCCCAAAACGATCGCCCATCACGGGGTTCTCACCAAGGTTCATAACTGCATCTATTCTACCGGGATTCAATGGACAGGTCTGCCCAAACGGCTGAGAAAAACCAGACGCGCCACATAGGCCACCTTGATACCGACCGCAAAAACCAGGGTTCCGATATGGGCAGCAATTTGCACAGACAGTGCAAGCGCGCCCGCCAACGGGTATGCAAGCAGAATTGTAACCATCAAACCCAACACTGACAGTCCCAGGGTGCTGTTTGCTGTGAAAAGCCACTTTTCGTATTCACTCATGAATCCACCTATAACATTTACTAAAAATACATCTTAATGCTAAGCCGGCACCAGAAAAAAATCAAACCGTAGAAAGTCACCCACCTAAAAACCTTCCCTTACCCATCTACGACTTCCGATATACCCACAAAATAAATTTGACACCTTAAATGCATCAAATCAAAATTCCTGCATAAAGATTTATCTTAAATAAATGTTTAATGAGGAGGCAGTGTTATGAAACAGAAAGACGCCTACCCGACCCGACTGGGAGGAGCGCACCATGGCTAAGTACCGCCGCCTCTGGTTTTTGCTGATCGGAATCCTGGCAGTAACCTTCACGCTCCTGGGGTATTTCGGTGCCGAGGTGTACCGCGAAGCACCGCCCATCCCGGATCGCGTTGTGTCCGCCGACGGCGACACCCTGATGACCGAGGAAAGCATTCTTGATGGACAAACTGCCTGGCAGTCCGTCGGAGGCATGCAGCTTGGCTCGATCTGGGGCCACGGTGCCTACCAGGCACCGGACTGGACCGCCGACTGGCTGCACCGTGAACTGGAAACCTGGCTGGAAATCGCAGCCCTGGAAGAGTACGGGCAGGAATGGCACAGCCTCAGCGGGCAGCAGCAGAACGCCCTGCAGTACGACCTGAAGACCGAGTACCGCACCAATACCTACGACGCCGCTACCAGCACTCTGCAGCTTTCCGAGCGCAGGAGCGAAGCTATTGCCAGAACAGCCGACTACTACAGCCGACTGTTCAGCGACGCTCCAGAACTGCAGTCAACCCGCGAAAACTACGCCATGAAGGAAAACACCCTGCCCAGCGCCGAGCGTCGCGAGCGGATGACCGAGTTTTTCTTCTGGACTGCCTGGGCCGCTGCTACCGAACGCCCGGACAGCGAGGTTACCTACACCAACAACTGGCCCCACGAACCGCTTATCGATAACAGGCCTAGCGGCGAGAACGTGGTCTGGTCGTTAATCAGTGTGGTTCTCCTGATTGCCGGTGTCGGTGGTCTGATCTGGGCCTGGGCCTTCCTTCGCAAGGAGGATGAGGAACCGCAGGCGCCACTGAAGGATCCACTGAGTGCAGTCGGGCTTACGCCTTCCCAGAAAGCATTGGGCAAGTATCTTCTGCTGGTGGTTGGCCTGTTCACTTTCCAGGTCATGCTTGGCGGCTTCACTGCCCACTATACGGTTGAAGGTCAGGGTTTCTACGGCATCGAGACCTCCGAGTGGTTCCCCTACTCCCTGATGCGTACCTGGCACATTCAGTCCGCCATGTTCTGGATTGCCACCGGCTTCCTCGCCGCTGGTCTGTTCCTCGCCCCCATCATCAATGGCGGCAAGGATCCGAAATTCCAGAAACTGGGTGTTGATGTGCTGTTCTGGGCCCTGGTTGCTGTGGTTGCCGGTTCGTTTATTGGCAACTTCCTCGCCATCAACCAGATCATGCCGGCCAATCTCAGCTTCATGCTGGGCCACCAGGGTTACGAGTATGTAGACCTTGGCCGCCTCTGGCAGATCGGCAAGTTCCTCGGCATCGTGTTCTGGTTGGTGCTGATGCTGCGCGGTATTGTTCCCGCCCTGCGCCAGCCTGGTGACAAGAACCTGCTGGCCCTGCTGACCGCTTCGGTGGTTGCCATTGGCCTGTTCTATGGTGCCGGCTTCTTCTACGGCGAGCGTACTCATATCTCGATCATGGAGTACTGGCGCTGGTGGATTGTCCACCTGTGGGTCGAAGGCTTCTTTGAAGTGTTCGCAACCACTGCCCTAGCCTTTATCTTCTGCAGCATGGGCCTGGTGTCCCGCACCGTGGCAACATCTGCCAGCCTGGCATCCGCCAGCCTGTTCATGCTCGGGGGCGTGCCCGGCACCTTCCACCACCTGTACTTCTCCGGCACGACCACGCCGGTAATGGCAGTGGGCGCCACCTTCAGTGCACTGGAAGTGGTACCACTTGTGGTCCTGGGATACGAGGCCTGGGAAAACTGGCGCCTGAAGTCCCGCGCACCGTGGATGGAAAATATTCGCTGGCCGCTGACCTTCTTTGTGGCGGTTGCCTTCTGGAACATGCTGGGTGCCGGCGTGCTCGGGTTCATGATCAACCCGCCAATCGCGCTGTATTACATCCAGGGCCTGAACACCACGCCCACCCACGCCCACGCGGCCCTGTTCGGTGTCTATGGGTTCCTGGCCCTGGGCTTCGCACTGATGATCCTGCGTTACATCCGTCCGCGCATCATCTTTGACGAGCGGCTGATGAAGGTAGGTTTCTGGTGGCTGAATATTGGCCTGGTCCTGATGCTGTTCACCAGCCTGTTGCCGGTCGGCTTTATCCAGTTCATTGCCAGCGCCAGCGAGGGCCTGTGGTACGCACGCAGTGAAGCCTTCATGCAGAGCGATATCCTGCAAACCCTGCGCTGGGTCAGAACCGTTGGCGACGTGGTCTTCATCGTTGGCGCACTCGCCGTAACCTGGCAAGTCGTGAAGGGCGTTTTCTTCCCGGATCTGGAGCCGGTTGCCCTCGAAACCGATGAAAGCGGCGCAACCAGCGAGCTCAGCGCCTGAAAAAAAGAGCCCGGGCCAGGGACGGCCCACTCTGAATTACCTGACAGCAGGCTTACCTCCCGAGGGGTATCGGAATTGGTGATCCGATCTGCAATACTTGGTCTATACTCAGGTTAAAAAACAATCGGCAACAGGACCAACCCGATGCCCCAGAACAAGCTGACAGACCGTTTTGGTCGCACCGTCAACTACGTGCGTCTGTCCGTCACTGACCGGTGCGATTTCCGCTGCGTGTACTGTATGGCCGAGGACATGACTTTCCTGCCCCGCCAGCAGGTTCTCACCCTGGAAGAAATCGCCCGCGTTGCCCGCAACTTCGTTGACCTGGGTACCGAAAAAATTCGTCTGACCGGCGGCGAGCCGCTGGTACGCAAGGATATCCTGGAGCTGGTAAAGGAGATTGGCACTTACGGTCTGCGCGACTTTGCCATGACCACCAATGGAAGCCAGCTCACCACCATGGCCGAGCCTCTGCGCAAGGCGGGGATGCATCGCCTGAACATCAGCCTGGATTCCCTGGACGCCGACAAATTCCGCAACATCACCCGCACCGGCAAACTGTCACATGTGCTGGACGGTATTGATGCTGCCCGGGAAGCTGGCTTCCGGGGCATCAAGATCAATACAGTGGTGATGAAGGGCCGCAACGACGAGGAGATCCCGGAGCTGATCGAGTTCGCCCGCAAGAAAAAGGTGGATATCAGCTTTATCGAAGAGATGCCGTTGGGTGAGATTTCCGAGCATGATCGTGGTCTGGCCCTGTGCACCAGTGAGGAAGTGCGGGACATCATCCGCAAACACCACGAGCTGGTGCCCGCCACCGAGGATACCGGCGGTCCTGCGCGTTATTACCGCATGGAAGATAGCAAGACCCGGGTCGGTTTCATTTCACCCCATTCCCACAACTTCTGCTCCACCTGCAACCGGGTGCGGGTAACCGTCGAAGGGCGGCTGCTACTGTGTCTGGGCAACGAGCACTCGGTGGATCTGCGCAGGGTTCTGCGGGGCAATCCGGTGACCGATGACAAGCTGCGGGAGACCATCATCAATGCCATGGATCTGAAGCCTGAGCGGCATCACTTCTCCAGTAACGGGGATGTGCAGATTCTTCGGTTCATGAACATGACTGGCGGTTGAAAAGCCAGCATAAAAAAGGGGCCAGATGAAGGTTTTCATCTGGCCCCTTTTTAGTTTCTAGTGGTCCATTCCATCCATGCTGTTCATATTCATTCCAGCATTCAGGTTCTTCATCGTTACCTCACTGAACGCGAGCACCTCACCACCATGTGAATTGGCAAAATGATCTGCATCAGCCTGACTGGCAAACGATGCCAGTGTTGGACCCATGGCACCCTTTCGGCTGGAACCAACAACATAGAAGGCGTCTCGGGCGTCGATCAGGGCGGTATCGTCCGGGCTTGCCCACTCAGTTTCGGCCATGTCGTGTACGTACAGGGTATGATTGCGGTTAACGTTCTCTGGCTGGAGCGCCCACGCGAACATGTCCCGGGTGGAGCAGAATTTGCGGACGTGCTGGTCCTTTTCGGTGATCGCCTGTCCTTTGGGACCGGGGAAGTTGGTAATGACCATGCCGCAGACGTGGCATTCATCGCCGGTTGCGAAATTGACCGGGGCGGCTTTGGCAGTTGTTTGTTCTTCGCTACCTGAACAAGCGGTCAATACGAAGGCTGCCAGGGCGACCAGGAGCCAGTTGAGTTTACTTCTGTTCATCGGGATAACTCCGTTCAGATACGGCGGTTTCGGAAAAGTAACAGAGCGCCTGCCAGCGGGATGGCAAACCACAACACCAGACCAATCCACAGGCCGGCGGCGCCGACGGGCAGATCGGCGCCAAGGCTGAGCACGCCACTGAGCTGGGCGCTGTCGCCAAAGGCAACGATATTGAGCAGGCGGTAGATATCCGTGGGATTGAGCATCAAGAGCCAGGGCAGCAGTTCCGCGCTGAACTGGCCTTCGCTGGCCACCAGGGTACCCAACAGCATCAGGTCGAAGATCAGCACGAAGAAGAACCAGATCGCCAGGGCCAGGCCGGCGGCGATGGGCTTTTCGCTGACCCGGACACTGATCACATAGGCAATGGCAATAAAGCCCCACCCCAATAGCACGGTAGAGCCGATGAAACGCAGCATGGCTGCCGCGAGACTGGCGATGGCCACGTTTTCAACCAGTACGGCAATGGCCACGCCCGCTACGCCGAAACCAATTACGGTGGCCAGCGCGAGGGTCAGACCATGGCCCAGAAACTTGCCGAGCAGCAGTTGGCTCCGACTCAGTGGGTAGGTCAGCAGCAACAAAAGGGTTCCCCCCTCTTCTTCGCCCACGATGGCGTCGTACGCCAACAACAATGCGATCAGTGGAATGAGGAAAATCCCGAGGCTCGCGAGGCTGGCAATGGTGGCCGGCGTGGAGGCATACCCCACCTGCCCCGACGCTGCGGCACCAAACCAGGCGATGCCCAAAGCCAGGGTCGCAAACACCAGGGAAATGGCCATCAACCAACGATTGCGCAGGCTATCGCTGAGTTCTTTTCGGGCAATGGTCCAGATACTGTTCACTGGCTGCCTCCACGGTGGGCCAGGCCACCCGAACCGATAAAGTGCACGTAGATGTCTTCCAGGCTGGGCTGATGAATGCTGATATCGGCCACTTCCCCCGAGGCCATTACGGCATTCAGCAGCGTCATCTTTTCCCTCGGCTGCACATCTACCTGCAGGCGCCCGCTGTCAGTCCTGAGGATCAGGCCACTGTTACTCGATGCCCTGTCAATTACCTTTTCCAGCGCCGAGATACTGTTCGCGGGATCCAGAGACAGGGTTACCGGCATATTGGCCTGCCGCCTCAACGCGGCCAGATCCCCGGCGGCCTTCAGCGCACCATTGGTAAGAATGGCGGCACGATCAATATAGGGCTCGACACCGGGCAGGACATGGGAACACAGCACGATGCCCGTGCCGCCATCACGCAACTCTCGTAGCAGCCGGTACAGGTCTGCCGTGGCGACCGGATCCAGTCCAACGGTAGGCTCATCCAGCATCAGCAGCTTGGGCTCGCCCAAAAGCGCCTGGGCCAGACCAAGACGCTGGCGCATGCCTTTCGAGTAGGTCTTGGTGCGGGCATTCATGGCATCGCCCAGGCCCACCTGCTCAAGCAGTCGGGGCACTTGCTGCAATGACGCACCTTTCAGCCGGGCAAAATGGGTAAGAATCTCCCGCCCGGTCAGCTGCGGATAAAACATCACATTCTCTGGCAGGTAACCGATATGCTGGCTCACCTGCGGATCTCCAGCGTGACCACCCAGCACGGAAACAGAGCCCTGATTGGGCGTCATCAAACCCAGGATCAGCTTGATGCAGGTTGTCTTTCCGGCCCCGTTGTGACCAAACAGTCCCAGGATCTCGCCCGGCTCCAGGCGCAGATCAATTCCGTGCAGCACCGGGCTCTTGTCGTACCGGTAACTCACATTTTCAAGGTGAAAACAGCTCATCGGATCTCCGGTTGAAGCTCTGCGGGCATCCGCATCAAGGGGTGGGAATCGGTGACACCGGCGGCCTTGACCACCGGAAACGCATCCTGCACCCAGCGCAGGGTATCCACCGCCGGGCTGAACATCAGAACCTTGGCTTCCGGGTATTTCCACAGCAGCCGGTCCACGTTGTCATTGGGCTCATAGGGCACATCGCCAACACCATCCTGATTCCGGTCCCAGCCCAGGTAATCACTCCAGAAATTGCCGCTGTTACCTTTCGACCACTCCTGGGTGCGGGTGGCCACATACTTGACCTGCCGCTGATTGTTCACGAACGCATTGCCAAAAACCTCGTTATCTTCCGAGCCCGCCGTCAGGTGAATGCCGATATTACTGTCAGCGAAAACATTGCCCTCAAAGGTGTTGTACAGGGAGTTATAGATAAACACCGCCTTGCCTTCGGCGCCCTCAATGGCAACACCAGCTGTCTGCCCCTGGGACACCCCCGTCACCACATTCCCCCGCAGCTCCGACTGGGTAATGAAATTCATCAGAATCCCGTAGTTCTCATCATTCACCGACCGGTTGTTGATCACCGTCAGACGCTTGCTCTGCATCAGCGCATAACCGGTTCGGGTGTTGCGGGTAACGTTGTTCTCAAGCAGATTATTCATCGAGTACATGTAATGAATGCCATAACGCAGATCCGCCATCTCATTGCCGCGGATCGTATTGTTATTCGCCGTCTCGATATAGATCGCATCCCGGGTCTGACGAATGTCATTACCCTCAATCAGTGCCCCCGTCGTGTTGAACAGATGAATCCCGTTACCCCGGTCATTCGGACGCAGCGAGTCATCACCTCGAATCGTATTATTGCGAACCGTCACATCCGGCGTTGCATCCAGCCACACCCCAAAACCCGGCCCCTGCAACCGATTGCTCTCCACCACTGCAGCGCGCGCCTCCCGAGCCACAAAAATCCCCGCATCCAGCTCGTTCAGATTGCTGCCCCAGTTACGAACGGCACAGCCGGAAAACGTCACCTCCTCGGCGACGATATCCACCGCGTTGCCCTGCCCGCCCGGGTCAATCACTGTTTCTTCATGACAAGACACAGACACCCCGGGCACCCGGATGGCCAGAGACGAAATCTGCTCAGGGGGAAGCTCAAAGCTCGCACCCGGTTCCAGGGCATCAAGCTGTTCTTGCAGGTCCGCTTGCGCGGTCAGCGATAAAAGAGCGACTGTCAGGGCCACTCCATAACGCAACAGTGGATACATCTATGATTCTCTATAAGTGAAGCAGGTCCGAAGCCACCGCCCTAGGTACGGCAAGCCAAGAGGAGAACCCTTTCCAAAACTGTGCGGAGCCATGGATGGCGGAGCCCAAGCGCCACATGGATGTGCCGCAAGGAGCGTGTTTTGGAAAGGGTTCTCCTCTTGGGTTGCTTCTCCGAAGTTGGAAATCACCAGGACTCCCAAAAGGAGTCCCGGCGAAAGAGAGGCCTATCAGGCCTTCTCTACAATCATGCGACCGCGCATCTCCATATGCAGCGCATGACAGAACCAGTTGCAGTAGTACCAGTGCACCCCGGGGCGATCCGCCTTGAAGGTCACTGAAGACGTCTGCTGCGGACTGATCTCCATGCTCACGCCATGGTTCACCATGCAGAAACCGTGAGTCACATCCTCAATGGTGTCCAGGTTGGTCACATACACCGTAACCTCATCACCCTGCTTCACCTTGAACTCGGTCATCCCGTACTGCGGCGCAATCGAGGTCATGTAAACACGAACCTTGTTGCCATCCCGGATAACCTTGTTGTCGGCTTCCAGAGTCACACCATCCTTCTTGGCCTGCTCAACAGCAGAGGCAAAGAACGGATCGTCGCGCTCATAGATCTTCCGTGTCTTGATCTGATCACGACGTACAAGGATGCAGTCGTGGGGCTCAGCGAAGGTCGGGCCGTCGTGAACCAGCTTCATCTCCTCGCCGGAGATATCGATCAACTGGTCGTTCTCCGCGTGCAGAGGTCCAACCGGCAGGAACCGGTCCTTGGAGAACTTGGAAAGAACCACCAGCCACTTGCCATCAGCATCCCGGGATTCGGTCAGGGACGCGTGGTTGTGGCCCGGCTGATAATGCACGTCCAGCTTCTGACGGATGTAGTTCACATCCTCGCCGTTGTAGTGCCTGATGGCATCGGCAATGTTCCACTTGGCCACCTGGCTGTCGATAAACAGAGTGGTGTAGGCATTACCCCGGCCGTCGTAGGTGGTGTGCAGAGGCCCAAGACCCAGTTCTGGCTCACCCACTACGGTATCACGGGGCTCAATCGCTCCGTCGAACAGGTCATCCAGCTTCTCGATCGAAATAATGGTGACCGTTGGCGACAACTTGCCATTAGCAATAAAGTACTTGCCGTCCGGGGAGGTATTCAGGCCATGCGGGTTCTTGGGAACCGGTATGTAGCGGGTAAGCTCAGAGCCTTCACGACCGTCCAGAACCGGCACCTTGGAATCACCCAGAGTCTTGAAGTTTCCGTTCCTGACGGCCTGCTCAATGCGCTCGATGTTGAACACTACCGCCCAGTCACGATCGTTGCGCATGGTACCGGCAAGATCCAGAGCTTTCTCGGAATTGTAGCAGGTGGCACAGGCGTATTTGCCGGTGTAGTCTGCATCGGTGTTGTCCAGGTTGCCGTCCACAATCACCTGGAAGGCCACTTCCATGGTCTCCGCGTCCACCGCATTGAACATGGTATAGCTGTTTTCAAGGCTGGTATCGCTGCCGTCGTTCGGGTGCGGGATCACGTATTCCCCGTTGCAGAAGACGTACTTGGTCTTCGGCACTTTCTGCAGTCGCAGACCATGGATGGCCTGAACGTTGGGAATGGTGGTGATCTTGTCACACTTCATGATGTCCAGTCGGATCCGGGCAACCCGGGTATTGGCTTTGTCGTTGATGAACAGATACTTGCCATCGTAACGACCGTCCGTCATGGAAATGTGGGGGTGGTGGGAATCGCCGTTCAGGTGGGTATTGTCATGGCCCAGAACGTCCTTGCTCTCGTTGCTGATACCCCAGCCCGTCGCGGAATCCACGTTGAATACGGGGATACGCATCAGCTCCCGCATGGAGGGTACGCCCAGAACCCGAACCTCACCGGAGTGACCACCGCTCCAGAAGCCGTAGTACTCATCAAGCTCTCCCGGATGGATCACATATTTGTTGCGCGCCTCCTCGGCTGCGGCCGCGAATGCCTCACGGGACATCACCGCGGTGCCAACCCCGGTTGCACCGGCGACACCCGCCAGAGCAGCAGCCCCCATGAACCGACGGCGACTCTGGCCGCTTTCCGGAAGCTCGTTCAGGTCTTTGGTCAGATCATCTCTTCTTTTCATAACATCCAACTCCGTTATTGGTAATGGCGGTTTACTTCTCATGCTTTCTTTTTTTGGGACTACTCAGGACACCTGAACCACGGGTATTTCCTCCGGGTGGCCCGGTGCATTATGACCACGGCGCTTACCGCGTCGCTTGACGATCAGCGGCGGGCACTTGTGGTCATCGAAATAGGTCATCTGGCAATCCAGGCAGTAATGGCATTCCATGTAGTTGATGTGCCCGTCCGGATGGATCGCCTGAACTTCACACTCGTGATCGCACAGCCGGCAGGGGTTGCCACACTCCTTGCGCCGCTTGAGCCAGTCGAACACTCTCATTTTGCTGGGCAGCGCCAGGGCTGCACCCAGCGGACACATGTAGCGGCAGAACACCTTGCGGGTGAACAGGTTGACCACCAGCAACAGGACGGCGTAAGTCACGAAAGGCCAGCTACGATCAAACTTGAGGGTGATCGCGGTCTTGAACGGCTCTATCTCGGCCAGGCGCTCGGCGGTTGCCATGGAATCGAGGGACACCCCGAACAGCACCAGCAGGATGATGTACTTGATGGCCCAGAGCCGTTCATGCACTGCGAAAGGCACGGTGTATTGAGGCACCTTCAGCTTCCGGGCAATTTCATTCAGCAATTCCTGGAGTGCACCGAATGGGCACAACCAGCCGCAGTAAACCGCCCGCCCCCAGAGCAGGACGATGGCGGCCACCACGGCCCAGAGGATGAACAACATGGGGTCGATCAGGAACGTGCTCCAACTGAACCCGCTGATCAGGCTATTGGCAAATGTGAGAACGTTGACGATGGACAACTGCCCCATGGCGTACCAGCCGATGAAGAACAGCGTGTAGGTCAGAAAGGCGTGGCGAATCCAGCGCATCATCTTCGGCTTTTTCACCAGCCAGTCCTGGAAAAACAGGATGAACATCAGCACACCGATACCGATACCCAGCACCACAATCTGGAATTCCCGCTGGTACCACACCTGGACCCACATGGGCTGGCTCTCCAGCCATTCTTCCTCGGACACGACAGGCTCCGGACGGGTGTAATACTGCTCCGGCAGCTGATACTCCAGCGGAAACACCTGGAACTCGCTGTCCAGGGGGCCGGTCTGGCGCTTGACCGTGAGCTCGAGTGTCCAGGGGGTGCCGGGATCGAAGTTGTACTGCTGGCGAATAATGAAGATCGCCATCTCGGTGAATTCCGGCATGCCCTCGGCGTAGACATCGCTCAGCCGGTAGAAATCCAGGTCGCGGAAGTTGAAGGTATCGCCGAACTGACGGATCTGGATGCGGTCGAAAATGCCACCGCGAACATAACCCGAGCCCTTGAAGGAGTATTCGCCGTTGGCCATGACGGCAATGGCGTGCTCGCCCTCCTCCAGCTCGGATGTCAGCCACTGGTACTGGCTCTCTCCGAGCAGGTTACGACCAATAGTCGGAACATCCAGGTAGGCGGTATACAGATCGATCAGCGGCTCATTTCGTTCTTCGGGCCCTGCGGTATCAACACCCTCGGCTTCCGTACCCTTGAAGGAATCATCCACCTGCCCCTTGGTGAGCAGCAGCCGGCGCACCGAGCCGTCTCCGGTCAGTTCCTCCCAGGTTTTCTGCTCGAAGGCCTGCTTGTCCACGGTAGCCAGCGGCGGACGGGTGCCGTCCTCGCCCTCGACCATACCCAGTTCCACGCCCACCCGATGGGCAGTACGCATGATGACTTCGTTGATGACCATTACGGTTACCGTGGCGCCGGACAGTCCGTCAACGGCTACCTTGCGCTCCGAGGAGGTTCCGCCCACGGTTACCCGCTGGTCAGCTTTCAGGCCCGTGTACTGATCGGTAAAGGTGTGAAGCTTGCTCTCCGGAATACCCACCAGAAGTATGGGTTCATCGTGGTGGATGACCTTGGCGGCCTTGATGGTGCCTTCGGTATCCAGTACCACCAGGGCGTTGACGGGCTTGCCCGAGTAGGCGGGTGTCTGGACAAAGTCCAGGGACTGATAGGCGTAGCCCACCAGTTCATCGCGGGCATAGAGCTCCTGAATGGCTCGGTTGCCTTTCCGGGGGACAACCCGGGTGACTTCCGGGAAAGCCTGCCCGATGACCTGACGACCGGCAACAGGCTCATACTTGGCCAAAGGCGCTGCATTCAGGGCCATGGCCATGATCGACGCGAAAAAGAGAACAGCGAAGCGGGAAAAAACGGACACAGAAGACTCCCTGAGAAAAAGCGCCTTATTGCTTCAGCCTAGGCAAATTAGAGGAAAATCAAATACCTCTTATTGAATACACCTGGCAGGTAAACTGATCGGATTCTCGCTGTCAGCCCAGGCTGACAGCGTTTCCCTGCGTATCGAGAGGGAGGTAATTATTGATATGACCAAGGCGGATGGACTCCACCATCATGGTCAAGGGTTGTTGCGCTTCGTCAGTGGATGGAGGCGTGCCGCCCCGGCCAGACATGGCGGCAACAAACACCACGTCCCAGGACTGGCCCGTGGCCCGGGACTCTTCATGCAGCGTCGCGAAATCCGGTGCTTCATCGGGGGTCTTGTCGACGCAGACTACCGGCGTCAGGGCGCCACCCTCGCCGCGCTCGAAGGCGGCTTTTTCTTCCGGGGAGGCCTCATCCGGCAACTCCGCCCGGCAGAACACGAAGAGCAGGCGCTGGGGCTCCTGCTGGCTGTAGGAGGCCTGAATCAGGTCACTGTAACTGCTGATCATTTTGGTGAATCCTTACTGGTACCGGGCCGCAGCGATTTACGCCTGGCGGGCAATGAGCTGGTCGTTTGATGCGAGCCTGCGAACTTCGTCGCACACTTCTGCCACCGCGTCTTCGCCGTAGCTCTGTCCATAACGTTTTTTGAAGCCGAAGTCGTAGAGCCGGACATGCTCATCCGGCTCGACACCGATGTTCTCGAGGCAAGCCCGGGCACAATGCAGCGGGCAGCCATCAATAACCGTGATCGGGCGACCGGATCGGGCGGTTTTCACCAGGGACGGAACCTTGCCACCGACGCCCGAGATGCAGGACATTTCAAATTCGCCGGCATGGTCGAGCCTGACCGCCACATTGTTGGCCAGCTGCGCCACGTCAGAGCAGCCGGAACATGAGTAGATCAGTGGGCGCTGCTTTCTCGCGGTCACTTGTCCTCCTTTCCAGAAAGCCTGGAGGCTTGAGCGTGATCAGTTACTGGCTGATTTCAATCAGGCGCTGGGGGTCTGAAATGAACAGTCGGCTTCGGTTAACCCGAACCAGGCCGTTGGACTTGAGGTCCGCCAGAATCCGGGAGAAGGTTTCCGGTTGCATCGCCAGCCTGGAGGCCACCAGACACTTGGGGAGCGGCAGTTCCACTTCCCCGCCTTCCTCTGCACCGTTCGGCAGCAGGTCGATCAGGTAGCGGATCAGACGGTCACGGGCGTTCTGGACGGTCATGATTTCCAGGTCATGGAATCGGGAGACGGCACGTTTGGCGTAATGTCGCAGGGCAGCCTGGGCGTATTTCGGGTTGCTTTCCAGCATGTCCTGGTAGGCCTTGACCGGAATCATCAGTACTTCGCTGGATTTCAGGGCCTCGGCGTAGCAGGCATACCGGGGCGGATCGGCGTAGATCATGACTTCGGCAAAGCAATCACCGGGGGCGATGCTGTCGAGAGTTCGGTCGATACCAGAGGAGTCCAGGCGGTACAGACGCAGGCGGCCGGAAATCACGAAGAAGAAATGGTGCGCCGGCATGTCCTGGCGGTAGAGCAGCTGGTGATGGCCAAGGCGGATTCTTCGGGACTGCTGGATCAGGTGCTGCAGGCCTTTGCCATTGAGTTCCGAGAACAGTGGATGGCTGCGCAGGGCCTGAAGGCCGTCTTCGTCGTCAAAGGGTTTGTTGACGGCGATGAGCACGGGTTTGGTGTAGCGGGTTTCGGCCGTTTGGGTCAGTGCCATTGGTGTATCCTCTCTGCATATTCATGCATACGAAATCATGATTTAAATAGTAGAAGGATACTCGGTGAAAATCGCTCCCCCCATGGGGGTAGTTGGGGGGTTATTCGGGAGTAATTGATCTAACTCAAAGTGTTTTTTTGCTAACTATTCGGGGGCTAAAACTTACACTTGGGAGCACAGGATGGTGGGCCGATTAGCTTTCCAAAACACGCTCCTTGCGGCACATCCCTGTGACGCTTGGGCTCCGCCATCCATGGCTCCGCACAGTTTTGGAAAGCTAATCGGCCCACCATCCTCCAAACCGAAGAGTTAACCTTCAGATCATCCTGCTTACTGCATTAGTGGCGAGTCGGGCAGCTCGAGATCTACTCCTTCTACGCCAGTTTCCGCTGCCAGAACCTGCAGATACTGACGGAAGGCCCGTCGGGTTACGCTCTCGCTCAGGTACTGTCGGATCTGGGGTTTGACGTGCTCATACGGGAGCTGCTGGCCGTCGATTCGCTGGTCAACGCGAACGATGTGCCAGCCGTAGCGGGTTTCGATCAGTTCCGGGTTCAGGCCTTCCTGGAGGGCGAGGACCGGGCGCTCGAATTCGTCGACGGTCTGGCCTTTGCTGATCTGGCCGAGGCTGCCTCCCTGGTGACGGGATTCGCAGGCGGAGTATTGTTTGGCCAGTTCGGCGAACTGGGAGCGGCCGTCGATGAGGGACGACAGTAACTGTTGGCCGGCTTCTTCCTGGCGGATGCGTTCCTGGACGTCGTCCGGGGCAGCGGCGAGGAGGATGTGGCTGACAGCCATCAGTGTGGGGCTGCGGAAGCGGGCCGGATTGGCGTTGTAGAAGCGTTCGCAGTCCTGTTCGGTCGGGTCCGGGACGTTGAGTTCGAATTCCAGAACCCGGGCGATGCGGTCTTCTTCGTCGTCGATGTCGTCGAGCTTGAGGCGGCTGGCCTGCTGCAGGAGCAACTCGCGGATGACGAGGCTTTTGGCAGCTTCGTGCCAAGCTTCGGCGACTTCCTCGGCCGGGTGATGCTGCATTTCCCGGGCGATGTCGTCTTCGCCGATGAGGGTTTCACCCACATAGACCGGCGGGAACTGGTTTCTGGGTTTTTCGGCGTCGCCGACGGGGATGAGTTGCATAGCAATAACCTCAGGGAACATGGGGTCAGATGAAGGCTTTCATCTGACCCCGTTTTCATTTACATCAAGCGCGCTTGCGAACCACCTGGTACTTCCGCCCGAAATACTCCACCGGCACGCTGAGCATGTGCACCAGGCGGGTGAAGGGGAAGAGCACGAAGATGGTCAGGCCCAGGAAGATGTGGGTCTTGTAGATCCAGTGCACATCGGCGATGTAGCCGGCCACGCCGCCCTGGAGGGTGACAATGCCCTGGGCCCAGGCCGAGAACTTCAACATGGTGCTGCCATCCAGATGGCCCATGGTGGGCAGGATGGTCAGAAGGCCGAGTGCCAGCTGAACCACCAGAATGACGATGATCATGTTGTCCGCAAAGGTGCTGCTGGCCTTCACGCGTGGGTCGGTCAGGCGGCGCCAGGCGAGCATGCCGCCGCCGATGATCGCCATCACGCCTGCAATACCGCCGACTACGATGGCCATGACCTGCTTGGTGCCGGGGGTCATGAACGGCTCGTAGAAGGCGTGTGGAGTCAGCAGGCCCACCAGGTGGCCGAAGAAGATCACCAGCACACCCACATGGAACAGCACGCTGGCCATCACCATGTTTTTCTTGCGCAGCATCTGGCTGGAATGGGCTTTCCAGGTGAACTGGCCCTGGTCATAGCGTGCCCAGGTACCAATCACCAGAATCGCGAGAGCAATGTAGGGATAAACCCCGAACAGTAGTGTATTCAGATAGGACATCATTTCCGTTTCCTCCTGCGCCCTCAGGCGCGCCCTGCCTGACGGGGTGTTGCATCCGTCATCAGCTGATCACTCAGGTGAATGGTCTGGGTCTGTTCCAGTTCGCGGCGGCGTTGGCCTACAACGCTGCCGGTACTGCAGGAGCTGCCCTGATCATCAACAAATTTCACCATTTCCTCTTCCCAGACCTTGTCCAGAGCCTCCGGGGTATCGTCGCGCTCTTCCGCGGCGACAATCTCCGCAAGCTCCTGGCGGTTCGCGCTTCGACCGGACAGGGTCAGCAGGGAATCCATCACCACGTGATAGAAGCTTTCCCGTTGATACAGTCGCTCGCCCAGCAAACCCAGGATGTGGTGGATGTCCTCCAGCCAGTTCCGGATCTCGTCCCAGGGGCGGGTGGAGAGGTATTCCAGGAACAGCGGCAGGTAATCCGGCAGCTCCCGGGCGTCGATCTCCAGACCGTTGGTACGGTACTCCTCCATCAGGTCCACCATGGCCTGGCCCCGGTCGCGGGATTCCCCGTGCACGTGTTCGAACAGCAGCAGGGATGTCGCCCGGCCCTTGTCGAACATGCCCACGTAGTTCTCCTGCATGTCCAGCAGGTCGCCATCGCAGATCATTTCTACACAGCGCAGCAGTTGCTCCTTGTTCTGCCTCGGCAGCCGGCTGTCCTCAAGGACTGCGGCTACCAGGGCGTCTTTGGAGGCCTGGAGTTCTTCGGTCGGGTACTCAAGCACCCGTGCCAGTACTTTCAAGAGTTGCATCTCGGCCTCCTTATTCCTGCAGCTGTTTCGGGTCAACCTGCTTCACGGTCGACAGCTTCTGAACCATGCTGGTGGTCTGCTTTCGGCCACCGAACATGTTGAACTTGCTGTCGCCGTTGCAACCTTCACCGAAGCTGAAACCACAACCATTGCGCTCGCCGTGGGCGGTGGCATCGGGGAAGGCTTCCTTCGCCAGCTCGCGATGGCTGGTGGGAATCACGAAGCGATCCTCGTAGTTGGCGATGGCCAGGTAGCGATACATTTCGTCCGCCTGGGCCTTGGTCAGACCGGCTTCCTCCAGGGCGCGCAGGTCTTCCTTGCCTTCAACGGTTTCAGCACGCTTATAAAGGCGCATGGCCATGATCCGCTTGAGAGCCAGCACAATCGGCTTCTCATCACCGGCAGTGAGCAGGTTGGCCAGGTACTTCACCGGGATCCGCAGGCTTTCGATCTTCGGCAGTACGCCGTCGAACTCGACTTTGCCGGCCTCCGCCGCAGACTGGATCGGGCTCAGGGGCGGCACGTACCAGACCATGGGCAGGGTGCGGTATTCCGGGTGCAGCGGCAGGGCCAGTTTCCAGTCCACTGCCATCTTGTACACCGGGCTTTGCTGGGCAGCTTCGATCACGTTCATCGGAATGCCGTCCTTCTTCGCCTGCTCGATCACTTTCGGATCGAACGGGTCGAGGAAGATTTCCAGCTGCTTCTCGTAGAGCTCATGCTCGCCCGGGGCGCTGGCCACTTCTTCGATGCGGTCGGCGTCGTACAGCAGCACGCCCAGGTAGCGAATCCGGCCAACACAGGTCTCGGAGCACACGGTGGGCATACCGGCTTCGATCCGCGGGTAGCAGAAAATGCACTTCTCGGATTTGCCGGTTTTCCAGTTGAAGTAGATCTTCTTGTACGGACAGCCGGAGACACACATCCGCCAGCCACGGCACTTGTCC
>Ga0189285_100061_pt1 | contig 74419 bp, 58 predicted proteins | sample GEYOminimetaG_FD_130315 | JGI IMG/M metagenome (GOLD analysis project Ga0189285, IMG submission 130315) | Marine microbial communities from the Costa Rica Dome - GEYO mini metaG | ecosystem: Environmental > Aquatic > Marine > Oceanic > Photic zone | place: Costa Rica: the Eastern Pacific... | reverse complement strand
TGACGACCCCAACAGCGTTCTGCTGGAGCCTGGCCAAAGCAAGGAAGTTGTCTGGAAATTCTCCGATAAAGGCAATATCGAGTTTGCCTGCAACGTGCCCGGGCACTACCAGGCCGGTATGTATGGTGACGTTAATTTCAACTGATTGTTTCGCGTCAGTTTCCTGTTCGTTACGCCGGCTGTCATGGCCGGCGTAGCGGGCAACTAATCGAAACAGTTAAATAGTGGGGAGTAGTCGACTATGAAGATAACCCTTCTGGCGTGCCAGGTGTCAGTTTTCCGGGCATCAAGCCGGAAGAACCCTTCACCTGCCAGTTTCACATCCAGCAGGCGGACGCGACCATCCAAAAAGGAGGTGATGCATGCGCCATATATTCAGGCGCAATTCCTGTTGGCCGACTCCATATCAGTTGACTTTTCAAACCCCGGGGAGGCCGGAACGGTTTGCAACTTACCGGGTGCAACTGCGCTCGGGATTCTGGCCTTCAATGGCTTCACCACGATAACCAACAGTGGCTCTGAGGTAATAGACCCCAAGCGGAATTTGGGGCGCGCCATTGTTATTTCCATCGCCGCCTGAGATTATAAAGAAGTAGGACGACGCCCATGCCGCCGCTACACGCCCGGCCCTGGGGAATACGCCGTCTGGTTCACCGTTGCGATTGCCAGGATGGCACCAGCAGGCGGCCTTCTTTGATCTGTCCAGGATTACCGCACTGGGTATCGTTTTCTACCTGGTGATGGGTATTGCCATTCACTGAGGCGTAATGCCCTGTCTGCGCCAGGACATAAAGGCCAACGCCTGGGTGCCGGCAACCGCTATTCTACTAGACCTGCTTTTACTTGGTGGCTTTGTCTGGGTCAAGCTCAGTACCGACCCGTTTGTCATTGGCGTGGCGTTTGTCACCATGATCGTTATCGCGGTGGCCGAGCGGGTATTCCTGCAAAGGACCGCAAAAGCCGAAGAATCCGGGCATGAGGAATCTCATACTCACCATCACAAGTAAGTGGAATTCGACACTGGGAGGAGAGCTACTGATGGACAGTGAAATAAAACAGACAGCCCAGGGGCAAAGAAAGCTTGAGCTAATTGTGCCCGGAATGGGGTCAGACCATTGCGCGGGCATCATCAGCAAGACGATTGGTCGTCTGGAAGGTATTGACGGGGTACAGACTAACATCGCCAAACATAGAGTGAGTGTCCGCGCTTCGGCATCCAAGCCTGATAGTGATGCCGTCAAACGCGCTGTGGAAGGGGCTGGCTACGACGTGGCGTCTGTCAGAGAAGTTGGTGCGACCACTTTCAAGGTGACGGTGCCCGGAATGGGGTCCGACCATTGTGCCGGCATTATTAAAAGCACGCTGGCCCGGCACGACGGCGTTCAGACAACGTCAACCAATATTGCGAACCACACCGTAAGCGTGGTGGTCGGCCCCGAAGGGCCGTCAGAGCGTGAGTTGAAAAAACTGATCGAGGGTGCCGGCTATGATGTGGCCACCATCGCGCAGGAGGAGGATGCCAATCAGGAAGACGACTCGGCCGCTGAGGAGGCCTATCTGAAGCTTGCATTGCGCAGGTTCTCGATCGCTGCGGTACCGACAACACTGATCATGGTGTTGATGATGTTTCATATGTTCTGGCAGCCCATTCCGGGGTATCTGGCGATCATAGCCGTGCTTGGCTTTCCGGTGGTGTTTCTTTATGGCGGTGCCGCTACCCACAAGGCGTCCTGGCGGTCGCTCAAAAACGGCACCTTCAACATGGATGTGCTGATTTCCATGGGCAGCCTGCCCCCCTACCTGATCGGTCTGGTGGGTTTTGTCTATCCGATGACTTCTTTCATCGAAATGGCCGTTACCATCATGACCTTTCATATGCTTGGTCGGTACCTGGAGGCAAAGGCCAAAGGCAAGGCCTCGGAAGCCATCCGCAAGTTGCTCACGCTGGGTGCCAAGACGGCCCGTGTGGAGCGGGATGGCGAAGAAGTTGAAATTCCCGTGAAGGAATTGGCACCAGGCGACATCATGATTGTCAGGCCCGGTGACAAAGTGCCCACCGATGGGGAAGTGGTGGACGGTGAGAGCCATCTGGATGAATCCATCGCCACTGGCGAATCGGTCCCTGTCTATAAAAGCTCAGGAGACACCGTCATCGGTGCCACCATCAACAAGGAAGGTCGCCTGAGGGTCAAAGCCACCCGGGTTGGCGGCGATACCTTCCTGGCCCAGGTGGTGAAGCTGATTGACGAGGCCCAGGGGTCCAGGGTACCGATCCAGGAATTTGCAGACCGCATGACCGGTCGCTTCGTGCCGCTGGTCATTGTTATCGCGCTGGGCAGTTTTGCGGTCTGGCTATTGGCAGCGGATACGCTCCGGCCGATTCTTGAATGGGGCTCGGTTTTTTTACCCTGGGTAGATCCAACGGCCGCGACACCGGTGTTGGCCATTCTGGCGGCTATCGCGGTGTTGGTGATTGCCTGCCCCTGCGCATTGGGGTTGGCGACGCCGACAGCGTTGATGGTGGGGTCAGGCGTCGGCGCCGAGCGGGGTATCCTGATTCGCTCAGGCGAAGCCATCCAGACCTTCAAGGACGTCAAGGTGATGGTGCTGGATAAAACCGGCACTATCACCCGGGGCGAGCCAAAGCTTACGGACGTAGTAACCGCCGGAGGGGTTTCAGAGACCGAACTGTTGGAGCTTGCCACCGCCGTGGAAAATGCCTCCGAGCACCCCATCGCCCGTGCCATCGTGGACGGTGCCAGGGAGCGGGGGGTCAAGCCCGGAAGCGTTGCGGATTTTCGCTCCACTGGCGCTCGCGGCGTATCGGGCACGGTCGGTGACAAAACTGTGTTGATTGGCAACCGTCTCCTGCTGGAAGAACAAGGCGTTAAAGGGCTGGAAGCTCTGGATAAGAGCCTTTTCGACCTTGAGAGCCAGGGTAGAACCGCCGTAATCATCGCCCGTGATGGTGACGCCTGCGGTATTGTTGCGGTTGCCGACACGCTCAAGGACGAATCGGTGGCAGCCATTCGGGCCATGCACGAGCAGGGGCTCTACGTGGTGATGATTACTGGTGACAACGAACGTGCAGCTAACGCCGTTGCCCGTGAAGTGGGCATTGACGAGGTGCGCGCCGGGGTGCTGCCGGAGGGCAAGGTGGACGCCATTCGGGAACTGCAGGAAAAGTACGGTAATCATGTTGCAATGGTGGGTGACGGGATCAACGACGCCCCGGCTCTGAAACAGGCGAACGTAGGAATTGCCATAGGCGCTGGCGCGGATGTGGCCATAGAGGCTGCGGACGTCACCCTCGTCCGTGGGGAATTGTCCGGGGTTGTTGACGCTATGATCTTGTCCCGTGCCACCTTCAAAAAGATCGTTCAAAATCTGTTGTGGGCCAGTGGGTACAATGCAGCCGCCATTCCAATTGCGGCTGCCGGATTGTTGCATCCTATGATTGGTGTGGTGGCCATGACGGTCAGCTCGCTCTCAGTCATTGGTAATTCAATGTTGCTGCGGCGGCGTTACGAGAAAGATCACCAATAGGCCCGATGGTTCAGCGAAGAATAGTCTGTCTGGCGCCGAACGCGATTGGTGTGGTCGCGCAGTTGTTTGTAGATCCGCTCACATGATGCCCTGGGCCTTCGGTTTGCATTACCGGGTGTGATCATGGTCCTGACGTCTGAGATCAAGCCAGCCTCTGTAGAGCCAACGCAGACTGTAGAGTGATATTATTGGAACGATAACCCACTGTACTAAGGGGGCGATACCTGTGCCTAGAAAGGGGAGCAGCGGCATCGCATCATTGTAGCTCCAGCGCTGGCCTACGCCCGTGGCCCATGCTTCAAAAACTATTGTGATAAATAAGCCAGAGGCAAAATACGCTCCTAACGTATGGCGGCGCCACCATCCCTGTATCCAGAAGCCGTCTCTGGTTACCACTGCGGCGATGCCATAGGCAAATAGTGCAATATTGGCATCACCGATTGCCGCCCGAGTGCACAGCCAGACGACCGCACCATGGGGCGCATCCATCATCCCCGTAAAAAAAGGCACCTGGGCCATTTCCCAGAAAAAATGCAGCAAAAAACTGACAGACCAGATTAAAACAAACAGGAACCAGGCTCTGTACGATGGTCGACTTGCACAAATCATAACCTACCCAACTAGTCTCACGATTTCAGGCTGTCGAACTTGAGATCGACATTTCCACATCAGATATTAGCCAAGCCCTCCGAGTACTGGAAATACGGCTAGTATCCAGAAAGCAAGGTCGGGCAAAGCCATCGATATCTTGGCTATCAGAATCCTCCCCGAAAGCCTTCAAGTAGTCAGTCGCCGATGGCTGTTTGAGGGCGTGCCCATCTCTAAAGGTGACTGGTCCACAGTGCGGGAAGCACTTTATTCTTATACAAAAGTCGTAGGAAAATGAAATGAAGCTGAAAATTCAGGTTCGTTTCAGGTTTCTCGGGCATGATGAACTGCCGCTAAACAGGCGAACTTCTAAAAAAGCAAGAAATACAACAATCGTGGTCTATACGAAAATCAAAAAATAGGGAGTTTCAAGTGAGCAGACTACTCAAATCAATCGGCGCTCCGCTTGCGATAGCAGTTGCAACAACACCGGCATGGGCTACAGAGCCGGTCGGCAGTGCATCACCCTCTGTGGACGACTTGAAGACCGAAATCAATCAACTGACGGCAGAAGTTGAGAAACTCAAGCAAAGCGATTCGCCCTTTAGTGTGGGCGGTTATTACCGTCTTCAGGCTACGTCACAAAGCCTTGATGAAACCAACGATAACAGTAGTTCTTTCGTTGATCAGCGCTTGCGGGCAAAGATCACCGGCGATCTCAATGATAACGTGAGCCTGGTCTGGTACGGCGAGGTCGATTCTCCCTGGGGTGAGAAGGGGAGTTGCCAAGGTGACAACTGCGGCAAACTCAGTGCCGACGGTGTTGGCGTCGAGACCAAGAATGCTTACGCTGAACTGAAAGTGCCGAACAGCGACTGGAAAGTGCGAGCAGGTATTCAGGGGTATGGCTTCGGTAAGTACGAGAGCTTCGTCACCAACGATGATATGAACGGCGTTTCATTCGCGGGCAATGTTGGTATGGCCACACTCACTGGTGGCTGGTTCAAGTGGGAAGAAAACGATAGGGACTCTGCGGACGACGTAGACTTCTACATGTTGAATGCCGAGCTTCATCCCAGCGAAGTGTTTCACTTCGGTCTGACCGGGGCCCAGATCAGCAACAAGAGTCAAGTTGCCCTGAATGGCACGGCGGCTCGAACCGATGATAATTATGTTGGCGTCTACGCTGACTTTACCGCGCATAGTTTGGCTTATAGCGGCTCGGTACTGTACAAAAAGTCGTCCGGAGTCGACTCGAGTGCGACCGATGGTGACACATACATGCTGAACCTTTATGCCAAAAAGCACTGGGACGGCGGTAATCTCAAGGTTCACGGCATCTATATTCCGGCTGACGACAGCAGCAACGGTGCCGACCGCTTTGCGGCAAACCAGTCGGGCTGGGAGCTGAACAGCGATAACCTGCAAATCTTCGGAACAGACTACTACTACAACAATGGTTCTCAGGGGGCGAAGTCAGTTTATGATGCAGCTTACCAGGGCTATGGTTTGATGGGGCTTATGGTCTCGGGTGATCAGGAGCTTTCCAACGACTACTACCTGAAGTACGGCACCGGTTATTTCCGCGCTGCCGATGATGCGCCCGACAGCGCACCTCAGGCCAACGGCTCAAGCCTTGGTACTGAAGTTGCTGCCCAGGTTGGTAAAAAGTTTGCGGGCCTGTACGACATCAGCCTACGCGGCTCCTACGGCTTCATGGGAGATTTCTACGGAGATGATCCGGAGGATACCTATAAGGTTGTCGCTATGGTCAACATCAGCTACTGATCAGCGCGCTATTTCATAATCCGCTTGAGCGGCCGGACTTTTGTCCGGCCGTTCTTCTTTGTGCCAAACATTTAACCTCAGGAAGATTCCAATCTTCCAACGCTCGTACCCGTTCAGTTTCCAGGCCCCGGAGCGCACTAAAAATGGGCGCCCTTGAGGGTGCCACTCCATGATTGCCTCAAATTCGGGCCTACTTGCCACCCCTCGTTCTCTCACGCACCCGAATGTTTCTATAACTATATGTATTAAAATGTTTTTATGAATTATGGCAGCATAAGTGCATATCGTTCAGTGCCATCAATTCAATACAGGGTGTACTATGAAGAAGCATAACTTGAAAAGACGCGGACTCCTCGGCATTGGCCTGCTTGCTGCCTTGCAGGCGACCCCTTCGATGGTCAGCGCAGAGGTGAGCGCCAATGTGAGTGCAGCCAGCAACTACCTGTTCCGCGGCGTGACCCAAACCGACGGAGCCACCGCGATTCAAGGCGGACTGGACTACGAGCATGCGTCAGGATTTTATGCCGGCGGCTGGGGCTCAAATGTGGATTTCGGCGATGGGACGAGCTATGAGCTCGATCTGTACGCAGGGTATTCCGGCGCCGTTGACGACATCGGGTATGATGTCGGATATGTCTACTATGCGTATCCGGACGCGCCTGATTCGATCGACTTTGGAGAGATCTACGGGGAACTCAGCTATGGCATCGCCGCTCTGGGTTTTGCATACACTGCCAACAGTGACGCAAGCGGGGAAGGCCTGTTTGTGGAAGGCGACATTTACTACTACCTGTCGGCTAGTGTACCGCTGCAGAACGACTACAGTGCAGGCGTTACTGTTGGCTACTACGACTTCACCGATGACGGCAAAGTCTCTGTGGGTGAAGCCAACTACAGTCACGCTGCGGTCAACGTTACCAAGGACGCCGGGGATTTCGGATCGTTCGGCGTCAATCTTGAATATGCGGATATCGACCAAAGCGATGCACTCGGCTCCATCAATTCGGACGACCCCAGATTTTGGCTCGGTTGGAGCAAGAGCTTCTAAGTCCGCTAGTCAAAAGCCTTCGCAGGTGAATGACCCAAACGACCCCAGCCTCGGGCTGGGGTCGATTCATTTAGCGAAGTACAAAGTCGACAGGATTCGTACTCAATTCAAAGCCTGGGCTGAGATGGCTCAAAACCACCACCTGACACCAGCAACGAAACTTGAGGACTCAGAGTCCTCTCCCTCCCCTTCCCGAAGATCTTTGGTGTCGCCCAAAAAGCGCGTGTAAGCAACCCCGATATAAGGTGCGATTTCTCTGGCGAAGTGATACCTCAACCGAAGTCCAAGACCCACGTTATTGACTCCGGAGCCTACTCCCCATTCCTCGACTTCACTGAACGCAACCATTGTTTCACCCCGGCCCTGAAGGATCAGCCTTTGGGTAAGCATCCAATCGTATTCAGCTTCGAGATCGTAGGACACGTCACCGTCCTCGGTCACTCTGAGATTTGTATCTACCTCGAACCAATAGGGCGCCAGCCCCTGGAAGCCAACGATGGCCGAATAACGCTCCTTATTAGGGCCGGGACCAAAGGTTGCCTGGGCGCCCAACCCGGCTTGCAGATCCCAAAAGGGGGCAAGACGATAACTGTACTGAACATCGAAATTTTCGATGTCGCCACCTTCACTGGAGAGATCGGTTTCTCCCTCAGTCTCGATCCAGAGTCGCTTACGATCCTTACCGGCCCAGGCTTGAGCATCCCATAGAGCGATTTCATCACTGCCATCCCGCTGGTATTCCATTCGATCGAACAGTATCTGACCGAATACCTCGCTATCATGGACAGGTAGAGGCCAATCTTGCTCAGCCTGTATTCCAGTGCCAGCGGCAAAGGCGCCCGAGGCAACAGTGAAGGCGCAAAGGCCAATAACCGGTTTCATTCGCTTCATCATAGTAACCACCCCTATTTAGCCCTCAAACGACCGAAACCACACGAAACATGCCTGCATCCATGTGGTAGAGCAGGTGGCAATGAAATGCCCAGTCTCCCGGCGCATCCGCTGTAATCAATGCGGACACTCGTTCGCCTGGTTTCACAGAAATAGTATGTTTGCGCGGGCGATACTCACCCGCTCCGGTTTCCAGCTCCATCCACATGCCATGGAGGTGGATTGGGTGATCCATCATGGAATCGTTGACAAGAATCAAACGGAGCCGCTCGCCATGGTAAAACCTGACAGGACCATCCACCTCGGAGAACTTCTTGCCATCGAACGACCACATATAGCGTTCCATGTTGCCCGTGAGATGAAGCTCAATTTCCCGCTCCGCATTGCGCTTGTCAGGCCAGCCGTCGACGCTTTTTAGCTGAGAGTACGTCAGCACCCTGTGATCTGCCGTTTCGAAACCGGGGCCTGGGTCATCCAGGCGTGATTGTGGGTTAGAGGCAACCATGGCCGCTCCGGGACCGTGATTCTCCGGCCCATGAGAGACCGGTCTTCCGGCCGTTGGAACTGGCGCCAGGGCACCATCGTCCATTGATTCACCCATGCCGTGCTGACCATGCTTCATTGCCATGCCGCCTGCTCCCTTTGGCATTTCGCCATGGTTCATCGGCATGTCGCCGTTCATGGCCGAGCCGCCATTTCTGCCCATCGCCATGCCGCCCATACCCATGGCAGCCATGCCTCTTTCCATGCGCGGGTACATGTCGGGCACCGGAGCTTCCAACCCCTTACGGCTGGCCAGCGTTCCGCGCACGAAACCGGAACGGTCCTGGGACTGAGCAAACACCGTGTGAGCGATGTCTGTTGGCTCGACAATGACGTCATAGGTTTCAGCCACACCAATACGGAACTCATCAGTGTCGACTGGCTGCACGGGCTGACCGTCGGCGGAGATGACGGTCATCGGGAGGCCGGGAATTCGAACATCGAAGAAAGTCATGGCCGACGCGTTGATAAACCGGAGACGAACTTTCTCGCCCGGACGGAACAAACCGGTCCAGTTGTCAGCTGATGTGGAGCCGTTCAAGAGATAAGTGTACTCAGAGCCGGTGACATCCAGTATGTCCCGCGGGCTCATCCGCATACGGCCCCACATGCCCGCCTTGCGCCATGCACCATCCCAGCCCATGGTTTCGACGTCATGAAAAAAATCGCCCACGGTACGCTGGTTGTAATTGTAATAGCCTTCGGCTACTTTCAGATTGCGGAACACGCTGGCCGGAGAATCAAAGGTCCAATCGGACAGGACCACTACGTAGTCGCGGTCATAGTCGACTGGCTCTGGTTCGGCCGGGTCGATAATAATGGGGCCATAGTGACCGAGTTGTTCCTGGAAACCTGAATGGCTGTGATACCAGTAGGTGCCATGCTGTTCGACCGGAAAACGGTATTCGAAGGTTTCGCCCGGCATGATGCCCGGAAAGCTGACCCCCGGAACGCCATCCATCTGGTACGGGAGTATCAGGCCGTGCCAGTGAATGGATGTTGCCTCAGGCAAGGTGTTGGTGACCCGCATAACGGCTTCCCGTCCCTGTTTAAGTCGAATCAGGGGGGCGGGCAATGTGCCATTAATTGTGATGGGCTGGTTTGATAGTTGGGAGCCAATCGTGAGAGGCGTTCTTGCAATGGTGAGGTCATAAATGTCTGCGCCATCACGCACGGTGTGGAACACATTGGAGTTATCCAGCTTGCCACTCGCATAAGCAGGTAAAAGGCTGTCAAATCCTGCGAGCAGTCCCATGGCGCCGACACCCTGAAGCAATTTACGCCGGGACATGCCCACGTGAGAGCGAAAATGAGCCATAGATGATTCTCCTTTTTGAATCTTCAGCCAGTACGTTACAGATCAAAACTGAAACAAGCCTGAAACAGACGGTCGACCTTCAATCATCGCTTGAGCAAAGACTTGCTTCAGTTCATGCCTCGAATGGCTCAATAAGGTGGTCCGCCGAATCTGATGTATGACCAAACAGGATCAGCGAGGTACTGTGGATCATTTGTAAACAACCTGTAATCTTTGTCGAATAGGCTCTCTCCTGATGGTTCAATACCCACAGGCAAATCGAAAGGAAAAAACGACTATGAGCAAGAAATATTTGGGCTTGGCTTTGGCGATTTCTGCAGCGTCTGCCGCACAGGCCGGAACGGTTACGTCCAGCGGCAAAGACCTTGTGATTGATACCGATAGCGGAATCAAGGTTAAAACGTCTGACAATTCTGCGTCCTTTCAGCTTGGCGGGCGTATCCAGTGGGATTATGACGCCACGCGGTCCGATGACAATGGCGTGGATCAGACCGATTTCGATGTGCGTCGGGCACGACTGTACGCCAAGGGTCACTTCGGCGATTGGGCATACAAAACCCAGTTCAACGTCGCTGAAAGTGATGGCGCTGAGGGAGGCGACGCTGAAGATCTGTACATTCGCTACCTGGGATTTGGTTCAGCCGCAAACCTGACCATAGGTAAACAGAAAGAACCGTTCGGCCTGGAGGAATTAACCAGCTCAAAAGACATGCCAGCACTTGAACGTTCTGCGATGACAGAGCGTTATGCTCCTGGTCGTAGCGGCGGCATTCAGCTCAGCGGAAAGGGCGATAATTGGACTTACGGTATCGGCTATTTTGAAGCCGCCGGTGATGGCAGTGACGATTTCAATAACGCGGCGATAACGGCACGGGGCACATTTGCCCCCATCAAAACGAATAGTGCTGTTGTTCATGTTGGTGCGGGTTACACCACGCGCGATGCCGACATCACTGACGATGAAGTTGATACTTATAACCTTGAGCTGGCTGGCGTTTCCGGGCCATTCCATGCCCAGGCTGAATACTTTGATTCCGAAGAAGGTCAGGTGAATGCTGATGGTTATTATGTGCAGCTGGGCTGGGTTGTCACCGGCGAAAGCCGTCCATACAAAGCTGGGGTGTTCAAGCGAGTGAAGCCATCATCGCCCAAAGGAGCCTGGGAAGTTGTTGCCCGTTTTGAAGATGGCGACGGAAAATACAGCGATGTGGGGCTGGCTACAACTGACGGCGAGCAAACGACGCTGGGGGTCAACTATTATGCCAATAATAATGTTCGACTTGGCGTGAGTTATATGGATGGGGAAGAAGCCAATGGCGCTAGTGGAGATGAAGTGCGTGCAAGATTGCAATATGCATTTTGAGCGAATCGGGGGGGGCTTAATTGAGCTTGCCACTTGATAGGGCGCTGGTGAGGGAATCGTTGTGATTAAAAAAATTTCGGACGATTCAGCTAGAGTTCAGTTTGGCTTGATACAGTTCAATTGAGTTAACGAAGTACTCAGGTTTTTAGGGCGGATACTAATCCGCCCTTTTTTTTTGCCTGTCTCGCTAATGCGAGAAACCCCGGCTGCAAACCGGGGTTATGACTCGAAGAGAATGCAAAGGCGAAATCGCCCGCCGGTCGAGTTGGCTTTGAGTTGTTGATCAGAAGTTGACGCTTAACCCCAGTGAAGCGGTGCGCGGCAGGTTCGCCATGGCGCCATCGGGCAAACGTGAAACAATTTGCTGTTCATCGAACAGATTGTCCACTTTCAGGAAGACATCCGCACTGGCGGTCAGTGCGTAGCGGCTGATGAAATCGACCAGGAACAGGGACTCGGTTTCGTCCAGTTTTGTGGCGGTGTTGTTGCACCCCGCGCTCACACACATCTCATCGACGTAGGTGGCCACAAGGTAGTTGTCCCAGCCACTCGGGTGTTCCATACCTGTCCGGAAGCTCATCTGGTTTTCCGGTACGTCCTTGAGTTGCTCGCCTTTTTTCAGACCCGAGGCGGCATTGTCCTTGCTGATTTCCGCCTGGGTATAGGTGTAGGTAATGCTGACCGGAAGGTAGAACTCGCCTGCCCGGGTACCGGTCTGGAGCTGGAACTCAATACCGGAAATTTCAGCCTCACCGGTGACGAAACTGCCCGAGGTGTCGCCATTGCTGCACGGAGAGCCTACCGAACAGTTTTCGGCCTTATTGGAGAAGTCGCTGTAGAAGCCGATCATTTCCGCGAAGAACGCATTGCCAAAGTACCGGAGGCCGGCCTCCCAGTTCTTGCTGGTTTCCGGCTCTTCGTTTGCCCTGGCGCCACCCCCGAGAGGGGAAAAACCCCGGTGCACGCCACCCAGAACCTGCCAGCTTCGGGCCAGGTCATAGGTAAAGGAAGCGCCAGGCAGGAGTTCAGCGCTGTCATTGGCGCGGGTGCTGTCGACGGTCGTGCGACCGGGGTCCGCGTATTGGGTGCGACCGGTTTTCACATCCTCGTAGCGCAGAGCTAGGTTGATATTGAGCTTGTCCGTCGCCTGCCAGGTGTCGAGTGCCCAGAAGCTCAGGGCTTCGCCGGTCTCAAAGCGATTATTGCTGCCGGTGGGGGCGACCGTGTTCTGGAACACCAGAGAACCGTTGACCTGATCATAAACATCGACCGGCTGGAAGCGATCCATTTCATCTTCGTGGTAACGGGCGCCGAAATCAAACTGGTGGCTGCCCATGTCGACATCAAAGTTTACCTGCACACCCTCGGACAGGTAGTCCCTGGCGTTGTTTTTGTAATCCAGGCCGCTGGTGTCAATTGTGCCGTCCAGAATGCCCTGGGCATTGGCGTCTCCGCCGTTGGCCGAGTCGATGATGCTTCCGCCGCCGCTGAGCTTGAACCAGTTCCGCTTGAAGTCGTTGCGATAGAGGGTGGCCGTGCTGCTTACGGTTTTACTCCAGTCGAACTGATGGGTCAGACTGATACCGGAGTGGGTATTGTTCATCTGGTCGATGCTGGACAACCCGTAGCGCCGGTTCGGGTCCTGGCTGAAGTCCGCATCGGTCAGGCCGAGGTAACTGGAGTTCGAGGTTTCCTCGGAATATTGCAGCTTGGCGGTCACGCTCTGGCGCTCTCCCTGCCAGCGCAGCTTGCCGACATAGTCTTCGATATCAAAGCCGGTGTCGCGGTTACTGCGGTCAATCTCCTTGAAGCCTTTCGCGGAGCGCTGGACGGTCTCAAGCAGGTAGCCCCAGTCGCCGGCCGTGTCGCCATGGGTTACATGAACGTCGGTGGAGCCGCGGTCGTTGGTGACTGTCTCGATATAGCCCTGCCGCTTATCAGGAATGGGTGTTGAAATCAGGTTGATGACACCGCCGGTGGTTTGTGGGCCATAGCGCAGCAGCGGGGCACCCTTGAGCACTTCCAGCGAGGACATGCGTTTCAGCGTTGGGAAATAATAGGCGGCCGGGTTGGAGTAGGGCGCCGGTGCGATCAGAACGCCATCTTCCATCAGGGTAATATTACTGCTGCGCTCCGCAGTGGCACCGCGGATGCCAATATTGGGGCGCAGGCCCAGACCTTCTTCTTCCCGCACATAGACACCCGGGACGGTTTTCAGTACCTGGTTGATGTCGCTCTCAACCTCGGTTTTCAACTGCTGCTCACCAACGACATAGCCTGATCCCGGCAAGGTCTGGGCTGCGGATGCATCGCCAATGATTTCCATGGGTTCAAGCATCTGGGGCTCATCTTCGCCGGCTGCCCAACTGGCGCCCGGGGCAAGGCTGATAGCTACGGCCAGTGATAGGCGGGAAGGTTTAAGCATTGGGCCAATCTCCATTATCATTTGCTGGTTTAAATAAAAGTAAAAATCATTTGTATTCATGTTAGCCGGAACTTTAAGACTCTGTAACTATTAAGTCAATAGCTGATCTTTATGGATCTCGAAGATGTCTGCAGGCCGGAAACCTTCAACTTCGGGAGTTCGCTGCAAGGCGATTTCGAGTGCGGATTTACCACCTGCTTTTCCTTTGTCGACCCAGAGGACTGTCCCGATAGCTTGCGAGTATGCCGATGCTAATGACGTCAACATCCTGAACCAGGGGCCGATGTTCTAGCCTGACGCCGAGTGGAACCGCTTGAGGCAGAGTTGAGGCCGGCCAGCGCGCCGCCTTTGTCCTGTTCGCTTTGTCTGTGAGCTTTTCGAGGTACCCCTTCAGTGTCAGTTTCAATCTGACAGATATCAAGGTTGCCGCTGACATAACCAACCTACACTGAATTATCGACTTATCAATGAAACATTGACTCCTTTCACCCCCTTATAGGGCCAAAAAGGTACCACTAGGATGAAAATGATGCTGACGCCACTCTCTGCCAGGAAGGACCAAAGAAACCAGAAGTCTTTGCTGGCCTTGGCCATTGGTTCACTCATGGTTACTTCTGCAACGCCTGCACTGTCTCAGACCTTTACCGAAGCCTTGGCCGGTGGAGCGGTTTCGCTTGACGTGCGCTACCGTTACGAATTTGTGGATCAGGACAACCCACTCGATCAAGCCCATGCTTCGACCGTTCGAACCCGGCTGGGTTACCGGACTGATGATTTTCGGGGATTTGAGGTGTTTGCCGAGGCGGAAGATGTGAGCGCTGTAGGAAATGAAAACTACAATAGCACCGTTAACGGTAAAGCCGATCATTCAGTGGTTGCTGATCCGACAGAAACCGAAGTCAACCAGATTTACGTCCGTTACAAAGGCCTCCCGGATACCAGCCTGACCTATGGCCGTCAGCGCCTTGCTCTGGACAACCATCGGTTTATAGGCACGGTTGGCTGGCGCCAGAATGAGCAGACCTTCGATGCCTTTATCGGCACCAACGAGTCGCTTAAAGACACAAAAATTACAGCGGGCTATCTTTACAATGCGAACCGAATATTCTCGGATGCCAGCTCGATTGGCAATTTTCCCATGCAGGCGCCGATTCTTAACGTTCAGTATCAGGGATTGGCCGCCGGAACCCTGACCGCCTATGGTTATCTGTTCGACTTTACGACCGTAGACGCTAACTCAACCCAGAATCTTGGCTTGCGATTCACTGGTGGTACCGATGTAACGCAAGGCTTCAAAGTCCTGTACACCCTGGAGTACGCAATCCAGAAAGACTATGCAGGCAATCCGCAAAGCTTTGAGGCCGCTTATTGGTTGGCGGAAGCGGGCCTCGCTGCCTACGGTCTGACCTTTAAGGTGGGTGTGGAGACCCTGGAGTCGGACGACGGTCGGCCATTTCAGACTCCTCTGGCTACGCTTCACGCCATGAACGGTTGGGCGGACCAGTTCCTGGTCACGCCGGACGACGGCCTGCAGGATCTATACGTATCGGCGGGTGCAGCAGTTAAGGGAGTCAAGTTGCTGGCCATATTTCATGACTACAGCAGCGACATCAATAGCCTGAGCTATGGCTCGGAGCTGGGGCTGCTGGCTGTCTACCCGATCGACAAGCATTACACGTTGGGCGCCAAGTTCGCCAGTTATGCCGAGGATGGTCGCGGCGTGGATACAGACAAGGCTTGGTTGTGGGGGGAGGTCAAGTTCTGATCTACTCACCATGACGTTGGATTGCGCGGCGATAACCCGAGACCGGCGGATCTTTTAACCCGCCGTGAATGGCTTCGAGGAATGCGCTGGGCCCGTGGCGATGTTGTTAATTTACAAATAATGATGTGTTATCTATGCTTTGTGGGGAAGCTAAACAACGAGGAGAAACACGATGGGTAAAGCTATTAATGGCAAGTTTGAGAACATGGATCAGGCACGCAATACGCGAGACGACCTGATTGGCAGCGAAATCCCACAGGATCTGATCTATATTGATAAGGATGAGCAAACGATCCGGGTGATGTTGCCGTCGGAGGAAGCAAGAGAAGTCTATGAAATATTTGACCGACACGGTGTCACTTATAAGTGAACGCTCGTTAACACTGATCTTCAAGCCACCTTCTTTCGCCTTGGCTCTACTCGCATGACGTTAAAACAGCCGGGGCTACCCAGCCGATCAGCGTGGCGAGAGGTCCATAGGAGATGACGCCTTTATAATCCACGTTATAGGGAGCAAGCTCTTTCGCCAGATCGATGTAGACCCTTGGGCTGACAAAATTGTTCTTGCTTTCAAAAGGTTCCTTTAAGCTGTCGCGGGCGGTTTATCCGCCAACCATCAGATCTTTTTACCAACCCTGCTTCAGGCAGCGTTCGAACTCGCCGTGGCTCAGTTCTCTGTAGATGACAGTTATGCCCCCAGAAGCTCTTAAACAGCAATGCCTCCCCCCGTGCTTTCTTGCTCAATGACAGTCACTGCCTTTGGTCAGGTGTGCGAGATTGTCGAGCTCACACTCCTCGCTGTAATGAATCAGCCTGCGTTTTACCTGTTCCGCCATACCTTTTGAAAGCCGGGCTGCCGCCTGTTCGATGGTTTTTTCGATATCTTCCAGGGATACCTGCAGCAGATCGTAAGTCACATGCAGCTCCTGATCCGTAAAGTCCAGCGCCTCAATACCCATCAGCGACTGCAATGATGTTTCCAAATCTGCCTTGAGATCATCGCTGATCGCACCGCGGAGACGAATGCGGCGTATTTTTAAAGCCACTTGGTTTTTCTGCTTGATCGACAATCCGTGTTGAGGATTGCCCACAAACAGGTGAGGATGGGATTTGAATCGATCAAGGCACTGAGACGAACAGAAATAATGGTCGACACCCTGATAATTCAATAGCAGCGAGCGATTGATTTTGGTCATATGGCATACGGGGCAATGAATCGTGGACTCCAGTTTTCTCATCAAGCCCTCCTCAGGGATTTTGGCTTATACCATTCAACAAGTGGTATAGCTCGGTTTCGGTGGTTAATACCATTGTTGTGGAAGGGGCGATCACCCGCTTCTATTAGCAGCCGCCCCCGTCTGGCGGACCACGGTTGGCCAATCACCGCTTTTGCGAGCGTCTGGTCGAAAGGGGGCTCCCTGCCTTTTTGGGGGGGGGCAAGGTGTATGCTTGCCGAGAAAGATTCGTTGCTCATGCGTTTCTCTCCTCAGAGTGCTTCTAAAAAACATGTTTCCAGTAAATTCAGTAACCGGCAAGTGCAGGCGTCATCAATTTCAGGGCATTGTTTTTAATTTGATCGAGATCAAGGTGTGCTCTGTTTCGGTCCGGTAAGTCAGTTTGAATTCAGGCAGATGTGGTCTACTTCCGTCAGGAAACGCTATGCCCGGGCTGAAGCAAGGCAAAGGCAGCTGTTGCAGCAGCAGACTGGAGAGGTCTTTATGGAATGGTTGGCAGAAAACTGGTTCTCGGTGCTTATTGGCATCGTCTTCGTGGGCATGCATATGTTCGGTCACGGAGGCCATGGTGGTCATGGCGGGCGCGGGCATGGTGGGCATAGTGCGCCGGACAAGACGGAAAACGACCCGGACAGAGGTTCTGGCCATCGGCATTAACGGAGGGCGGATCATGCTTGATACAAGACTGGTTACTTGGTCGCAGGGCCTTTTTTCGGCAGTTACCTTCATTCATCGCCATCTCGGTGTCGGGCGCGTGTCGGTCTGACGAAAGCTTCGGTCTGCAAATAAGGAAAGGGAAACAAGGAATGAAAAATACCGTTGTAGAGATCCGCGGTCTGTTATCGGTACTGAGTGCCCGGGGCGTAGAGAAACAGCTATTGAGATTGCCCGGCGTCATGAAGGCCGATGTCAACTATGTGGCCGGCAGCGCGACGGTCACCTATGATGAGGCGACGGCGGACCTTGAGGCTATCAAGGCCCGGATATACGAGTGCGGCTATCACTGTTCCGGAGAACAGTTGCCCAGGCACGTTTGCGACCCGGGGGACCCGCCGACCGAAGCCGGGGCTGTTTCCATACCCGCCCACGATGGCCATGCCTCCCCCGCCGTCCACGACGATAGGGCGCATACTGCAGAACACGGCGAACATACGGGCGCCAAGGACGAGATGGCCCACGAGATGGGCCACGGCGACAGTATGGACATGCAGGAGATGGTGCGTGACATGCGCAACCGTTTCTGGGTCTGCCTGACTTTCGCCGTACCTATTTTCATTTATTCCCCCATGGGCGGGCTGTTCGACCCGCCGGCGCCGCCTTTCGGGCTGCGGCTTGACCTGTGGCTGTTAGTGCTCGCAAGCATCGCGGTGCTCTGGCCAAGCTGGCCATTCTTTGTTGCCGCCTGGCGCGCGCTGAAAAACGGCGTGCTCAACATGGCTGTGCTGGTCGTTCTCTCGGTGGGCACCGGCTACCTGTTCAGCCTCGGTTCCACGCTCTTTTTCCCGGGTGTGCAGTTTTTCGAGGCGGTGGCGGTGCTGCTGGTGTTCATCCTGCTCGGCCACTGGCTGGAGATGCGCGCCCGCGCCGGGGCCTCGGACGCCATCCGGTCGTTGATGGACCTGGCACCACCCAAGGCGACGGTGCTGCGTGATGGCCAGGAACGAGAGGTTCCCACCGCTGAGGTTCTGAAGGACGACATCGTCGTGATCCGCCCCGGCAATAAAATTCCGGTGGACGGTGAGGTCCTGGAGGGCGACTCCCTGGTGGATGAGTCCATGCTCACCGGCGAGTCCATGCCGGTGGAGAAGAAACCTGGCGATACGGTGATCGGTGCCACCATCAACAAGAGTGGCAGCTTCAGGTATCGCGCCACCAAGGTGGGTTCCGACACGGCCCTGGCGCAGATTGTCAAGCTGGTGCAGGAGGCGCAGAATTCCAAGGCGCCGGCACAGCTGCTGGCGGACAAGGCCTCCCAGTGGTTGGTGGTGATCGCCATTGTAGTTGGCCTGCTCACCTTCGCCGTCTGGTTCTGGTGGCTCGGCCAGACGCTGCTATTCGCCGTGACGCTGACCATCACTGTGTTCGTCATCGCCTGCCCGGACGCCCTGGGTCTTGCCACGCCCATGGCGGTGATGGTAGGCACTGGCCTGGGCGCCAAGAACGGCATTCTGTTCAAGAACGCCTCGGCACTTGAGGATGCCACCCGGTTGGATATCGTGGTGTTCGACAAGACCGGCACCCTGACCATGGGCGAGCCGCAGGTGGTCGAAGTCGTCGTGGCGGCGGACAGCACCGAGGAGGCGGTCCTCGCTCTGGCTGGAACCGTGGAGCAGGGGGCGGACCACCCCCTGGCCCAGGCCATTCAGAGGCGGGCCGAAGGGCTGCAACTCGAATCGCTGACCGGTTTCGCCAACATCGAGGGCAAGGGTGCCCGGGCCGAGGTTGGCGGCAAGACTGTCCTGCTCGGCAACCGCCGGCTGATGGACGAAGAAACGGTCGATATGGCGAGCCTGAAGGACGAGGCGGCTCGTCTTCAGAGTGCGGGGCAAACCGCGGTGCATGTCGCCCGGGATGGGAAACTGGTCGGCCTCATTGCCATTGCGGATGCGCCGAGACCCACCGCTGCTGCGATGGTCAGGAAGATGCGGGAACGCGGCGTGGAGGTGGCCATGCTTACCGGCGACAACCAGGCCACCGCCGAGCGCATCGCCGGGGAGTTGGGCATCGGCACGGTGATCGCCGATGTACTGCCGGGGCAAAAGGCAGACAAAATCAAGGAACTCCAGGCGCAGGGCAAGAAGGTTGGCATGGTGGGCGACGGTGTCAATGACGCCCCGGCACTGACCCAGGCGGAGGTGGGTTTTGCTATCGGCGCCGGCACCGACGTGGCCATGGAAAGTGCCGATGTGGTGTTGATGAAGAGCGATCCCTACGACGTGCTCGGGGCCATTGAGCTGTCGCGCGCCACCCTGCGCAAGATGCATCAGAACCTGTTCTGGGCGGTGGGCTATAACGTTATCGCCTTTCCCGCGGCGGCAGGCGTGTTCTATCCGTTGGTGATAAGCCCAGAAGTTGCGGCGGTGGCTATGTCAGGAAGCTCTGCGCTCGTGGCGGTGAATGCACTTCTGCTCAAGCGCACCCGGCTAGACGGCTTAGGGTAGACGGATACCGAACATGAGGAAAAACATCCACTAAACGTTGATTCGTGATTTCGAAATCGAAATAGCCCAAGCCTATTTGCTGGCGCACTGAAGGAAGACTGACATGGCCAAAGAAAACAGATCTCCAGATATTGAAAAGCAGGGTCTCGCAACGCGGTTCCGTTGTTCAGGCTCAGGTCAGCAAAGAGCTTCATGAGTCAATGCTTTTCCTCCTCCTCAAGGCTCCATTATGCCGGATTTTCCAGTTATAAATGGACCTAAATTCTGGGGTAGGGTCAATACGGCCCCTCTTCAGCAGCTCTGTCAACCATGGCCATAAGTATGGGCGTTTTTGTGACTGTGATCAGGATGTTCAAACTCCAATGTTGAATGAGTTATGCTGAACTGGTTTTCCAAAGTCCGTTTTATCCCGTCTTTGACTTTCTCAAGCTCATTCCAGGCACTTATCTCGACCACCACATGGGCGTCGAGGGAGGCATCATGCTCACCCATCTGCCAAAAATGAACGTGGTGAAGGTCGATAACCCCTTCTACGTTTGATACAGCCTCAATGACCGAATCTGTGTCAATATCCACAGGACTTCCCAGCATAAGTGTTCTGATGGTTCCGCCGATTTCCGTCAAGCCCAGGTAGAGAATATAGCTGGCGATACCAATTGTGATTGCGGGATCAACCCAGCGCATGTCGTAGAGCAGGATCAGGGCTCCGCCTACAACGACTGCGATTGACGCGAACGCATCAGACAAGTTATGCAAAAACAACGCACGAATATTAACGCTGCCTTTCTGCATTGAGTAGGTCAGCAGCGCGGTCAACGCGTCCACTGCCAGTGCGACAATGCCAAGCCAGATTACCCACCATCCCTTGATTTCTGTCGGCTCAATAAATCGCATGGTACCTTCGTAGATCAGGTAAAGACCTATCATGATCAAGGTGGTGTAGTTTATGAGTGCCGCAACGACCTCAATTCTCCCGTAGCCAAAGGTCATCTTGGAGTCGGCCGGGCGACGCGCAATTTTTCGGGCCGCAAAAGCGATAACCAGCGATGCCATGTCTGAAAAGTTATGTATAGCGTCGGCGATTAGCGCCAGGCTGCCGGCGAAGATCCCTCCCGCGATCTGGGCGATAGTCAGGATCCCATTCGCCCAGATGGCTACGGCAACCCGTTTATCCTTGGTTTCGGGGGACATATGAACGTGTTCGTGGCTCATAGGAGAATCCTTGATCAGTAGCTTGTGGTGAAAGTGCCGGTGCAATGCTCAGCTTGTTGCTTCGTGGATTGGTGACTTCTTGGGCTCTATTCATTTTGGTAGTTTTCAGCCTCGTTTCCTCGACTTGTTTCAGTCCTAAATCCCGTGACCAAAATCATGATCACGCCCAGGACTATAAAGATGTCGGCAAGGTTGAACGCAGGCCAATGCCAGGACTGCCAATGGAAATCCAAGTAATCGACAACGTAGCCTCGAAAAACTCGGTCGATGACATTTCCTAGTGCCCCTCCCAGCACCATTGCGTAAGCCAGGGCCTCTGCTCGTTGACGGCTGTCCTGGATTAATCTGACGAGAACAGCCGAGACGACAACGGCTATTGCGATAAAAAGTATCGCTGCCAGCCACCGCTTTCAGTGTTGCGTATTCCGGCCCATCATGAACGCCCATTCCGGACGAACGTGAACACCAATTCTGGTTCAACGTGAACAGCCATTCTGGCTGAAGATGAACGCTTTTCCGGATTTTCCGGCATCGGTGTTCACGATGCCGGAATCAGCGTTCACATTCCCGGAACCGGTGTTCACGTTCAACCGGAATCCTTCTTAACGCATTGTTTATTTGACTGTTTGCTACGCTGTCGTTGGCACTCGACGATTCAGTCGCCCTGACGGATTCAGGGCTGGCGTCTTCCGTCCTCTGCAGGGAGGCGCCCAGACCCATGGTTTCCAGTTTGCTGGAAATAGCTCCGGTTTCGCCTCGATGGATAATTTCCAGCTTTCGATTCGATAGATCGAATGAGAGTGACAGAATGCTGTCAAAGCCAGTGAGCGCCATTCGAATCATTCGTTCTTCCGAAGGGCAATCCATCTTGGGCACTTTATAAATGCTGGATTGGGCGGAAGATGCCATGGCGGGCCTTTTAAAGCTATTATTGACGACAGATTCTTCACTGCCACACTTTCCATCACAGGTGTTGCTCACTTTCGCGATTCCGGTTCTCAAACAAGTGACATCATTTGAAACCCTGTAGTTACTACAGAGTCAATGTTAAGTCGTTTTTTTTGGCGACACTGTGAATCCGCTGCAATTCGACGGCTTGCGGCTTGACCCTTTAGTAACTAAAGAGTTGACCGTTAATAAATCTGACAAAAAAGGGGGGGCTATGGGGCGAAAGATAAGGGCTGCCATGCTTTTATTGTCGCTTCTCTTATGATCCTTGCGGGTTCCCATCCACGTAAAGTGGACGTTACTGAGAGGCTGACTTGGCCGACTCTGAAGACACCACATTTGGTATGAGCTTCGAGCATAAGTTTTCCGTGTAGCGTCGAGCGCGGTCGCTGAATACAGGGAGACCGATCTATCTGAAATCTTTCCTGGATTTCAAGTTCATTTAAGGTTCGTGTGAGAGACTATGTTTGAGTTAACTAAGGTTATTTAATGGCGGGGATGCTTCATTCCCGCTTTTTTTTGTTTTTGTGTTTCCTCTTTGGTCCCTTTCTTTCACCACTTTTTGACTATACCTCGCCATAGTTTCTTCGAACTCCGCACGAGTTTAGGTTTGATGACGCCGAATTCAAACTGATTTCAAGGTCTATCTGTAGGGTCATACTGGCATTTACGGCGAAACCGCTGATTCATTTATCTCAGTTAAATAGCCAGGATGACATTGAATGAACAAACGACTGTTGTTTTGGGTGCTGATAGTACCTGGAGTCTTGACCGTCATGCCTTCTGCGGCTGTCACGGTCGGGGAGAGCGTTTCACTAAAGGAATTCCAGCGAGCCAGGGCCAGCCAGGCTGTTTCCCTGAACGAGGCCATGGTGATGGCTTTTGAGAATAGCCCGGTATTGGCTTTGAGGCGGGCTGCGGTCTCGATACAGCAGGGGCGGCTTGATCATGCCAGCCGCTGGGCGCCGAGCAATCCAGAGTTTGAGTTGGGGGCCCGTCAGGCCCCGGATCAGGCCGACGAGTCCCTGGAATATGGGGTGAGGGTTACTCAGGAGATCTGGATGGGTAATCGCGGCGACCTTGGGCAGTCGCGTGCCCGGAGTAATCTCACGTCCCGGCAACAGGAGCTTGAATACCTGAAGGTAGCCACCAAGGCGCGGGTGCGGGCCGCCTATTTCCGGATACTGCTGGCTCAGAAAGAGTTGGAAACCGCAACCCGTGCCGTTGAACTTATGCAACGCACCAAAGACCTGGTTGAAATGTCCGTAAAACAGGGTAAACAAACCCGGATTGATCTCAATACCGCAGTCATTGGGCTTGCCAGGGCCCGGAATCAAAAAGCCTCGGCGGAACAAAAGCTCGAGCAATCAAAAATTGACCTTACCGAAGTGCTCGGGGTGTCCCCCTCCGATGCCGTTGGGGTGACCGGCGAGCTTGATGTGACGCTCGAAGACCTGCCTCCGACCAGCCAGCTTGTCGAGATGGCACAGAGTCAGAGAGCGGACCTGAAAGCGGCGGCCGCCAGAATTGCAGCGGATGAATCTGGCCTTGAAGTTGCGAAAAGCCTGACGATTCCAAATCTGAAAGTCTTCGGATTTTATGATCGTGAGGAAGGCTCCAACCTTTTCGGTGCAGGGGTGTCGATGCCTTTGACCGTTTTCCATGATTATTCCGGTGAGCAGAGACAAGCTGCTGCGCGGCTGAAAACCTCCGAGCTTGAGGCAGAGGCCTTGCGCCTGGCTACAGAGCGTCAGGTTGTGTCGGCTGTGGCCCGGTATAAATCCACCGCCGTTCGGCTGCGCCAGATGAACGAGTCGATCCTGGAGCGTTCAGAGGAAACATTACAACTGATGCAGAAAGCATTTCGGGCGGGCAAGGTCGGTGCCTCGGATGTTCTGGCGGCACAGGACAATCTCCTGTCGGTAAGGCAGGAATACGTTCAGGCGCAGAATGATTATATCGATGCCGTCCGGGCGCTGGAGATAAGCACAGGAGGTGCTCTGTCGATGTCAGCCGGTTCCTGAGGGTACGAAATTCAAAACTGACCGTTCTTTAAATAGCGAGGGTGAATGAATGATTCGCAATCTGAGGATATTTTTAATAGTTGCCAGCATTCTGAGCCTGCAGCAAGCATACGCTGCCGGAGAAGCTGGAGGTGACCAACACGGTGATGAAAGCGTCGAGCATGCCGGAGAGGAGAACCAGTCCCGCCAGATCCATCTGACGCCGGAGCAGACAGAGTTATTGTCCATTGAGACGGTGACGGCTGCCAAGGGGCGCGCTGGCGCAATTGTTACGGCACCTGCCGAGATTCAGTATGTGCCGGATCGCGTGGCCGAGGTTGGTCCGCTGTTGGAAGGAAAGTTGACGGGGTTGGTGGTTGACCTGGGGGATTACGTCAAGAAAGGGCAGCTATTGGCAACCTTGAACAGTGTGGAGTTGGCCCGGATTCGCTCCCGGTTGATCTCGCTGGAGGCCCGTAAAGAAGCAGCCGAGTCAGACTACAATCGCGAAAGACAATTGCAGGACCAAGGTATTTCCAGCGAGGAAGAATTTCTTGATGCCAAGGCGATCTACCTTGCCACAAAAGCGGAGTACGATTCCGTGCGGGAACAACTGGCGGTATACGGTAGTGAGTCGCCAGGTGACAGTGGGGGGCTGGCGCAATACGCGCTTCGCTCACCCATTGAGGGGCGTGTCGAACAGATGCCTGTCCGGCTGGGTCAGACGTTAAGTCCATCGGATACGCCTTTCATCGTGGCAGACACCTCGGTTTTGTGGGCCATTCTTCAGGTGTCGGAATCCGATATTGACCAGATTTCAACGGGAGACGAGGTTCAGATTGCCTCCAGGGATTCAGGTTCTGACCGGTTTCACAGTGGGCAGGTATCCTGGGTGTCGAGCATGCTGGATGGAAAGACCCGCACCATCCCCGTTCGCGTTGTACTGAAGTCTCCCAGGGGCGACCTTCGCCCGAATACCTATACCACCGCCAGAATCATGACGGAAGCGGAGGCATCACTGCCGCTGGTTCCGGATGATGCGGTTCAAACCATTAGCGGTGAATCTGTTGTGTTTGTTCCGGGCGATGAGAAAGGGGCTTACAAGGCTGTTCCCGTCACGCTTGGCAAGGAAGCAAACGGCTTGATTGAGATCAAGTCCGGGATCAGCGCGGGCACGGAAGTGGTTTCAGTAGGCGCTTTTGATCTGATGTCGGCCATTACCGCCAGTGGCCGTAGCGCCGCTCACGGACACTAAAACCCGGGGGGAACATGGTTAACGCAATTGTGAATTATGCGCTGAACAACCGTCTGATGACGATTGTTTTTGCTATCGCCGTGATCGTTGCCGGGGTATTTTCATTTCAAAAACTGCCGGTGGACGCATTTCCCGACGCGACGCCTACCATGGTTCAGGTTTTTACTGCCAGTCCTGGTCTGTCGCCGGTGGATATTGAAACGCTGATTTCCTATCCCATTGAAATCAGCATGTACGGCATCCCTAAACTGGAAAAAGTGCAGAGCACGTCGATCTTCGGGCTTTCGCGGGTGACCATCTATTTCGAAGATGGCACCGATATCTACTTCGCCAGGCGGCTAGTTAACGAACGGCTATCCGAGGCCAAGCGCCAGATTCCCGAAGGGATGGGGGAACCCGAACTCGGGCCAATCGCAAGCGGTCTTGGGCGCATCCTGATGTATTCCCTGGAAGCTGAGGACAAAGATCAATACAGCCTGCAGGAAATTCGCACGATTCAGGACTGGATTGTCAAACCCCAGCTCAGGACCGTGCCGGGCGTAACCGGTGTGCTTTCTATCGGCGGCGAGGTAAAGCAGTACCAGGTCAATATTGATGCGCAGAAGCTCCAGGCGAGAAATCTAACGGTGTCAGATATTCGCGGCGCTCTCACCCAGAATAATCGTAACGTCGGCGCTTCTTTCATTACGCGGGGAGGTGAAGAATATATTGTTCGCGGTTACGGCTGGGTCAACTCTGGTTCCGAAGGCATCAAAGACATCCAGAACATCATTGTGTCCAAGAGTGAGGGGGAGTCCCCAATTTACGTCAAGGATGTTGCGGAGGTTGGTCTTGGACCGGCAATTCGCCGTGGTGCAGAGGTGTCCTCGGGTGAGGAGTCCGTTGGCGGTTACGTGATGAAGTTGATCGGGACCAACACCAGCCAGGTGCTTGAGGACGTCAATGCAAAAATCGACGACCTGAACAAGTCACTTCCGGAGGGTCTGAAGATCGAAGCGTATTACTCCCAGGCGGAGTTGGTGGGCAAGGCTATAGGCACTGTCGAGAAAGCGTTGCTTGAGGGCTCGGTTCTGGTGCTGGTGTTCCTTTATCTGTTCCTGGGAAACATTCGTTCCACACTGATCGTGGTGGCGACGTTGCCGTTGTCTGTACTCTTTGCGTTCATTGCTATGCGCATGTCGGGCCTGTCGGCCAACCTGATGAGTCTGGGCGGGCTGGCTATCGGCATCGGCATGATGGTGGACGGCGCTGTGGTGATGATAGAGAACATCTTCCGACATATTGAAGAGCGATCGGACGAGAAAATCAGCGTGCTCAGGCTTGTTGGTGAATCCGCACGGGAAGTGGCTCGTCCGATCGTCTTTGCCATCGGCATCATTATTATTGTCTTTCTGCCGCTATTTACGCTGCAGGGCGTCGAGGGCAAGCTGTTTTCGCCCATGGCTTACACCATCAGTTTCGCTCTGATCGGCGCATTGCTGCTCGCGTTGACGTTGGTGCCGGTTCTGGCCTCGCTCTCATTCAGGATGGGTGGGCACCATAAGGAGCCGAAGCTGGTTCTATTCCTTAACCGGCTTTACAAACCGGTGGTCAATGTGGTCGTCAAGGCGCCAAAGGTGGTGATGGGCGTTGCAGTGCTGGCCTTTGTCGGAAGCCTCCTGCTGTTTCCCTATCTTGGGAGCGAATTCGTCCCCACCCTGAGGGAGGGCACTTTCCAGATCCGCTCAACACTGCCGCCGGGAGCCAGCCTGGAGTCCGCGATTAAATATGGCAAACGAGTCCAGTCCGTTGTGGAAGAATTTCCCGAGGTAACAGGCACCTACGCACGGATCGGTCGAGCCGAGGTGGGAGGCGACCCTGAGCCGGTAAACGTAGTGGCGACGCTTGTTAACCTCAAGCCTTTGGATCAGTGGAGAGAGGATGTGCGCTATGAGGATCTTCAGAGCGAGATCGCAGAAGCGCTGAATGAACGGGTCCCAGGGCTTGCCAACAATCTGTCCCAACCGATTCAGCTCAGAACCGACGAACTCTTGTCGGGCGTTCAGGCTCAGTTGGTCGCCAGCATCTTCGGTGACGACCTAGGCGAGTTGGGCCGTATCGGCAGGGAGGTGGCGGCCCTAGCCAAAGAGGTGCCGGGTGCAACGGACGTCCGCGCTCAGCAGAGTGCGGGCAAGAAGCAAATTGTTATTCGCCCCGACCGTGAAGTTTTGGCGCAGTTCGGCATCAGCATTGATAACTTGATGAGTACGGTCGAAACCGGTATTGGCGGCAAAGGCGCCGGACTTGTCTTTGACGGTGTCCGTCGGTTTGAGATTTTTGCCCGACTGCAAGAGTCCTACCGTGGGTCGATTGATGAAATCAGGAAGCTTCCCCTGAGGGGCAACAGTGGCGAGCTTATTCCGCTTTCACGGGTGGCTGATGTTGAAATGTACGCCGGCCCGAAGAAAATTTCACGGTCCAATGCCAGTCGCCGCCAGTATGTGCAGATGAACGTACGTGGTCGCGATATGGGCGGTGTTGTTCAGGATTTGCGCAAGCGGATCGAGGAGCAAGTGGATATGCCGCCGGGTTATTTTGTGGAGTTCGGCGGTCAGTTCGAGAATCAGGAAAGGGCCATGGCCCGGCTCGCGATCGTTGTGCCAATTACCCTGGCGCTTATTTTCCTGCTTCTGTTCTCTGCATTCAGCAGTCTGCGCTACGCGGTGCTGATCTTTATGAACGTGCCCTTTGCGATTACCGGTGGCATTGTCGCGCTATTTGTTACGGGGCTTTACCTCTCGGTGCCGGCTGCCGTGGGATTCATTGCGGTGTTTGGCGTAGCCGTACTGAACGGTGTGGTGATGGTGAGCTACATTAATCAGTTGCGGGACGAAGGCTACGAAGTCATTGAAGCGGTCAAGCTGGGCGCTCAACGCCGTTTGCGGCCGGTTTTGATGACTGCCTCTGTGGCTATTCTGGGGCTGATTCCCCTGCTGCTGGCCGATGGCATTGGCTCTAATGTCCAACGGCCACTGGCAACGGTTGTGGTTGGTGGTCTGATCACGTCAACGTTGCTGACGTTGGTAGTGTTGCCCAGTGTGTATCAGTGGTTTGCATCCGAACGTCGTGACGTTGAAGTCTGAAGTCTGGAGACGGTTTATGTATGAAATAAAAGCGTATGTCAGAGAAGTGATGGCAGAGCATGTGGTTGATGCTCTTGCCAAAGTTAAGGGAGTGGCAAGTATTGCTGTCGTGTCTCTCAACGAATTTGGTCATCTGGTCGGCGATGAGTCGCCTCTGGAGAAAGTGAAGATGGTCAAGCTGGAAGTAGACGTAGCGACCGATGATGTCGCTGGTGAAGTTGTGGAACTCATTGTCAGAACGGGCAGAACCCAGGATGGGCACCCGGGTGACGGCAAGGTACTTGTATCCCGCCTGGTTCGGGCTGTTCGTATCGAGGACGGCGAAACCGGTGAGAGTGCACTGGAGCCTGCTTCAAGCTAGTGCTCTGGAAACTGGATGGCGGTTCTGCGGCTTTTGGTTGCGGGCCGCCATCACAGTTCTATCTCCAGTTCCCAGCGATAGATCATATCGTCTGAGTCCGTAGTGAGGCCAAATGCAACGCCCGCCTGGAGTTCCAGAATACTGGAACCCATTCTGAACTCAGCCAGGATGGCAGGTCCCATCAAATGGTTGTTTTCGGCCCCGTAATACTCCAGCCCTGGCTGAAACGTGTCAGACTTCGTGTAGGCGAACTGTAATGAGCCAGTGGGCTCAAGCTGCTCGTCGTCTTCGCCAAATGAGCGGCTAACCAGAAGGTTCGTCAGGATGCTGTAATGCGCGTATAGCTGTCTCTCGTAAAGTGACCCAAGGGTCACTCCACCGGCTTTTTGGCCATGTTCTTTTGACAGTTCAATGAACAAGCCCGCAGCGCTCTCAGTGTCTTGAAAAAAGTTTCCAATCAGTTCGATTTCGTATTCCTCAAGTGAATACGCTCGCCCCGGTCTCTTGATTGCGTTGAAGTTAAGTTCGGCGCTCAGGCGTTCAGATAGCCCGTAACCCACCTCCCACTGATCGGCACGAAGGTTGTCAATTTCGCTCCCCTCACTGTCCAGAAACGCCCCAACCACTCCGATTTCGAGATCCCCCGCAGTTACCCGGGGGGAGTAAATTTCATCGACTGCGAGCTCTGATTTGACCGTGAGGGGCCATAACAGAACCAGGAAAGCCAGTTTGAGTTTGAATCCGTGGCGCGGTGCGCCTGCGTTATTCGTTGCTCGAGACATAGATCACCTTGAAGAAGTGACGGAAAGTAAGGGGCATCGAATGACAGGCTATTGATCTGAGCGCTACAGAAACATAAGTCTTTGGTACTCATTTTGTCCGTCAAAAGGACAGTCCGGGAATGCTGGTGGAGTTGGAGGGCGGTTTCTTTTGTGGATGACGCTTCGAATTCAAGTTCATTTCAACCTTTTCACTTACTATCCTGGCCTGTTCCTACCTTGTCATGGACGCCTCGCGCCCATGAATTGTGGCTATTTACCCCTTCGGGAGAAAGTCGATGAAGGCAAGCAAGCACTCGCCCAGGGCGTTGCTGTGTTCAGTACTATTGTCTATTCCTCTGTTCGGTCAAGCGGAGACTGTGAATTGGACAAATTGGCTCACTGGCCAGATAAGCAAACATCCGGATGTTATGGCGGCGACAGAGCAGGCGGCAGCCCGGAATCAGGATGCTGAGGCAAGCGAACAACCGCTGTATAACCCGGAGCTGTCTGTTGGAGCAGACAGAAATGGCAGTGACAACAACTTTGTGGCAGGGCTATCACAAACGATCGATTGGTCTGATCAACAGGGTGCGCTAAAGGACAAGGCAAAGCTGATCAGGCTTTCCGCTGAAGCTGATTTGAACGAGGCGGTTTTGGCACAAACGTCCGAGTCGCTGTTTGCGCTTGTCGAGTGGCGCGCGGCGACGCGTGCCGAAGAAATTGCGGAATCCCAGCAACACCGTCTGGATGCCTTGCTGGAGCAGGTTGAGCAACGCCAGCAGGCGGGCGACCTGGGGAGTACCGATGCAGAGTTGCTTTTTTTAAGCCTTTCTCAGCAGCTCAGTGAACTCGCCCAGGCAAAGGCTGCGGTTGATCAGGCGCAAGCCCGGGTCAGAGAGCTTCTGCCGGATTGGCGGCCTCAGGATGGGGGGATCCCCGGGCACATTTGGCCGGCTCTTGCTTCCAGGGTCGATAACGACAATTTGCTGGATCATCCGTCAATTGCTGCTGCCCGCGCGAGGTGGCAGGTGCTGCGGAGCGAAGCCGAGGTGGTCAGTCGCAGAGCGGCGGCATCTCCCACGGTCGGGCTGAGCGGAGGGCGTGATGGCGGCGAGAATCTGGTTGGCCTGACGTTCTCGATCCCTCTGAACGTCCGTAATAACTACCGCGCAGAAATCCGAGCTGCCAACCGACGATCATTGGAGGCCGAGGCTCGGTTTCAGGCACTTTATCGGAAGCAGCAGTATGACCTGGCGGGCGCCCGAGCTGCCTGGAAGCGATACGACACCCAACTCAGCCGATGGACAAAACTCTCCCAGGGGCGTGTACAACGAAGTGCCGATTTGCTCGAGAAGCAGTGGCAGGTCGGCGATCTTTCCACATCTGAATATCTCCAGGCACTGGGCCAGCGCGCGGAGAGCCTGCAAACCGGCATTGAGCTGGAAAAGCAAGCGCAGTTGGGCCTTATTGAACTCTTACAACGGTCTGGCGAACTGGTTGCCCCCTTTCAATAATATTCTGGAAACTGGATATTCATTATGAAGACAACTCTGATTTCTGTATTTGTATTGACGTTGCTTACAGCCCCATTTTCATTCGCACAGGCAGAGGAAGACGCTCATCAGGAAACCGGCCATGATCATGCTGCCGGGGGCGACGATCATCAAGAAGGCGCCAGTGAAGAGGTCGAGCATAAGGAAGAGCATGGTGAAGAAGGTGAGCATGAAGAGGAAGGGGGGCACGGCCACGAAGATGAGAACGGTGGCCATGAAGAAACAGCCACCGCGAGCCTCAATGCCAAACAGAAAGACCTGGCCGGCATTGAAGTGGCAACCCTCGAAAGCAAGCACGTTGACTATGAAATCTACGCTCCCGGTGAGCTGCTGACCAACGGCTATACCAGCTATCACGTGTCCCCCCGGGTTGCCTCAGTGGTGCTGCGGCGTCACGTGGAACTGGGTGAGCACGTAACCAAGGGCCAGCCGCTGGTAACCCTGTTCAGTGAGACGGTGGCACAGGCGCAGGCGGATTACAGGAAAGCTTTTCCTGAATGGAAGCGAATCAGCGGGCTGGGTCGTTCCGTGGTTGGCGATCAGCGGTTCAATACAGCGAAAGCCAACATTGAAGCAGCAAGGGCGACTCTGCTTGCTTACGGGCTGAACGATGATGACATTGGTGCGTTGAAGGCCAGCGGGGTGGATAGTCTCGGTGAATACATGCTCAGGGCTCGCGTGGATGGTGCAGTACTGACCGATGAGTTTGAGCAAGGACAAAGAGTTGAGGCTGGCCAGCCGCTGGTGACTCTTGCTGATGAGAGTGAGCTTTGGGTAGAAGCCCATCTGCCAGCAAGCTCCGACATTGTTCTAGAGAAGGGCGCGGAAGCCGAAGTCAGGGCAGCGGGTCGTGTGGGCGTGGCAACGGTGTCCCAGGAAGCCCACACCATTGATCCTGTGACCCGCACGCGGATTGTCAGGCTGGAGCTGGACAATCCTGAAGATCGTTTTCATCCAGGAATGTTCGCAGATGTGTATTTTCGTTTTAAGACCAGCGAGCCGGTGCTTGCCGTGCCGGAGACTGCATTGATGCGTGGTGCGGACGGCGACTGGACGGTCTATGTGGAAGAGGCCGAAGGCGAGTATGAACCCGTGGAAGTGGAACTGGGCCGCTCAATTGGCGGGCTCCGTGAGGTTTCCGGCCTGGCTGCGGGCCAACGAGTCGTTTTGCGGGGCGCATTTTTTGTGGCCTCTGAGATTGCCAAAGGCGGCTTTGATCCGCACAACCACTGATTCCGGGAGCCATTATGTTCAACCGAGTTGTCGACTGGGCGGTTCAGAACCGCCTGTTGGTTCTTATTGCGCTTGCAGTGCTTATCGCCACGGCCGCGTTTCAGATACCAAAACTGAATCTTGATGCTTTCCCCGACGTTACAAACGTCCAGGTCGCTGTTAATACAGAGGCGCCCGGACTTGCGGCTGAGGAAGTCGAGCAGCTGATCACCTATCCCATTGAAGCGGTGATGTATGCGTTGCCGGATGTTGAGGAGGTTCGGTCCATCTCCAAAACCGGGTTGTCTGGTGTCACCGTGGTCTTTAAAGAGGGCACGGATATCTATTTCGCGCGCCAACTGGTTTTCGAGCGGTTGCAGGCCGCGCGGGAGCTGATTCCGGACGGGGTCGGGGTGCCTGAAATGGGGCCGAATACGTCCGGTCTTGGCCAGGTCTACCAGTACTTGCTGATAGCGGACCCGGATTCGGGGTACGACGCAATGGAATTGCGCAGCTTGCACGACTGGCTGGTCAAACTGTTGCTGATACCGGCTGAAGGGGTTACGGAAATCCTGTCGTTTGGCGGAGAGGTCCGCCAGTACCAGGTTAACCTGAACCCGGCGCGAATGCTGTCCTATGACTTATCACAGAACGATGTCATGGAAGCCCTGGAGAACAACAACTCCAATGTTGGGGGCTGGTATATGGGCCGCGGGCAGGAGCAGTTGGTTATTCGCGGTATGGGCTGGCTGGGTAATGGCGAGCAGGGGCTCGAGCAGATCCGTCAGGTGCCCGTTAAAACCAGTGATGGCATTACAGTGACAGTGAACGATGTCGCCGAGGTAGCGCTGGGCACTGAAATTCGCCAGGGTGCGGTAACCATGACCCGGAAGGATGAAGCCGGTCAGGTTGAACAACTGGGTGAAGTGGTTTCTGGCATTGTACTCAAACGAATGGGGGCCAACACAAAAGCCACCATCGACGGCATCGAGGCCCGCATTGATCGCATAAATCAGGCGCTTCCGAGTGGGGTTCGTTTTGAGCCCTATTACAACCAGGCGGATCTGGTGACCAAGGCCGTAGAGACGGTGACCAATGCGCTTTTGTTGGCTTTTGTGTTTATTGCGATTGTGCTTGCCCTGTTCCTGATGAATCTGCGGGCAACAACGCTGGTGCTGCTTTCAATACCGATTTCCATCGGTATTGCACTGATGATCATGGCCTGGTTCGGTCTCTCGGCCAACCTGATGTCTCTGGGCGGCATTGCTGTGGCAATCGGCATGCTGGTGGATGGCTCTGTCGTTATGGTCGAGAACATGTTCAAACATCTGACGCATCCCGATGCTGAGCATGACGCCCACCGGGATGAGTTGATTAAAAACGACCCCGACCCATTAGACGCGTCACACGACGATCATGGCATTGCGCTTCGACTCCAGGAAGCAGGCCGGGAAGTGGCGCGCCCCATCTTTTTCGCGACGGCAATTATCCTGGTCGTTTTCATGCCCCTGTTCAGTTTTGAAGGTGTGGAAGCCAAGCTTTTCCAGCCAATGGCGATCAGCATCATGCTGGCCATCGTGTCTGCTGTGATCGTGGCGCTCGTGGTTGTGCCTGCGTTGGCATCGTTTATGTTTCGCAAGGGTATTCGGGAGCGGGAAAGCTTCGTTTTAAAACCTCTTGAGAAACTGTATCGCAAGGTCCTTGACTGGTCACTGAAACACACCCGGTCTGTTGTCGGTGCTGCCGCTGTTCTTGTCATGCTGGCAGCCCTGATTGTGCCGCGACTCGGCACTGAGTTTGTTCCTGAGCTGGAAGAAGGGACGATCAACCTCCGGGTGACGCTGGCCCCTTCATCAAGCCTTGATACGGCGCTTGAAGTTGCGCCAAAACTGGAAGCCATGTTGATGGAATTTCCAGAAGTGACTTACGCTTTGTCCAGGGCTGGCCGGCCAGAAATAGGCGGCGACCCGGAGCCAGTTAACAACATAGAGATCTATATTGGCTTAAAACCAACTTCCGAGTGGACCAGCGCCAGTAATCGCTATGAATTGCAGGCTCTGTTTGAGGAGAAGCTCGAACAGCACCCGGGACTACTGTTTAACTTTTCTCAGCCTATCGCGACTCGGGTTGATGAATTGTTGTCAGGTGTCCGTGCGCAGTTGGCCATCAAACTCTTTGGCCCGGATCTTGACGTGCTGGCGGAGAAGGGCCAGCAGATCGAAGCGGCGGTCCGAACCGTTCAGGGAACACGGGACGTGGCCATGGAGCAGATTGCCGGTGAAGCGCAGTTGGTGGTTCAGCCTGACCGTCAGGCACTCTCCCGGTACGGACTCGCCGTGTCTGATGTGATGAGTGTCGTTCGGGATGGTCTGGGTGGTGCCGCTGCGGGTCAGATCATCAACGGAAATGAGCGGTACGATATCTATGTGCGCCTGGCCAAACGTTTCCGGGAAGACCGGGATGCCATTGCCGATCTAAGGTTACAGGCGCCATCCGGAGCCTGGGTGAGACTCGGTGATGTGGCCGATGTGTCTATTGAGTCCGGCCCGCCTCAGGTGCGCCGCGATGACGTTCAGCGCCGTGTGGTCATTCAGTCCAATGTGCAGGGCCGTGACATGGGCAGTGTGGTTGCCGATATTCAGGATGCCATCACGTCAGAAGTGAACCTTCCCCCCGGCTATTCGGTTGACATTGGTGGTCAGTTTGAAAACCAGCAGCGGGCCCAGAAGCGATTGACGGTTGTGGTACCTGTATCTCTGGGCCTGATCGCGCTGTTGCTGTACTTTGCTTTCAGTTCGGTCGGTCAAGCGTTGTTGATTCTGGTCAACGTGCCCCTTGCCGTTATTGGTGGCGTCTTTTCACTCTGGATCTCCGGCCAGTATCTTTCTGTGCCCAGTTCCGTTGGATTTATCACACTGTTTGGTGTGGCGGTGCTTAACGGGGTCGTTATGGTCGAAAGCATCAATCAGCGAATACAGGATGGATTGAGCGTGGATACGGCGGTGTTTGAAGGTGCCGTTTCGCGTTTGCGTCCTGTCTTGATGACCGCAATAACCTCGGCGCTTGGTTTGATTCCGATGCTATTGTCAACGGGCGTGGGTGCGGAAATCCAGAAGCCACTGGCCAGCGTGATTGTAGGTGGTCTCGTGACCGCGACTTTCCTAACGCTTTTTGTTTTACCGGCTCTATTCAAACGCTTCTCAAGCGCTAAACTCGATGATATGCGGCGCTGAGGAGGCAAGGGGGCTATAGCAACCGCATGGACACTGACCGGTTGGGTCGCCGACCGGCCGGTTATGCCCGTTACCGAGGGCATGCTGAGGCTGGCGGTATTCGGGGTTGTCGTCAATGTAATCAGGAATCTATGGGCGGCAGGCAAAGTCTTTCTCCAGGAAACCCCGGACAAAAGGATGCATGGAGACATGCGGGCAACCCTTTTGGCTGTTGACGGTGTGAAGGAGGTACATCATTAACGTCTCTGGACGGGGAGCGCCATGTTTAAACGGCCCGCATAATTCCTGACCCGGTCATCAATATTTCAGATTATTGGTACCTGAAGCAACGATTGGCGGAAGCATTGAGGCCTTATGAACTTGCCCATACAACCCTGGAAATAGAGTTCGAAAGTGAGAGATGCCGGGCTCTTGGCGCTTCAGTCTAATAAAGGAAACATGACTGTGATTCTTGCGCCACCTGTTTCCGAGGAGCCAATGTCCATCTGTCCGGAGTTGTCTTCAACAATTTCGGACACGATCGAAAGCCCTAGTCCAAATCCCGTAACGGATTCATCAAGCCGAGAACCTCTATCCATCACTTTTGAAGCCGCTTCTGGAGCGATTCCAGGGCCGTCGTCAGCCACTTCTATCGTGAGCCTTGAATCGGTTTGACTAATTGAAATGTCCACCTCGCTCTGACCCCACTTCCCGCCGTTTTCCAGCAGGTTGCCCAATAACTCTGAAAGGTCCTGACGTTCCATCGGCCAACTGAAGTCATTCGGCAAGGAAGTATCGATACGGAATATCTTGTCGGGAAAAATTTTTTCCATGACCGAAATGACATTCTTTGCTATTTCGACCGGCAAACACGTTTGCCCAATCTGCATGCCGGATATATCTGCCTTGGTCAAGCGGTAATTCAAGGACCGGTTTAGATCTCTTAAGTTTGAAACCATGAAATCTATATCCTCGCGAGACGGAGGTAACGAATCACTGTCTGACAAAATCGCGAGATTAGCAGAGATCGAGGTTTTTACCATGTGAGAGAGATCGGAATTAAGGCGTCGATGGCGATCAATGCGACGACTTGATAAATCAAGTAAGTTGTTGAATTGTCGTACCAGTGGGCTGAACTCCTTTGGTACGTCAAGGTTCAAGCGAGGCTGGTTTCCGGATCGAAGTCGCCTCATGTCCTCCTTGATGTGCGCTATCGGTTTGAGGGATAAATAAATGGCGGTACCCACCAGGGCCAAGAGAGCAACAAGCAATAATGCGGAGGCAATAATCAAGGTCAGATGGGCTTCAGTGGATTGCTCAGCGAGTCCATTTTCCATTTCCAGGATTGTGATTGATGAAAGCGGGCTATCACTTCGGACGTTCCGTTTTAGTCCGAGAAGCTCATCTGCACCCAACGATACTTCTATAAAACCAGAAGGCTTATCCGAAACGATGCGGAAGTCTGTTTGATTTACGTTGCTACTGACAATCAAGCTTCCATCTTTCATTTCGACGATGACGGCGTGCTCCAGTAGTAATTGGAACCGATCAATCATGCTGCTGATCTCGTCATTCGCAGGTAATTCGTTTTCAATGATAGCTTGAAAACTCTCCACCTCTTTCTCAAGACGATGTTTTCTGGATTCGTTTGAAAGCTGCTGAATCACGTATGTGTGGGAAAAAAAAAGGAGTGCGAGATAAATAAGGCTAAAGATAATGCCATATCGGAATGCCGTTGTTCGGATGCTTTTGCGCGCTGTCATGATGATGCTTCAGTAGGTCAAACGAAAGAGGCTATTCGAAATGATTGGGAAGCATAGATAGAATTGAAGGGTGTCGCAACTGATACGGACCTGAGTGGCTTTTGGGTAGGTGATAAATACACTGGAAAAAAAGTTTTCGTACCTGATTTTCAAGTGTGATTAAGGTTCGCATGTTTCCATTGCTTGGCAAAGTAAGTGGATTTAATCTATTGGTTTGCAGTATAGGTGTTAGCTTCTATAATTTTTATCTGGAGGCTCATTAGGCGTTCAAAAGAAATGCGTTTGGCTTTAAGACTTTTATTGAAGAGGGTCTCGCGCGAAAAAGTAACCTTGACCTCTCAGTGTTTTTATTTTTTTCTTTCCAAGCATCTTCCTGAGTCTGGCTATGTATACTTGAATAACATTTCTGGTTGGGCACCGTTCGATGTTATAGACCGATTCAACAAGTTCGTCTTGGGAGAATACTCTGTCAGGAGATCGAAGAAAGCATTGTAAAAGGCGGTATTCTGTTGCGGTTAGTCGGAACTCGATACGATCAGGGGTTGTTAGCGTTCTAAAGGTTGGATTAAGTTGAAAGCCATCAACAATTATTTCGTTGGTTAATCGTCCGTCTTTTCTTCTTATTATAGCGCTAAGTCGAGCCTTTAGTTCGTCAAATTCAAATGGTTTGGGAAGATAATCATCTGCCCCGGCATTTAGACCCTCAACTCTCTCCGTCCAGCTTGATCGGGCAGATAAAACAAGAATGGCCTCATCTTTGCCATCGCTCCTCCACTTCTGCATCAGAGAAAGTCCGTTTTCATCAGGTAGCCCGATATCGAGTATGATGACTTGGTATCTGCTTGACTTTACAAAGGAGTCGGCCTCTTTGCCAGTTAGGGCTATATCCACAGTAAAGTTTTCCTTCGTAAGCCAGCCACAGATTTTTTCTGCGAGCACAGCGTTATCCTCGACAATTAGAACTTTCATCTATAGACGCCACATTCTTAATTTTTAATGACTATCGCAGCTGCTCACCAAGTCGGCAACTCAAAAAAGATCGGTAGTGCGGTTGCGACCACACTGTAGCTTAATGGCCCAAGCTGAATTGAGTCTGAAAATGCAGTCGATGCTGTTTTCGCGGAGAAACCGCATGTTTCCGGAATACTTGATGCTCATCAAGTCTCCGGCCCGGAAAGACTCTTTTTGTATCTTTTTTGGATTTTTTCAGCCTAAGTTCATGCAGATGAGTTTAAATAGCAGGTAATTGCAGTCTGCTGACGTATTTGTCAACAACGGGACTACATAAGGAAGCGTGAAGATGGATATAAGAACCTTCGGAGAACTTATTGACTGGACAAGGGTCCTGCATGCTCACTTGGCACGATGCCTGTCACATTGCGCCACGAAGAACGAAGAAGAACGAGCTCGGGCGTTATTGGACTATCTCGCAACCCATGAATCGGAAATGGGACGTATCGTGAACGAATTCAAGTCGCAGGGCGATTCCAAAGCATTGGAGACAAGGGTCTACGACTACCTCTCCCACCATCCCATTAAAACCCACAGAACCTGCGATGAGCCCTACGCTCAGCTGGATTTTGAGGGCATATGCAGAGAGATATTCGATTTCCATGATCAGATAGAGGACCTTTATCGGACCATGGCAGACAAAGCTGAAATTCCCGAGGCGAAAGAGTTATTGCGATCGTTGCTGACGATGGAAGAAAACGAGGCTATGCGATTGGCCAGGCAGATAGGGCGTATGGACGACCTTTGATCAGAATACTGAAATCTTTCTCCGGTGCAGAAAAAGGATGTTGAAAATGGTGGGGGCTTCCGGTCAGTTGCGGGTTTTCAAGATGGGTATCAATACTCATCAGGAGCCTGTTGTCTACATGCGCGACGATTGTGATGTGTGTCTTTCAGAAGGGTTCGCCGCCAGTTCCAGGGTGGGAATTTCCTCGCAGGGACGTTCCATCATCGCAACTCTCAATATTTCGTCTGATGAAACGGTTCCCAAAGGGTATGCGGGGCTTTCAGATATCGCCATAGAGCGGCTCGGGGTGGCTCAGTCTGACCTGGTTTCAGTACATCATGCGCCCTATATCGAATCCTTGAGTCTGGTTCGTCGGAAAGTATTCGGACACAGCTTGCTTCCGGCTGAGATGGCCCGCATTGTCTCCGATATCTCCGCACACAAATACAGCGATGTCGAAATAGCCTGTTTCCTGAGCGCTTGTGCGGGTGGCAGATTAGGTTTCGATGAGATTGTTGCTTTGACCCAGGCGATGGTGAGTTGCGGACAACAGCTCGATTGGCTAGGCGTGGATCGTGTGTTCGACAAACACTGTGTTGGAGGCCTGCCGGGCAACCGGACCACGCCGCTGGTTGTGTCGATCGTCAGCGCAGCAGGCTTAGTAATGCCTAAAACCTCCTCCCGTGCCATCACCTCACCGGCGGGAACAGCGGACACCATGGAAGCGCTGACCAATGTGAGGCTTGGGCTGAACGAGATTCGCCGTGTGGTCAGAGAAACCGGTGCCTGTCTCGCCTGGGGTGGGGCGATGAACCTCAGCCCGGCTGATGACCTGTTGATTCGCATCGAGAGAGCGCTGGACCTTGATGGTGAGGGCCAGCTCGTGGCCTCGGTGCTGTCCAAGAAGATTGCTGCCGGTTCCACCCATGCGGTGATTGACATTCCGGTGGGGGAGACGGCCAAGGTTCGAACGCCCGGCGATGCCGACCGGCTGGCCTCTCTTTTCACAAGCGTTGGGGCGGCCTGTGGGCTGAAGGTACGCTGCATCGCGACAGACGGCAGCAAGCCGGTTGGTGCAGGGATCGGGCCGACAGAGGAGGCCCGTGATGTTTTGGCCGTGTTGCAGGGAAAGCGGGGTGCGCCGGAGGATCTACGGAGCCGCGCCATCTTGCTGGCTGGCCATTTATTCGATCTGGCCGATGGTCTTGGCGTGAAAGAGGGGATGATCAAAGCAGAGCGATTACTTCAAAACGGCTCTGCCTGGGAGCAGTTCAAGCGCATAACAAAGGCTCAGGGGGGACTGAAGAGCTTAGGTGAAGCCCGTTTTCGGCGTCCAGTTCTGTCCTCGGAATCCGGAACAATCGTGTCTATCGACAATCGTCGGCTTGCCCGTGTCGCCAAGCTGGCAGGCGCACCTGCCAGCTCTACCGCAGGGCTGCGGCTACTGGCGACCGTCGGTGATAGAGTCACTAAGGGAGAGCCTCTCTATGAATTGCTCAGTGACAGTCCGGGGCAGCAGGATTATGCGCTGGCGTTTAACGATATGGGGCCGGCAATCTTCACTGTAAAGCGAGAGGAATGATTGTGGACATTATTGAAAAAAATGTGCTGTTTAGCCTCACCCCGCACCCATTACAGGAGAAGCTTTGTGATCAGCTTAACTTGGAGCCGGGAAGTTTGGAGGTGCGGAGGTTCCCTGATGGTGAGTCCTACTTACGTGTGCTCACATCAGTCAAAGGTGCGAACTGCGTAATATTGGCCGACCTAACGCATCCAGACACCAAATACCTTGCTCTCCTGTTTCTCTTTGAAACTCTCCGGGAACTCGGTGCCAGGTCGATTGGGTTGGTGGCGCCCTATCTTTGCTATATGCGCCAGGATCGACGCTTCGAAGAAGGGGAGGCGGTCACTTCCAGGGTGTTTGCCCAGTCTTTGTCTTTACATATCGACTGGCTGATCACCGTTGATCCACATTTGCACAGGTACCAGTCTCTTGACGAAATCTACAGCATACCCACGCAAGTTGTTCAGGGAGCACCGGCGCTGGCGGATTGGCTACGGGGGCAAAACGGTCTGTTGCTGGTAGGTCCGGACGCGGAAAGTGAGCAATGGGTATCAAGTATCGCGCAGGCCAGTAACCATCCTTATGTCATTGGCACCAAGCAGCGTCTGGGTGACCGGCGCGTTGAAGTCACCTTGCCGGATATCTCGGCGTATAACGGCCGGAAAGCCGTCATCATTGATGACGTTATTTCCAGCGGACGCACCATTGGCGAGTGTGTCAGGGCACTTAAGGCGCAAGGCACGGAGGCCATCCTGTGTGCGGCGGTGCATGGCATTTTTGCGGAGGCCTCGGACACCTACCTTCTGGGTACCGGCCTGCAGACGCTGGTGACCACCAACACGGTTCCACACAGCAGCAATGAGATCGATGTCAGCGAGTTGCTGGTGCCGCCGGTCAGGCATTTTCTCAATCAGGTGGAGGGTGAGCGCCGATGAACATTACATTTCTGGGTGGCACGGAAACCGTGACCGGCTCCAAGTTCCTGGTTGAAACCGGCCAGACACGTGTATTGGTCGATTGCGGCCTGTTTCAGGGGTACAAGTGGCTGAGAAAGCGCAACCGGCAACCGTTGCCGCTCGATATTGCCTCGCTGGATGCCGTGCTTCTGACCCATGCCCATCTGGATCATTCAGGCTACATCCCCGTGTTGTACAAGCAGGGCTTCCGGGGGGCGGTTTATACCCATCATGCCACCCGAGAGCTATGCAGCATATTGCTGGCCGATAGCGGCCATCTTCAGGAAGAGGAGGCACATTACCTCGGCCGCCATAAGCTGAGCAGGCATGAGAATCCGGAGCCCCTGTATGATCAGGAGGATGCAGAAGCCTGCATGGAGCTGTTTCAGTCGGTGGACTTTCACCAAGTGATCCAGCTCGGTGATATACGCTTTCATCTGCGACCGGTCGGGCACATTCTCGGGGCGGCCTGTGTCATCATCGAGGCGGAAGGTAAACGCGTCGGTTTTTCCGGCGATGTGGGCCGCCTCAATGATATTTTCATGAGGCCACCTGCGCCTCTGCCAGCTCTGGACATGCTGATGCTGGAGTCAACGTATGGCAATCGTCGCCACGACGATGCGGACCCGTTGTCGCAGTTGGCAGACATCGTTAATGAAACCGTCGACAAAGGGGGCAATATACTGATTCCGGCCTTTGCCGTGGGCAGAGCGCAGGTCTTGCAGCATATGCTCACCGACCTGATGAAGGCGGGACGAATTCCAAGGTTGCCAGTTTATCTGGATAGCCCCATGGCGATTGATGTTTCTGAGATTTACTGCCGCTACGAAGATCAGCATCGGTTGAGCAGTTCAGAATGCCACGAAATGTGCAGCACCGTTCATTATAGCCGCAGCGTCCAGGACTCCAAGGCGCTGGCTGACCAGGCCTACCCGCACGTAATTATTGCAGGCAGCGGTATGGCAACGGGCGGTCGCATTCTTCATCACTTCAAACGTCTCCTCGGCCAGCACCGTACAACCGTTATCTTTGCCGGTTATCAGGCAGGGGGGACACGAGGCGCCAAAATGGTTGATGGAGCGGAAAGGATCAAGATCCACGGCGACTGGATTCCGGTCAAGGCCCGGCTGGAGGTGTTGAGTGGGCTTTCCGGGCACGGGGATTTCGCAGAGATTGAACAGTGGCTTGCTCAGAGTGACCTGGCCCCCGAAACGCCGATCAACCTGATCCACGGTGATCCGGAGGCGCTGGAGGCGCTGAGGGATCACTTGCGTCAGAACACCCGGTTTGAGGTGGATGTGGCAGGCTACCAATCCATTTTGCGTCTTTGACGATGCCCTGACAGCCATCTTCGAGGGCGACCTGAATGAGCCGCTTAAGATCCGGCAACGACCTTGGTCGCGGCGGCTGCCGAGTGCTAGAGTGGGCGATCTCATTGGCTGGAGTGAGAGGCAGTGGCCCTGATCCCGGCTCCAACCTGAACAGTAATGTCATAAGGAGTGTTTGGTGAAATCCCAATCCTGGCTCTGGTCTCTGATAGCGGTGTTGGTGCTCGCCGGCGGTTCTTATGGGGTTTTTGTTCTGTTTGGGGAAGAGTCCTTGCCGCAGGGAATCGTCTATGGCAATGGCCATATCGAGGGGCGGGAAGTGCGGATCGCGGCCGAAGTGGCCGGTCGGGTCATCGAGCACCATCTCGCGGAAGGCAGCAAGGTTTCGGCTGGCGACACGGTAGCCGTGATCGACCCCGCCGATGCCAGAGACCGCCTGCGCTCGGCACAGGCCGAGCTGGCCTCGGCGCGGGAAGTCCGTGACGGCTTCGACAGCCAAATCACCACCTGGCGTCATCATCTCAAGAATGCCGAGAAACAACGGCAGCGGATCCGGGACTTGCGGTCCCGCAATCTGGCCAGCTCGAGTGATCTGGATCAGGCGGAAAATGCCGTCAGTGAGGCCCGGGGCCGACTTGAGTCTCTCCAGCGGCAGAAGGATGCCGCCGAAGAACAGGTGGCTGCAAGGGCGGCGCAGGTGGCACTGGCTGAATCGCAACTGGACAAAGCGGAGGTTGCCGCGCCGCTCTCCGGAACCATCCTGATCCGGGCGGTGGAGACGGGAGAGGTTGTCGATACCGGCCAGCCGCTGGCCACGATGGTGAATCTGCAGCAGCTCGAACTCAAGGTCTATGTCCCCGGTGATATCCTCAACCGGATCAGCTTGGGGGATCCCGCCAGAATCCGCGTGGACGGTTTGCCCGGGGACTTTTCCGCCAAAGTCGGCAGGATTGACGATTTCGCCCAGTTCACCCCCCGCGATGTCCACATGCCCGACGAGAGAGTTCGGATGGTCTATGGCGTTACCCTGGTGCTGGATAATCCGGCCGATGCTCTGAAACCGGGTATGCCGGCAGATGCCTGGATTCGCTGGGATCCGGACGCCGAGTGGCCAGCGACCCTCTCGGTTCCGGCGCGCTGAGCCGTCATGTCTTCCCCGGAACCCATCGTCGCCAAAGGCCTTGGCCGCCAATTCGGAGACAATGTTGTCATCGAGCCACTGGATGTTTCCGTTGATCGCGGCCAACGAGTGGGCATTGTCGGTGCTGATGGCGCTGGCAAGACGACGCTGTTACAGATGTTGGCTGGCATCCTGGACCCCACTGTGGGGGAATGCCGGGTCCTGGGCTTCGATACCCGTCGTGAGGCCAAGCAGGTTGCTGCCCGGATTGGCTATATGTCCCAGGGATTTACGCTTTACGATCGACTCAGCGTCAAGGAAAACCTGAGCTTTGCCGCTCGCATCCGGGATGTGCCCGACGAACTCTATCGGGAGCGTTCAGAAAGGTTGCTATCCATGTCGGGGCTTGGCCGCTTTACTGACAGGCCCGCCGCCAAACTGTCCGGTGGCATGCAGAAAAAGTTGTCGCTATGTACCAATCTGGTCCATGAACCGGAGCTGCTGATCCTTGACGAACCGGGGCTCGGCGTCGACCCCCTGTCCCGGCGCCATCTCTGGACCATGCTCGACCGCTTCCGGTCGCAGGGCCTGACCATGGTTGTGGCTACCTCCTACATGGACGAGGCGGAGCGCTGCGACAGGATACTGCTGCTGGAACAGGGCCGCGTTCTTGCGGATGGGTCGCTGGAAGAGCTGCTGAGGCCCGCCGCCGGAAGGGTGTTCACTGTAAATGCTGGAGATACCGGACGAGGCTTGCGGGAGTTGTCCGGCATCCTGGCTCAAATTGACAGCGTCCATTCAGTGCAGTGGTTGCCGGATCACCTGCGACTGGTGATGAACGCGGACATCGCTGAAAACCAGCTCGCCGAGTTATTGCCCGAGGGAACCCACCTGGCGGCGGCCGAGCCCCGGCTCGAGGATCTGTTTGTGCTGCGGACGGACAGGAGGGCCGGCGAGCAGCAGTTTCCGGAATTGGCCCGGCAAGACAGGGGAAAAGAGGAAGGGCTGGTGGCCACCGGCCTGAGCGTCCGCTTCGGACATTTCAAGGCCGTTGACCGGGTGAGTTTCGAGGCGCCATCTGGCGAACTGCTTGCGTTGCTGGGGCCCAACGGGGCGGGCAAGACAACCCTGATCAGGGCCTTGTGCGGGCTGGTGGCCATCGATGAGGGCAACGCCCGGGTGGCCGGGGTGAGCTCCGGCGGGGGTAGCACCGCATTGCGCCGGCAAATTGGTTATATGTCACAACGGTTTTCACTCTATCTGGAACTGACCCCCTGGGAGAATCTCCGCTTCTTTGCCAATGCCTACGGCCTGGCCGGAGGCGCGGCGCGGGCTGCGATCGACTGGGCCAGGGAAGTAACGGGGCTGACAGATATTCCCGACAAGCTCACCGGTGATCTTTCAAGTGCCTTGCGCCAGCGTCTGGCGCTGGCCTGCAGCCTGCTTCACCGGCCCCGGGTCTTGTTCCTTGATGAGCCCACCTCGGGTGTCGATCCCGTCGCCCGGTACCGTTTCTGGCGGGTTATCCGTGAGCTGGCCGCCAGCGGTATGACCGTGCTGGTCACTACCCACTACCTGGAGGAAGCGGCCTATTGTGATCGTTTGGCGTTAATGCTGGACGGGCGGCTGCTTGCACACGGTAGCCGATCATCGCTGAATCATTCGCTCGGCCTCGAAGCCGACGCCACGGTGGAGATGCTCTTCACGGCGGCCATAGAACAGGCGGGAACGGCCAATTCCCGGGCGTTGGGACCATGAAGGCTCATCGGCTTGGCGCCCTCATCGTCAAGGAAAGTCGCGAGCTGATTCGCGACCCGGTTACCATTGCGTTGGCCGTGATCATGCCGCTGATCATGCTTTTTCTGTTCGGCTATGCGGTCAATCTGGATGTGGAACAGGTTGCCGTGGGCATTTACGATCTGGACAACACGCCGGCAAGCCGCGACCTGTCAGCCCGTTTCGACAGCTCGCGGTATTTTCAATTAGAGCAGAAAACGACCGATCTCCGCGATCTGGAGTCGGCACTGCAAAGCTCGACCATCAGCATGGGCGTGGTGATTCCAGCCGGCTTGGCCCGGCAACTGCTCAGAGGCGACGAGGCGCCTGTCCAGGTGATCGTGGACGGAGGCTATCCTGTTCTGGGTCGATTGGCATCGGCCTATGCCGAGGCGGTAATCGCAAATTTCCCCGCCCCGCGTCAGAGCGCCGTCCGGGTCCAGGCCAGGGTCTGGTTCAATCCCTCCCTGCGCAGCGTCAATTTCGTCATCCCCGGGTTATTTGCCGTGATCCTGATGGCGTTCCCACCCCTGCTGACCGCCCTGGCGATCGTGCGTGAGAAAGAGACCGGTACGATTGAGCAGATCTATGCATCGCCGGTCACCTCAACCGAGTTTGTTGTCGGCAAGCTGGTGCCCTACGGTCTGGTGGCTTTCCTGGAGATTCTTATGGTCATGGTGGTGGGGTTTGCCTGGTTTCAGGTCCCCATTGCCGGCAGCCCGATACTGCTGCTGACGTCCGCTTTCGTTTATGTGCTGACCACGGTGGGTATCGGCCTGTTGGTCTCATCCCTGGTCCGTACCCAGTTGGCGGCCATGTTGATAACGCTGATTGTCACCTTGATGCCGTCGTTTTTGTTTTCCGGTTTTCTGTTCCCTCTGTTCACCATGCCTCTTGCCCTGCAACTGTATAGCTGGCTTTTCCCTGCCGGTTATTTTATGGAAATCTCCCGGGGCATCGTACTGAAATCAGCCGGCCTTGAAGCCGTTCTGCCAAATCTGATGATGTTGATCGTCTATACGGTCCTGGTATTTGTCTTCGCGGCCTGGCGAATGAAGCAGAAGGTGGCCTGATGGGAATTGCCTTATTTGGTTTGTTGCGCAAGGAGCTCGTGCAGTTCTTTCGTGACCGGTTGATACTGACCCTGATACTTTGGCTTTACACCATTGAAGTCGTCATTTGTGCCGTTGCGCTCAGTTTTGATGTAAGCCACCTGCCCCTGGCGGTGGTGGACGAGGATCGCAGCGCCTTGAGTCGCTCGTTGATCCAGAAATTTGCGGTGAGCGAAACCTTCGACCTGAAATTTCAGGAAACCCGTGTGGCAACCGCCACTGACCTCCTGGAGAAAGGCGATGCCACCATGGTGTTGGTCGTTCCCGCCGGGTTCGAAGGTGCTCTTCTCGCTGGCAAGAGTGCTCAGCTCCAGTTGCTCCAGGACGGCACCAATTCCAACATTGCCGCCAATGCCGTCAATGATGCTCTGCAGATCGTCCAGCGCCAGGAGCGCGAAGCGCTCCCTGCTGCCGGGAAGAAGGGGGTCGCGGTACCCCTGATCCGTATCTGGTATAACCCCGATCTGACAACATCGGGTTTTATCGTGTTATCGATGATTGCTCTGGCCGGTATGATGGTGGGCGTTATTCACCCGGCCGCCTCTATTGTCCGGGAAAAGGAGCGAGGCACTATCGAGCAGCTGCTGGTGACGCCCATTTCCACCCTGGAACTGTTCCTGGCCAAGGTCACACCCACGCTGATCATGGGCGTACTGTCCATCTTTCCGAGTTTGGTGATTGTCAGAGTCTTTGATGTGCCCCTTCAGGGCAGTCTGCTTTTATTTCTGGTGCTGACGGCCATCTTTTTGCTCAGTGCGATTGCGCTGGGCGTACTGATTGCCGCCTACAGCCGGACCCTTCAGCAGGCGTTGCTGCTCTCCTTTTTCGGACTTTTCCCGCTGATGTTCCTGTCGGGCAGTTTGACGCCGGTAGAAGCCATGCCGCCTTTCCTGCAAAGCCTCTCCCTGCTGAGTCCACTGCGTTATTACATGGATATCATCGTCGGTATTTTCCTCAAAGGCGCCGGCCTGGCGGTTCTCTGGGATGAGGCTCTCGCCTTGCTGGTAATCGGTGTCACGCTGTTTATTTTCTCCCTTTGGGTCTTTCGACGCCGGGTACAATGAGATCGGTTGGGTGAGTGCCTGACGTTTGTCGCTACACGGCCAAGAGGATACGGCGCATAGGCATCAGGATTACCGTGATTATTCATTTTCATCAGTAACCTGAATCATTGCCAGCCGCCAGGACCCGAAGGGCGACATCTTCTTCCAACTTCCGGGCGATCTTTCGTGATGAAAACACGCCGGTCGCGTACGCATAGATCAACACCTTCAACATCATCCGCGGATCGAAAGGCGAGTTGCGCCGACCGCTCCCTTCATACCGGGCGTAGAAGGCACTCAGATCCAGTTCCTCGACCACGTCACTGATGAAATAGGCCAGATGCCCTTCGGGCAGCCACTCGTTCAGGCTCGGGGGAAGAAGCAGTTCCTGATCAGGTGAATAGGGGCGGAAGGTGGTTCCCATCGGATTCTCCGGTGCTGAAGAATTGCCAAAGTGGAAAGTTTGATGCGTATCAATTCCTCATTATAGAGAGGCTCTTTTTTCATCTTTTGTTGGATTTTTTCAGCATGAATTCAGGCTCATGAGTTTTAGTAGTAGGTAATGGCTGTCTGCTGGCGTAATTGGCAAAACGAAACAACATAAGGGAAAGGGAAGACGGATATTAAAACCTTCGGAGAACTTATTAACTGGACACGGGACCTGCATGCTCATCTTGCAAGATGCCTGTCCCACTGCGCCACTAAGAATGATGTGAGACCGGGCAAATACCCGGGGTAATCCGGATATTTACGGCGAGGATTTCTAGTAGGCCACCATTAACGTCAGTAGAGTTATCAGGGAGAGATCATGAACGGCTATTCCATTGAGGATTCACATCGAATCCAGCAGCGTGCTGCCCAATACCGGCAGCGTTACCCCCAGTTTGCCAACTGGGCAAAAGGGCGCGGGGTGATCGAACATACCGATTTGACCCAGGTGCGCGTGTTCGACCTGTGCCAGGAACTCGTTTGTGCCGGGCGTTATGACTCGCTCGACGATGCCCTGATTATTTTCGAGGCTGCAGACACCCTCACCAACGCGGCCATGTGGCTGGTAGCCCACATGACTTATGCCAGCAGAGTGGACCTGTCCGGACAGCCGCTGGCGGCGGATGACTTCAAGGAAAATCCTCAGGGGCATACCGGTGGTTCGCTGAACATGGTGCCTGCCTATCTTGGCTACACGGCCGCCAACGCGTTGGCGGGGCTGACCCGTAGCTGGCTGATGGGGCAGGGGCACTGTGTGGCGGCTATCGAAAGCGTCAACATACTGCTCGGCAATCTGCATCCAGAACAGCAGGCTCGGTACACGCTCGACGAGGTGGGGCTGTCCCGGCTGGTGAGTGACTTTTACAGCTACGCCGTCACTCCGGATGGCACACCGGGGGTTCCCCTGGGCAGTCACGTCAACCCCCACACTGCCGGCGGGCTGATCGAGGGCGGATATCTGGGCTTCGCTGAACTGCAATACACCCACATGCCGCTGCCGGGGGAGCGTCTGGTCGCGTTTCTCAGTGATGGGGCATTTGAGGAGCAGCGGGGCAGCGACTGGGCAAGCCGCTGGTGGCGAGCCGAGGACTGTGGCCTGGTGACCCCGGTGATGATTGCTAACGGGCGCCGCATTGATCAACGGTCAACCATTTTTCTCCAAGGGGGGACGGACTGGTTCCGGCAGCACCTGGAGCTCAATGGCTTTTACCCCATACTCATTGATGGCCGCGATCCTGCGGCCTTTATCTGGGGCATCTTCGAGGCCGAATCGAGGCTTCAGGCGTGCAGCGAACAGGTCAGCGCCGGCCACATGAGGTACCCTGTAAAGCTCCCCTATCTGATTGCCGAGACGGTCAAAGGCTATGGTTTCTATGGTGCTGGTTCAAACGCGGCGCATGGTACCCCGCTTCCGGCAATACCGAGATTTGATGAGGTCTCGCGCAGGCACTTTAACGAATCCATTGCCCGTTTGTTTGTGCCCGAGATCGAGATTCACGGCGCCCGCGACGTGCTGGCAACTCACCGGGCAGACGATCGGCCTGCGGAAAAGGATCATCCGCTGAGTTGTCGTGACGTCAAGCTGCAAACTGTACCCGAACCGGTCTGGTTGCAAACGGCGGTATCAGAGTCGCCCATGGTGGCGATTGATCGGCAGTTTGTTGCCCTTGTAAAGGCCAACCCGGCGCTTCGTATTCGTCTGGGGAACCCGGATGAATTGCGTAGTAATCAGATGAATCAGTCGCTTGACCTTCTGAAGCATCGCACCCTGACGCCCGAGCCCGGCCTTGCGGAATCCCTTCACGGCTCGGTAATCACAGCCCTGAATGAGGAGGCCGTTGTCAGCGCCGCTCTGGGTAATAAGGGAGGTATGAATCTGGTGGTGTCCTACGAAGCGTTTGCCATGAAAATGATTGGCGCTCTTCGGCAGGAAATTATTTTTGCGCGACACCAGAAAAGTCTCGGTCGGCCCGCCCGATGGTTATCCGTGCCGGTCATTGCGACGTCGCACCTCTGGGAAAACGGCAAGAACGAGCAGTCTCATCAGGATCCGGCCTTCGGCGAAGTCCTGATGGGAGAAATGAGTGACACTGCCCGCGTTGTCTATCCTCCCGACTGCAATAGTGCTGTGGCGTGCCTTAACGAGTGTTTTCGAACCCAGGGGCAGTTCTGGGCCATGACGGTTCCCAAGGCAAAACTGCCTGCCGTTTTTGACGGCCGTCAGGCTGTGCAATTGCTCCGGAATGGTGCCATCGCTCTTGGTGAAGCCGGTGATGTGCAGTTGATCGCTGTCGGCGCCTATCAACTCCGGGTTTGCCTTGAGGTTGCCGAAGCGCTGGCTCAGAGAGGGCTTTCGAGTGGTGTGGTCTGCCTTCTCGAGCCCGGTCGATTCCGGAGTCCCCGGGATCCAATCGAGTCAGGACATCAGTCTGGTACTTCTTACAGGGCCGAGCTGTTTCCCCACGATACAAAACTCAGAGTGTTCGTCTGCCATATGCGCCCAGAGGCATTGCTGGGAATCTGCCGTCCTCTCGATCTCGGACCTGACCGGACGCTGGCGTTTGGTTATGAAAACCATGGTGGCACCCTGGATACATCGGGGCTGCTGCAGGCCAACAAATGTGATGCACATTCGATAGTGCAGGCGATCCTGTCAAAAAGTGGCTCCTCAGGCGCTGATAAGGCGACATTGTAGCGATAGAGAGCGAGGATCGATTTACAACAGTCTTTACGGGGAAAAGTAAAGCGTTGGTGATCACCGTGCTGATTCTCACACTAAAACAATCCGGGCGGCAACCGATTCAGCTAGCCGCCCGACATACAGGTCAATCATGCTATGAATGAATCGTTCAATCACGCTGGGGCGCCAGATACTAACCTGGGGAACCGGCGACCTGGTATTCATCAACGATCTGTTTCCCAAGGACTGGGTCTCGTTTTTTATCGGCCGCGATGTGGAGTACCTCAAAGCGCCCTCGGACGCGCTGAAGGTTTCGGCTTTTTCCAGCTGGGCCAATCTTGACCTTGTCTACACCCCCCGGTTTGACGCGGATCGCTTCATCGACGGTCGCCGTCTCTCTTTCTTCAACACAGGGCAAGGGCGGCTGACCGGGCGCAATGCGGTTGTACTGGCGGGCCGCCCGGCGGACGCGTTCGAAGACGACGAGTGGGCCGCCCGGCTGTACCGTAACCTTGGCGCCTACGAGGTCGCGCTCTACGGCTACGACGGCTTCTGGAAGAGCCCGGTCGGGGCTGATCCGGCCAGCGGTCGGGCCAGGTTTCCTCCGCTGTCGGTGCTCGGCGCCAGCCTGCGCGGGCCGAGAATCGCCACGTCCTCACCCAGCGGCTGACATGGCTGACACACAGCCAGAATCTGGAGTGGTCGTTGTTCCTGTTCTACTCGCCCTCGGACCGGGACGCGTACCTGCGCCCCCGGGTGGGCTATCAGGTTGATGACCATCTCTCTGTTGAAGCCGGCGGAAACCTGTTTTTCGGCGCCCAGGAGGAAACCTTCTTCGGTCAGTTTGAGGGTAACAATAACCTGTATCTCGGGGCGCGCTATGGGTTCTGAGGGAGTCGGGCATTGGCATCAAGGGCCCGTTCAAAGCCACTTGCGTAGCAACAGGCCAAGCGTGTCATACACGCCTTTCATGAAGCCGCGGTGTTTCCAGGCGATGCCAGTGATTTCACTGGCATCCAGCAAATCAGTTACGAACTCGTTTCTTAACTGGCCATTCAAGGCTTCGTTTGTGGAAATCAGCGTCAGTTCATAGTTAATAAACAAACTTCTGTAGTCGAAGTTCGCTGTCCCTATGCTTCCCCAGACATCGTCAACGAGCAGCACTTTGGAATGCATTAGCCGGGGCGTGTACTCGAATATGCGAACGCCGTGTTCCAACAGTTCTCCGTAAATGGCGCGGGCCGCCCATTGTGCGGGGGTCGAGTCGGTCTTTTCGGTGGTCAGGATCCGCACATCGACTCCACGGCGGGCCGCGAGAGCAAGTTGTTTGCGTAATCCCCGGTCCGGTACGAAATAGGGCGTCGCCAGCCAGATTTTGTCGGATGCTCCAGCCAGTTGGTCTTTGATGGAGCACCGCAGCTGGATGCGGCAGGCGCGTGTGGTATTGGGAGTGATCCGGCTGTCACCGATGGTATGACTCTGTGGGCTCCAGTCAGGGTGACCGCACCAGAAGGCGTCAAACAGAGCGTCAGCCTCCGCCGCCAGAGGCCCCTCGAAGCACACATGCACGTCGCGCCAACGCTTTGGGCCGTAATAGCGCCTCGAGCCTTCGCGATGAATGTTGAAGCCGCCGAGGTACGCTGTTTTGCCGTCAATGACCAGCAGCTTGCGATGGTCGCGACGGTTGTAACGCATCGGTTGCCGCCAACTCCAGCGGTGAAAGCGCTGAAGACGGATGCCGGCGGCTCTGAGCTGGCGTCGGTGCTTTCGGGTAAGAACGCTGCTTGAGCCCAGCGCATCAACGTGAATGCGCACGTCGAGGCCGTGGCGGGACTGCTTCATCAGTTCATCAAGCAGTTCAGTCCCCACCTCGTCCGCTGCGAGGATATACGAAGCAAGAAAGATACGCTGGGTGGCAGCACGGACCGAGCGAATCATCTCCGCATAGAGTTCGTCTCCCTCACCGAACAGCCTGAACACACCCTTCACGGCCCCGCCCTCGGGTTCACAGGCGACGTCGCCGGGGTTGCCGTCCATATCTATAACCCCAAAGAGCCGATACCCAGGCTGTCGTTGGTGTCTCTGATCGACGTTTCCGCATCGGGTTCGGCCCCGGTCAGTGCGCGTATGGCATCGATGGTTTCCGGAACAACAATCGCCTGGTTGTCGACCATATAGGCATAAAACAGCTCATTGCCCTGCACTTTGAGCATGTCTTCCCAAAGCGCGACTTCATACAGGCTGTCGTGAGGTCGGCCAAGGTCGGCCATCAACTCCTTGACGCTGTTGATCGCGCTTAGCCCGTCGCTGTTCCGGAGGAAAACAATGCGGGAGGAGGTGCGGAACGCATCGAGCACTTCGTCCTTGCTCGCCTCACGTGTCAGTTGAACGGACCAGTAGTGCAGGTGGGCCAGTGTCTCCGGAACCTTGACCGCCATGGTTACCACATCCAGGTCCGGGTCGACACTTTGAGCATCCGGGCCCTGGTGACTGGGAATCTCCGGCTCTGGCACGAGGGTATTCATGATCCCGCCCTGATGGCTCTCCCAGGGATCGGTGGCCCGGCGCAGAAGGGTTCCCCGTGCCCGGTCCAGCAAGCCGTGGCGTTTGAGTGCTGACAGGGTACGAATGATCGACGTTGTGTTGCACGATACGACACGGCTGCAGTCACGGCCGACAGCGCTCGCGTAGTTGGCCTCGGCAACGAATGAATGGCCCGTGCTTTCATGTTTCTCGCCGCCATGAACGATGTACTTGATGCCAAGCCGCCGGTAGGTTTCGATATTCTTGCTGGCCAGGTGTTTCGGTGTACAGTCCACCACGATGTCCGCGGCCTCAAGCAGGTCGTCAAGCGTGCCGGAGACATCAAGCCCTGCGGCCCTCATGCTGGCGGCATGCTCCGAAGTGGCGCCGTAAAGCGAGTATCCCTTGTGCAGGGCGGCCCGTGGCCGCCAGTCCGTGGCAATGTCAGCCACGCCGGCCAGGGCCATGTCTTTCTGTACGGCAACGGCGTCAGCTACCCGTTTGCCAATAACGCCATAGCCATTGATGGCGACCCGAATAATTCCCTGAACGGCCATATTTGCCCCCCGGTTTCCTGAAAAAGAGTGAACGATCCTGCCAAATCCCCAGTGTAACCACAGTATAGGCAAAGGCTGAATTTCAACTGAACATCCCTGTGAATATGTATCTTGGTGCACTGGCAGTTGCGAAAAGTTGATGCCAGTCAAAAAAGAAATGGCGCTAAAGTCCTTTTCAGGTTCAGTTCAGTCTGGTGTAGTGAGATGATAAACCATCATGCGGCAATTCCATTACCGGGAGCCAGGTCGAACACTGTGTGGCTGGCCTGGAACAAACGAAAGGATGAACGGACGATGTCTGCAAAACATAATAGCGCTCGTGACGAGAATGACGAGAATACTGTAGCCGGAGAAGCAGGGGGGAAGTATACCTGCCCGATGCATCCGGAGGTGGTATCCGACGAGCCGGGAGACTGCCCCAAATGCGGAATGCACCTTGTGCCTATGGAGCAGGCCGGAACGAGCTCCCATTCCGGTCATTCGCATCATCGTTCCGGTCATTCGCACCATCATTCCGGTCATTCGCACCATCATTCCGGTCATTCGCACCAGTGTTCCGGAGAGCATGAAAAACCGCCAGGCGATGACCGGAAATATGATCGCGTGCCGCCTGGATATTCGGGTGTGGTCTACACCTGTCCCATGCACCCTCAAGTCCGACAGACAAAGCCCGGGGCATGTCCTCTGTGCGGTATGGGACTGGAGCAGGAATCGGCCACCGCGGAAGATGAGGGGCCCAACCCGGAGTTGGTGGACTTTTCTCATCGGCTCTGGGTTGCCCTGGCATTTTCAGTGCCCTTGCTGATTTTGACCATGACTCCCTATATCGGTGTCATGGCGGTTCGCGACTTCTTCGGTGAGCGTTTGTCACTCTGGATTGAACTGGTGCTTGCTACTCCTGTAATCCTATGGTCCGGCTGGCCCTTCTTTGCTCGCGGTTACATCTCGTTTCGGACAATGAACCTGAATATGTTCAGCCTGATCGGCATGGGAGTTGGGGCGGCCTATATCTTCAGCATCGTAGCGGTCCTTGTGCCAGGGATCTTCCCGGAAGGCTTCCGGGACTCCGAGGGTAACGTTGGCGTTTATTTTGAGGCGGCAGCCGTTATCGTCACGCTGGTCCTGCTGGGCCAGGTGATGGAACTGAGGGCCCGTGAGGGCACCGGTAAAGCCATACGTGCGTTGCTGGATATGGCCGCCAAAACGGCGCGCCTGATCCGGCCCGATGGCACCGAGGAAGAAGTCGCTCTGGAGGATGTGAAGGTCGGTGATCATTTGCGGGTGCGCCCCGGTGACAAGGTGCCGGTGGATGGCGTGGTTGTTGAAGGCCGCTCATCCATCGATGAATCAATGATTTCCGGGGAGCCGGTTCCGGTAGAGAAAGTGGAGGGAGACAAAGTAACCGGGGCCACCATCAACGGTACCGGAAGCCTTGTTATGGAGGCGACCCGGGTTGGCGCGGATACTACGCTCAGTCAAATCGTCGAGATGGTTGCCAATGCCCAGCGAAGTCGTGCGCCTATCCAGAAGTTTGCCGATATGGTGGCCGGCAAGTTCGTACCAGCGGTTATTGCCGTGGCGGCCCTGTCCTTTGTGGCGTGGGCCATCTGGGGGCCGGTACCAGCTTTGTCGTATGCGCTCGTGTCTGCGGTTGCGGTGCTTATCATCGCTTGCCCTTGCGCATTGGGGTTGGCTACGCCTATGTCGATCATGACGGCTACGGGGCGCGGTGCCCAGTTAGGTGTGCTGATTAAGAACGCCGAAGCGCTGGAGCGTTTTGCCAAGGTGGATACCTTGATTGTGGATAAAACCGGTACCTTGACGGAAGGCAAGCCCAGACTAGTGGCGGTGCTGCCGGAATCGGGTCATGACGAGACCGAGGTCCTCAGGCTTGCGGCCACACTGGAGAAAGGGTCAGAGCATCCGCTCGCTGAAGCCATCGTTTCAGGCGCCGAGGCACGTAACGTGATGCTTGGAAAGGCCGATGACTTTGAAGCCGTTACAGGCAAGGGGGTCAAGGGTGTTGTGGATGGCAAGTCAGTGGCTTTGGGCAATGCCAAACTACTGGAAGAGCTGGGCTTGGACGGTGGCCATCTGATGGAGGTTGCCAATAGCAGACGCGATGAAGGCGAAACGGTCATGTTTGTGGTGCTTAACGGCGCCGTTGCAGGCCTTGTCAGCGTAGCCGACCCGGTCAAGGAAACGACACCCGCTGCGCTCAAGGCCCTCCACGCCGCTGGCTTCCGCATAATTATGGCAACTGGCGACAATGAGCGCACGGCAAAGGCGGTGGCGGGTAAACTCGGTATCGATGAGATTCGTGCCGATGTGCTGCCAGAGGACAAGGCCAGCATCATTCGCGAACTTCAGAGCCAGGGGCGCAAGGTAGCGATGGCGGGGGACGGCGTGAATGACGCACCCGCCCTGGCCCAGGCCGATGTTGGTATTGCAATGGGAACCGGCGCGGATGTCGCCATTGAGAGCGCGGGCTTTACCTTGGTTAAGGGTAACCTCGATGGCATTGTCCGCGCCAGACGGTTGTCCCAGGCGACGATGCGAAATATCAAGCAGAACCTGTTTTTTGCCTTGGTCTACAACGGTGCGGGTGTGCCGGTGGCTGCTGGTGTGCTCTACCCATTCTTTGGCATCCTGATAGGACCTATCTTTGCCGCTTTTGCAATGAGCGCGTCCTCATTGTCGGTGGTAATGAACTCCCTGCGTTTGCGTCGAGAGAAAGTCTAGGCGCGAAACGACCATATCGATGACCTCTCACTGGTAGCCCTATCCTGTGGCTCTCAGTGCTGAGGTCGGAGTAAAAATGAGTTTGGCCAGGGAAAGCTAATGAAAATTGTGTTCTTTGAGGCAGAGAAGTGGGAGTGCGATATTTTGCAGCATGCCTGCTGCAATCATGAGGTTGTCTTCACGGACGAGGAACTCGGAATAGACAACGTTGGGTTATACAGGGACGCCGATATCATCTCACCCTTCGTTCATTCAGCCCTGGATCGTTCGGTACTTGAGTGCTTTGAGCATCTGAAATTTGTCGCTACCCGGTCGACGGGATACGACCATATCGATTTGGAGTATTGCACCAGAAATGCGATTCCAGTCAGCAATGTGCCCGTCTACGGTGACCAGACTGTTGCGGAGCATGTTTTTGCGCTGCTCCTTGCCATTAGCCACAAGATTCCAGAGGCGATCAATCGCACTCGCAAGGGGGATTTTTCGCAGAAAGGCCTGCAGGGATTCGATCTGCAAGGCAAAACCCTTGGAGTGATCGGTACCGGTGCTATCGGTAAGCGTGTTGTGGAAATCGCGCAAGGGTTTCGTCTGAACGTTCTTGCCTGCGATCCCAAGCCGGATTACGTATTCGCGGACCGGTATAACGTGTCTTACGTCGATTTGGATGGTCTTCTTGAGCAGTCCGATGTTGTGACGCTGCACGTTCCTGGCAGCAAATCGGCCAAGCATCTTCTGTCGGACAGGGAGTTCGCCCGGATGAAGCGCGGGGTTGTCCTGATTAATACCGCTCGCGGCTCTATTGTTGACACCCGGGCTCTGCTGCACGCACTGGCGGATGGGAAAGTGTCAGCTGCCGGCCTGGATGTGTTACCGGATGAGCCCTCCATCAGGGAAGAGGCGGAACTGATCCGCTCTTTTTTCGACAAGAAACATGATCTGGAAACGCTGTTTGCCAACCACGTTCTGCAGCACATGAGAAACGTCATTGTCACACCGCACAGTGCGTTCAATACGAAAGAGGCTGTAGAAAGAATTCTCACCACTACCGGTGAAAACATTGTTGGCTTTATTGAGGGTGAGCCCCGCAATCTCGTGAACAAACTCTGAGTCAGGATAGTGTTATGCCGATGCTTTATACCTATATGACCTGGAGTACATTGTTAGTCGTGCTGTGGGGTGTGGTTTTCTTGTTTACCCGCAACAAGAAGAAAATGCTGACAATGAGCCTGGGTACGGCGCCCCTGGGGTTAACGGAGCCACTTTTTTACCCGGAGTACTGGAGCCCTCCAACGTTGTTCGGGTTAGGGGAAGCCTACGGCTTTGATGTGGAGAGTATTCTGTTCTCTTTCGCTGTGGGAGGCCTGGCCAGTACACTTTATGAACTCGGTTCTACCGCCAAAACAAAGTCAATGCCGGGAGATCGCAAACTGGGTAGAGAGCATCGGTTTCATGCATGGGCATTGACTTCGCCGGTTTTGGTCTTTGTCTTGCTGGAACTGACCACCAGTCTCAACCCAATATATACCGCCTCCATGGCGCTCTTGACCGGAGCCGTCAGCACCGTTGTTTGTCGAGTCGATCTTCTCGGCAGTGCAATAAAAGGTGCGGCCATATTTTCGCTGTTTTATTTTGTTTTTTTCAGCGCCATGAACTGGTCACATCCAAACTTTGTTGATCTTTACTGGAACAATGCAGCGATCAGTGGTTTAAGGATTTTTGGGGTTCCAATCGAGGAACTGCTCTTTGCCTCCACGTTAGGCGCTCTCTGGAGTAATTTCTACGAGCACCGCTACTGGCAGAGCAGGGTATAACAAAAGGCAAATCTATATGCGGAACGTTAAAGGCAATAGCCATCTCCTACACCCTATTCTGCCGTCGCTGTTCAGCATTGGCGCCATTGGTCTGACCCTCGCTGGCGCACTGATCTGGCAGTCGGAGTTTGCATACGCGCTTGCTTATGTATCCTCGTTCGTCGATGGTCTCCTGCGCTGGTGGTATGTGGCACTGGTTGCGTTTTTGACGGCATTTGTATTGTGGTTGGGGCTGGGCCGCTATAAGAACGTCCGTCTTGGTAAGGACTATGAGCAACCCGAATACCGGCTTTTCCCCTGGTTGGCGATGCTGTTTGCAGCTGGTACCGGGGTAGGGCTCCTGTTCTGGAGCATCGCCGAGCCGATTATGCACTTCCAGGGTAACCCCTTTACTTCAGAGGGCTTTACGCCTTCCGCAGCATCCACCGCAATTCAGCTGTCGTTTTTCCATTGGGGGCTAAACGGCTGGGCGATTTTTGCGTTGGTCGCTATTGCGTTCGGATACTTCAGTTACCGGCAAGACCTTCCGCTCGCACCTCGTTCGGCGTTGTTCCCGTTGATTGGCGAGAGAATCTATGGGTTCTGGGGGCATGTGGTTGACGCCCTCGCTGTTTTTGCCACCGTTTTTGGTCTGGCGACCACTCTGGGGCTCGGAGCTCGTCAGACCGGGACCGGCCTTAAGTGGCTTTTTTCCGTGGAGGCATCCATTTGGGTGGAGTTGTCGGTGGTCGCCGTGGTTACTGTGATCGCGACGATTTCGGTGGTGTCTGGGGTCAGAAGAGGTGTGAAGATACTGAGTGAGGTGAATCTTTGGCTGACGTTGGTTTTACTGGCCGCCTTTATGCTGATAGGACCCTTTGATTACATGGCCGGGTTGTTGGTGCAGGAAATCGGCGGTTACCTGGATAGCCTGTTGGCCATGACCTTCTATGTGGGGGCCAATGAGCCTGGAAACTGGCAGTCGACCTGGACAGTGTTTTTCTGGGGTTGGTGGCTGGCCTGGTCACCTTTTGTCGGGTTGTTTATCGCCCGGATATCCCGCGGTCGCACCCTGCGAGAGTTTGTTTTCGGGGTCCTTCTTTTACCAACACTGGTGACGTTTGTATGGATCTCGGTAATGGGGGGCGCGGCTCTCCATAGTGAACTCTTTAGTAACGGAGGTATTGTCGAGGCGGTCAATAAAGACATCGCCTACGCGCTTTTTGCAACGATCGAGCATATGCAAACGCTTGACTCCATTAAATTTGCCATGGGGCTGGTCGCTACACTCCTTATCAGCATTTACTTTATAACGTCTGCAGACTCTGGTGCATTGGTGGTCAATATCATTTTGTCAGGAGGGCAACCTGAGCCTCCTAAGGCGTCAAGAGCCGGCTGGGCCATTGCCAACGGGGTGTTGACCGCTGTATTGCTGGTGGCAGGAGGTATTGCCGTCCTTCAGGATGCGGTCATACTTGCGGCTTTGCCATTCTCACTGGTTATTGTTGCTATGACTGCCGGCCTCTTGAAGGCATTGCATCATGAGCCTCTGGCAGCACCCAGAGAAGGTTGTAAGCAACATCGCGCTGCTGAGCCGTGGACCGGAGCAGATAAACCTTGAGCGCCACCTGGGAGATATGCCCATCCTCCAGAATCGAAAAGCTGTTTGAGCCAACTGGAATTCGGGAAACATAAACTGGGTCTTTGGAGCATCATCAACTATGGCAAGTCGGCTGGGTGCCAAAGTGGCATGCCGTCTTTGCCGCTCCTATGACCGGGCTATATTCGTATGTTCGGCATCCACAATATGTAGGATTTGTTTTGATTATGTTTGGCTTCCTTCTGCAGTGGCCAACACTTATCACCTTGGCGATGTTTCCGCTTCTGCTTTTGATGTATGCACGGTTATCGCTAAAGAACGGCCTGGAGGCCGAACAAGCGTTCGGGGGCGCCTGGCAACACTATAATACCCCTCGATTTTTGCCACAGTTTCGCAAAGTAGGACGGCAGGCTTGAACGATAGCTCTACTCATTCGACGAGTAGATCAAGGAGCGGTTGGTGAACCAGTCACTGTCGATACGTGTAGTTGCCGGGATGATTCTCGTCGCCCTTCTTTGGGCGATCTGCTTCCCTTTTATTGTGGTGGGGTTGCCAGACGCGCCACCTTTGCTTTTTGCTGCTTTACGGGCATTTCTGGCAGGGCTGTGTCTGATCCTGATCGGTTTTACAAAAGGCAGTGGGCCCAGTTATTCGCTTCAGCAGCTCCTGATGCTGGCCGTAATTGGCTTCAGCTACACGGGTATGGGGCTTGGGGGTATGTTTCTTGGCGCTGGCAAACTGGGACCAGGACTTGCCACTGTACTTGCTAATGCACAACCGCTCTTTGCTGCGGTTCTCTCGTTTTTTATCGTCCGAGAGGTAGTTACAGGCCGAGTGTTTATAGGCCTTTTGATCGGTTTTATCGGTGTTGTTGTGCTTGCGATGCCCGAGATGGAGTTTGGGAACGCCAGATTTTCAGGGGCGGTCTATGTTCTTGGAGGTGCTATCGGGACCGCCATTGGAAACGTGCTCCTTAAATATCAGGCTGGTAGTGATGATATTTACTGGTCAATGGGGATTCAGCTTGTCATAGGTTCACTATTTTTGGGTATAGCATCTGCGAGCCTGGGCGAGCCCATGGAAATAGATTGGACCTGGTCTTTTACCACCGCAATCTTCGTTCTGGCTATCCCTGCGACTGCTTTGATGGTTGTGTTGTGGTATGCCTTGCTCGCTAGCGCCCCCTTGAACAGCCTGAATTCATTTACTTTTCTGACGCCGGTTTTCGGTCTGGTTATCGGAATGCTCCTGTTTGGTGAGACATTCAATACAGTCGAAATGATTGGGATAGGGATAACAATTGTCGGCTTGATTATCGTTGTAAAAGCGCCTCGAAAGCAGAGGTCGGCCCAGTCGCTGGGGAGGAAGCGCGGAGTGTAAACCGTGAGCCGATGAACAAGAGCCGGATACGAGGCGCTGCCAAGCAGGGCGAGCGGGCCGAAGGAGTGGGAGAGCGAACCCGCATGCCGGGTGGTGTGGGAGGGGCGTAACCTGTTTGTTCCCCCTGTCTCAATTGCTTGCTATTTTAGGTCCCAGTCTTGTGACGCCTTCGCACTCAGGGTCCAGAAGGCTAATTCTGCAAATGCCCATTGAACTACTGAGTGAAAAAAAGCCGCAACATCCTGCAGTGTTGCGGCGAATTCGAACGATAGCGACTATTGCAAGATGCACGTCACTGAAGGCTCCGACAGAAGCCTATGATGAGCAGCTCTGAGATTAACTCATATTTTCCTGAAATGAATCTGAAAAATAAAAAGCCTTTTCGCATTACAGGTGTTCTCGCGTTTATACGACGGCCATCATTTACTATTACTTCGGTGTAATGCAGTTCCGGTTTAATTAGTTTTTCAGCTTCATTTAAGGGAGCTATGGTAAAGGTCAAGTAGCTCAAATTCTGTTGGGCTACAATAACAAGAGTCTCACGCCAGAGATTTTGGAGGATCTATGAAAACAACACGAAAACTAATCAGTCAGGGTGTTCTGGGGGCGCTTATAGCAGCAAATGGAGTGCCTGCCGCAATAGCGGTTGAGGTCCCCACGGCCTCAGGGATCAAGCTAGATATACTAACTCAAGGTAAATTCCAGCCAACCTATTTCTCCAATTTCGATCTGGACAGCAGTGTCGATGATGGTGCCACAGGAACTTCTGCGGGTGCTGTTCAGGTTGGAGACGAGCACGTCAGGGCTGAGGTCAGGCTTGGTGTAGTGGCGACTGGGGATAATTGGACCGGTAAGCTGCTTCTTGAGAATGACTTTGCCCTTGATGCGAATTCCGTTGATCGCGCATACCGAGGCGAAAGATTTGGTCTGGAGCAGGCGTTCTTCACTTATACCTTTGATCCGGCTTTTACCCTTCAGGGCGGCTGGACCTTCAAAAACCTGGACCTTGCCTCCGGCGGGCTTCTATACGGCGATGACCATCCCCTATTCGGCGCCACGGGAAAGACCTCTTGGGGCAGTTACGATGTTTACTGGATGCCAATAACTGATGGGTTGATTTCGAACATCCAGTCTCCCGGGGCCAACCCCGCCAACGGAGAGTTGGATTGGGATGTGTTTGCTTCAAAGTTTGATATCGATCTGGGGAGAGGTAGTCGTATTTCTCCGATCCTGACTTATAGCGACAACCAGCAGCAAGGTGCGAAAGCAACCTATTATGGTGTCGAATACATCGGGAATATTGGCGCCATGAAGATTCGGGCCGAGGCACTAGGTGTGACCGGGAGTTTCGACAACGGTGATGACATAAGCGCCTTTGCTGGCTACGCCGGGCTTGAGTACCCGCTTAGTGAATCCTTTAATCCCTTTATTGCACTACGAGTTGCCAGTGGGGATGACGACCCTGCCGATAATGATGTAGAGGGCTGGCTGGGCATTACAGACATCGGTAGATACTCGCCCCTGATTGGTATTGATGGCCAGTTCTTGGGGTGGCAGCCCAACTCAAACCAAGCGATAGCATCAGGCCTTTTCGGTCTCGCTCTTGATCAAGCTGGTCCTGGTGGCGCAGGGTACGGTGGTATCTCCAATGCCGGTACTGGTAACAACCCGGGCCAGATCATGCTCTCAGTTGGCAGTTCGGGAAATTTGGCGTCGATCTCGCCAAAGCTGTCTTATCAGGCGCAGATTTTCCCGATGTGGTTCCAGCAAACGGGGGGGCTTGAGACGCTCAGCACTGCCAGTGGGTCTGTGGATAGTTATGCCGGTACCGAACTGGATGTGGCTGTAAAATACCAGGCCAACCAGTATTTTGCTCCAAGACTGGTGCTCTCCAGTTTCCTGCCAGGCAAAGGCGTTGAGGACGCAACTGGTGCAGACGATGCAGCTTATGTTGCAATGCTCGAACTGAACTGGAATTACTGATCCCAGGGAACTAATTGCGACTGGAGGTAATGGGATTGAGGCGCCGGAGACGGGGCCTCAATTTTTTTGAGGGGCATATTATGAAGCCAATTTCCGTGATCTTTCTTGTTTTTTTTGCAGTGTCAGGTGCTCAGGCTCAAGGCTACGACTTACCCTTGGACTCGCTGTCGGAATGGGCGGGAGAGAGGAGTATCAGGATCGTATCGAATATTGATGGCCTGAATACCGACAAAGAGTTTCTTGCACTATTGGGTCGGCTCAATGTTGAGGGATTCGATGTTAAGTTTGGCGATTCCGGATCCACCGATGAAGGGCTGATTCTGGAGGTTCTTCAGGTCAGCGATAAGATTGCAGTGTCAATTAAGTCCACCGATGCTCAAAGATATTTACTTTCCGTCTTGATTGACGAGGGCGATCAAAGTGGAGGTGAAGTGCGAGAGGGGGGTGATTTTCGCGGCGTCCTTCCTTTGCCAGCAGATTTCAATCCGAAAATGGTTGAGGCGCTCCCCACGTCGAACCGCGAAGGCGGTGAACTGGTTTTTCTGTCAGATTCCACATTGGTGCTCGGCGTCTTCGATGAAAACAGGATAAAAAGAGTTGATGCGCTAACATCTAACATCAAAAATTCGAAAGCGATTTTCTTGTCGGTTGGTCAGTCAGACTCAGATCCGAATCCGGAGGTCGCTGTAGTATGGGGTCAGGACCGAGATATTTCAGGCAAGGGGCAATATACGAAGGTCTTCTCTCAACTCTTTGAAATATCTGGGGAAAAGTTGCAGGAAGAAACCAAAAAATCGGAGAACACTGCTTTACGGTTTATCAACAATCGACTGTACTCCCAGCGATACGACTTTTTGCATGGTGACATTGGAAAACTAACATCAGCTTCTGAGGAGGGAAAAGATGTTCTGGATGATTCAATGTTTTTGTCTAATGCTGAGAATATGATTTTCTCCATTTTCCCTATTGATAGCACAGTCTCTATTGTGGTGAATGAAGACAGTCTTGAATTGCGGGACCGTGGCTGGGAGTCCTGGCCACGGCTAGACTTGGGCAAGGTTTCGTCGCCAAGGCTAACTAAACGCTTGGAGGATAGGGAAATCACTACATCACCTGATTACGCCTTTTCCGTTAACGAGGAGCATCTGTCTATTCCCAGGAAGGTGGTCGTTAATAATGGATCTGTTTTGACCTATCTCAGAAAGAGAAGGTCGGGTTTTTCTGGGTTAGCTCCCGCTTCAGGGTCAGATACGTTAATCAGAGCGCGCTGGGATAATGATGAACCCGAATCGGGGTTTGCAGTTTTCCCTATGCATGAATTAAGTTCCTTTATTATTGATTTTTCATATGTGAAAGCTAAAGGGAAATATCGGCTAATAATATTGGCTAATGAAGAAAATGATAGTCAAGGCGCAAGTCAAATATACATCTATTGATTTTTTAAGGTTTGCAGTACAGTAACAAATTAATCGCCAAAATCCCAGTAAAACTATCATATGGCCAGTCATGTTATTTCATGACTGGCAACACTCTTTGTATGAGAAGCAAGCTTAGCTTGTTAGCTCTGTAGGAAAGACACGTACTAGTCGTCACTTGAATCTGCTAGTCCCGCCTCCTTCATTTGCTCGTGTAATTTTTGATGCTTCAGGCAGAGTTCTTGCCTGTCAGTTGTTTCCACGGTCTTGTTTGGATAGCTCCTTGCCTCGTTAATCCTGTCGGCTAAACCATCTGCGAAGGCAGAAGAAGTAAACAGTGCTGTGATTGCGATGGCTGTAATGATGCTCTTCATAACTAACTCCTTACTCTGTTGCTGTAAGCTCATTTAACTGGGGGCTTACCGTCATCTGTGTTTTCACCCAATTCCGGGGTTCTAGTAAATGCCGCTGAAGACTACCAGTGGTTTTTCTAATCTCATTTTCTGGACGTTAGCTTCTACTTCATTTCTTTATTTTTCAGAATACCTTCATTAATTTGATCGTTGTTCATTCTTTTGTGGATCTATTTCATCTCCTGGCTCACTTATTGATTCTATTAAATCATTGGTTCCTGAAACCTGGCTGAAAAAAAACAATAATTTTGATTGGCGATTTTATAATTCTTGTTGAGCATAAGAATCGTTGAGCCAGATCAAAACAATATCAATTGATGGGTAATTTCAGCTTCGTTTCAGTTTTGGTGTCTAATATAAGCGCTCACATGCTTTCCTCGGAGATCTCAAGTTGTCCATCCGCCCCTTTTTTATAAAGCCAGCTATTTTGGGTGTGTTGCTGTTTAGTAGCATTTCTGCGTGGGCCCAGCCCAGGCTGGAGCTCATGAGTGTCATCGAAGCAGCGACTGAAAACGATCCCTGGCTTGACCAAAGCTCTTATAAACAAAATGCGTTGATGGAGGAGTCTGTCGCTGAAGGCGCGCTTCCCGATCCCCGGGTAACGATCGGAGCGGCCAATCTACCTCTAGACACATTTGATACCAGACAAGAGCCCATGACTCAGGGAACGATTGGCGTTACTCAGCGAATCCCTCGAGGAGATAGCCTCCGGTTGGCTAGCGCAAAGAAAGAAGAGATGGCCGGTGTACAGCCTTACCTCCGCCAGAACCGCCGAGCACAGGTCACCGAAACGGTCACTCACCTATGGCTCGATTTATGGAGCTCCCAGGAAAGCATCCGCCTCATTGAACAGAACCGGGGGCTGTTCGAGCAATTGGCGGATGTTGCTGAAGCTGGATATACCTCCGCGACAATGGGCTCCAGACAACAAGATGTTATTCGTGCTTCGCTGGAGTTGACTCGCCTTGAAGATCGACTGACTGCTTTGCATACCCAGTTGGCTTCGAGCAGAGAAGCTCTTGGTGAATGGATTGGTTCCAGTCAGGCTCAACTCTCGGTCACTGAAAACATTCCTCCTCTGTTATTGGAAGACGTTTCCAACGGCTGGTCGGAGACGAGTGTGGAGTCTGTCATCCGTCACCCATCGATTCGTGCCACAGATCAACTGGTTGATGCCCAAGCCATCGACGTGGATCTTGCCAGGCAAGCTTACAAACCTGAGTGGTCGGTCTTCGCACAATACGGATATCGGGACAGAGCTCCGAACGGCCAGGACAGGGCAGACCTGTTTTCGATTGGTATTGGATTTGACCTGCCCATCTTCACGGGAAACCGGCAAGATCGACGCCTCAACGCTTCTGCAGCCAGACTGGAAGCCGAAAAGACGGATCGGGTTCTGAGAATCAGGTCGTTTCAGGCGAGGGCGCGCGCGGCTTTAGCCCGCATTGAGCGGTTGGATGATCGAATTGACTTGTATCAGCAAACTCTTCTACCGCAGATGGAAGAACAGGCCGGTGCCTCGCTGACCGCCTATAACAATGACGACGGTGATTTTGCTGAAGCGGTACGCGCAAGGATTTCCGAACTCAATGCCGAGGTCGAATTGATCCAGATGATGGCCGAGCGGGCCAAAACTCTGGCAAGTTTCCGTTATTTGACCACGGAGGCCTCAAACATTCCCTCCTTTTCAATGTCCCATTTGCAGGATTAATCATCATGGCTAATTTCGTTCGCCCATTGGGCTTCTTATTGCTTGGCGGGATTGCTGGCGTGGGTGCCGCCTATTGGCTTGCACCGGAAATGGCCTCCGTTCCAATCGCGAAGCGGGGGGATAATGAGGCAAAGGAACCGCTCTATTGGGTGGCACCCATGGATCCCAATTTTAAAAGCGACAAACCCGGAAAGTCACCTATGGGGATGGATCTGATTCCAGTGTTTGAGGATGCCGGGTCGGCTGAGGACCCGGTCGGTACCGTTCGTATTTCGCCTGCAGTGGTAAACAACTTAGGAGTTCGCACAGAGTCCGTCATCCAGGGGCGTTTGCCAAATACCATAACGACCGTCGGCTACGTCCAATATAACGAAGATGAAATGGCCCACGTACACCCCAGAGTAGAGGGTTGGATCGAAGCGCTCTACGTGAAAGCTGAGGGGGAGCCAGTCGAAAAAGGCAAGCCTCTGTATACCCTCTATTCGCCCACATTGGTCAATGCGCAGGAGGAGTTGCTTCTGGCCGTGAATCGGGGGAATCAGCGACTGATCAATGCTGCTGAGGAACGGTTGGCTGCTCTGAACGTGCCGGTCAGCCTGATCCGTCAACTGCGCCAGACCCGAGAAGTACAAAGAACCATGACCGTATACGCCCCAAGCTCCGGCGTGATCGACAATCTGAACGTTCGCGAGGGCATGTTTATAAAACCCGGGGACCGGGTTTTGTCAATTGCGGCGCTGGACGAGGTTTGGGTCATTGGCGAGGTGTTTGAAAGCCAGCTCTCTGCAGTAGAAGGCGATAGCCGGGTGGTGATGACCCTGGATTATATGCCCGGGCGCCAGTGGCTCGGAGAAGTGGACTATGTGTATCCCGAGGTTAATCCGAAAACTCGGACAGCCCGGGTCCGGATGCGCTTTGACAACTCCGACGGTGCCTTGTTGCCCGGGATGTTTGCTCGCCTGAAGGTCCAGGGGGGGCGGGGGCAAAGGCGCCTGTTGGTGCCGCGTGAATCGATCATCCGCACTGGGCAAAGCGACCGTCTGGTGGTGGCACTGGATCAGGGTGCTTTCAAATCCGTCAACGTCACTGTGGGGCGGATTGGTGATAAGTACGCGGAAATACTGGATGGTATCAAACCGGGCGATACTGTGGTGACCTCTGCGCAGTTCCTGATCGATTCCGAGTCCAGCAAGACCTCGGATTTTCAGCGAATGTCGACACCAGGCAGCAATACGATGGATTCACAGATGGACCATTCGGGGCACGCTATGGATCCGGAAAAAACGGAGCCCAAAGTCGAACCTGAGGTGATAGACCATAGTTCCATGAATCACGGCGGAGACGAATCATGATCGCTGCCATCATTCATTGGTCTGTGCGTAATCGTTTTCTGGTACTTCTGGCGACCTTGCTTATTACTGGACTTGGCCTTTACTCGCTGAACAAGACGCCGGTAGATGCCCTGCCGGATCTTTCGGATGTGCAGGTCATCATCAAAACCAGCTTTCCGGGTCAGGCACCACAAGTGGTGGAAGACCAGGTAACCTATCCTTTGACCACGGCCATGCTGTCGGTGCCGGGTGCCAAAACGGTCCGGGGCTACTCATTTTTCGGTGATTCCTATGTGTACGTGATCTTCGATGAAGATACCGACATGTACTGGGCTCGCTCCCGGGTGCTGGAGTACCTCTCCCAGGTGGCCCCGAGCCTTCCGGACTCGGCCCGGCCGCAGCTCGGGCCGGACGCCACAGGCGTTGGCTGGGTTTACCTTTACGCCTTGGTGGATCGCACCGGGAACAATGATCTCAGCCAGTTACGAAGCCTGCAGGACTGGTTTCTGAAATACGAGCTGCAGACAGTGCCGGGTGTGTCGGAAGTCGCCGCACTTGGTGGCATGGTGAAGCAGTACCAGGTCAAGGTCAGTCCGGAAAAACTCAGGGCGTTGGGAATTCCTCTTGCGCATATCCAGAACGCCATCAAAAGAGGCAATCAGGAAGTGGGCGCCTCTGTCATTGAAATGGCCGAGGCGGAATACATGGTGCGCACGTCCGGCTATATCCAGTCTCGCGAGGATTTGTTGTCGATTCCACTGGGGCTCGATAACAACGGCACCCCTGTTCTACTGAAAGACGTAGCCAGTGTTGAGGTCGGCCCACAGATGCGGCGCGGTATAGCGGAACTGAATGGGGAAGGGGAAACGGTTGGCGGTGTTGTCGTGATGCGTTTCGGCGAGAATGCCCAAGCCACCATCAATGGTGTAAAGGCGAAGCTGGAGGAACTGAAATCCAGTTTGCCGGAAGGTGTGGAGGTGGTCACGGTTTATGATCGCTCAGGCCTGATTGAGCGGGCGGTCAATAATCTTGGGTTCAAGCTGCTTGAAGAATTCCTGGTGGTGGGCCTGGTGTGCATGATCTTTCTGTTCCACGTCCGTTCGTCATTGGTGGCGATTCTCAGCCTGCCGGTTGGCATTCTGGCTGCCTTTATTGTGATGCATTGGCAGGGCATCAACGCCAATATCATGTCCCTCGGCGGGATTGCGATTGCGATCGGGGCGATGATCGATGGCGCCATCGTGATGATCGAGAACATGCACAAACACATGGAGCGAACTCCCTTAACCTCTGCGAATCGGTGGGAGGTCGTGGCCAAATCAGCCTCTGAGGTCGGCCCAGCCCTGTTTTTCTCTCTCCTGATCATCACTGTCAGTTTTGTGCCGGTGTTTGCGCTGGAAGCTCAGGAAGGACGGATGTTTGCTCCTCTGGCCTTCACCAAGACATACGCTATGGCAGCGAGTGCCGCTTTGGCGGTGACACTGGTCCCCGTGCTCATGGGTTATTTCATTCGTGGAAAAGTGCTTCCGGAACATAAGAATCCCGTGAATCGTTTGCTAGTCGGCGCCTACATGCCAGTCCTGAAGCTGGTGCTTCGATTCCCGAAAACTACAGTTTTGGGTGCACTGCTTGCATTGGTTGTGGGTCTCTGGCCGGCCACCCAAATCGGGAGTGAGTTCATTCCACCACTGGATGAGGGTGATCTGATGTACATGCCTACTACCTACCCGGGTATTTCGATTGGCAAGGCCCGGCAGCTCCTTCAACAAACCGACAAGTTGATTGCTACCGTACCGGAAGTTAAAACAGTGTTCGGTAAAGTAGGTCGGGCGGATACCGCGACTGATCCGGCACCGTTGACGATGATCGAAACCTTTATTCAATTGAAGCCCAGGGATGAATGGCGGGAAGGGATGACCACGGAAAAGTTAAAGCAGGAGCTCAATACCCTGATTCGTTTCCCGGGGGTAACGAACGCCTGGGTGATGCCCATCATCACCCGCATCGATATGCTGGCAACGGGAATAAAAACTCCAGTCGGTATCAAAGTGGCAGGGCCTGATCTTGCCGTTATCCAAGACATCGGAAAACGCCTTGAGGAAATCATGGTTGACATTCCCGGCACCGCCTCTGTTTATTCAGAGCGGGTTGCCGGTGGTCGATACATCAAGGCAGATATTGATCGTGAGCGTGCAGCCCGCTATGGATTGAACATAGCTGATGTTCAACAAGTTGTAGCTTCAGCGATTGGCGGCATTAACGTATCGCGAACGATTGAAGGGCTTGAGCGTTACCCGATTAATCTGAGGTATCCTCAGGACTACCGGGATTCTCCCGAGAAGTTGGAGCAGCTCCCGATAGTTACGTCGACGGGGCAGCGAATTGCGTTGGCCGATGTGGCCGATATCCGGGTCGAAGACGGTCCTCCGGCGATCAAGAGCGAAAACGCCCGCCTCAACGGTTGGACCTTTGTGGATATTGACGGGGTCGATGTCGGTACATACGTGGAAGAGGCCATGGCTACCGTGACCAAGGAGCTTGATTTACCCGCGGGCTATTCGGTTACATGGTCTGGCCAGTACGAATACATGCTGCGCGCCAAGGAAAAGCTGACCTATGTGGTTCCGCTGACGCTGGCAATTATCGTCATTCTGCTGTTCCTGAACTTCCGACGTTTTGCGGAAGTGGGCATCATCATGGGTACGCTGCCGTTTGCCATGATCGGTGCCATCTGGCTAATGTACCTTCTTGGCTATAATTTCTCGGTGGCGGTTGGCGTCGGCTTCATTGCTTTGGCGGGGGTAGCCGTGGAAATTGGTGTCATCATGTTGGTCTATTTAAATCAGTCCTACCAGGAAATGTTGGAAACATGTGAGGAGAAGGGGCTGACACCCAGGCTGGAAACCCTTCGTCATGCGGTATTGCACGGTGCCGGTTTGCGGGTGCGGCCGATCATGATGACAGCGGCCGCCATTATCGGAGGGCTGGTCCCTATAATGGTTGGTACTGGCACAGGTTCCGAGGTCATGGGACGGATCGCAGCACCAATGGTAGGGGGCATGATCACTGCCGTAATCCTGGCGCTGCTTGTGATACCTGTGGCTTATTATATGTGGAAAAGTCGGGGCCTGAACGAAGCTTGAGAATACGAACTGAGGCGGCCTGATCCGGGGGTGGAAGGTTCACTGAGTATGGTGTAGAAGTGCGTCAATGTCAGTGACACTATTCTTCTGCAATGGCAGGAGCGTTAGTGCCGAGCTTTTCGCCCGGATTCGTGCCGACCAGTCGGAACCGGTTGTGGGATTAGAATAAGGTTGGTCAAATTCGGGCATTGAGGCAAATTCAGGTCATTCCCTATTATTCTCAGGGATAATAGGGAATGACCGACTACAAGCTCGACAGTGCATACTGGACTCTAAAACTCAATCACGACCCGCAGTCCTCCACTGGGGCTATTCGAGAAAACGAGCTTCCCGCCATACCGGCTAACAATGTCTTGAACTATTGCAAGACCGAGCCCGTGGCCTGGGGTCTGTTGGTCCAGCCTTAGTCCCCTTTGGCCGAGCTTGCTTAATTCGGATTTGTCAACGCCGGGACCATCGTCTGTCACGACAATTCGCTTGGTGGGGCCGCGTTGTTCCAGCAATAGCTCAACCTCTTTGTGAGACCATTTCCCGGCGTTGTCCAGCAAGATTCCCAGTATTTCAGATAAGTCGTACTCTTCAATTGGCCAACGGATACTCTTCGGAAGTGAAGCGGAAAGCTCAAAGGATTTGTCGGGATACAGTCTCCCCATCATCCACACTAGATCCCTTGCTTTTTCTATTGGAAAAGAGCTTTTTCCGATGTGCGGGCCGGCAAACCGACTGCGGCGCATTTCCGCTTCAAGTTGCTTATCAATGTCGCTGAGGCGCACTGCTAGGTGTTGCCTTAATTCGCTATCTAGTGGTCTTGAGGTGTCTCCAAGAATTTGCTGTACCGCCGCAATCGGCGTTTTGACGCTATGTGATAGGTTTGCCAGTGCATCCCTGGAACGGTCCAGTCGTTGATCAAGCGAGTCAAGTAAATGGTTCAACTGTTCGACGAGAGGAAGAAACTCCTCGGGAACGCTCATATCAATGCGCGAAACCCTTCCATCTTGAAGTTTCTTAAGTGACGCCTTGAGTCGAGTGACAGACCGCATAGACAGATTGATGCCGAACCAGATTGCGCAAACCAATAACGAGATAAGTACGAGAGATGCGATCGCCGTCCAAGCATGCAGCTCTGTCTGACTATTCTTCAAGGCGCCAAGGTCTTCCCCAACAATAACCACAAACGGTTTTTCGCCCGCTATGAAGGAGCTTCGATAAGCCAGAATGTCTGATGGAGCCTCTGGCACTTCCGTGTTCTTTATCCGAATTATGCCCTCTTTTGCCGAATCGATGAGCGGCGCCAAAAGCGGTGCCCAAGAATCAGGAGAAATGACGGTCTCGGATTCGGAGTGCTGAACGAAAGCATGATGGAATACGCGCTGAAAGTAGTCGCCAGTCTTAAGGTCGTCGAAAGTACCGTCGCTATCTCGAATTTGGTGTTCTAGGAACGAAACCTCTTCTTTTAACCTGTCCTTGACAAATTCACGGGCCATCCTTTCCAGCAAGGTGCCATGAGCAAACCAGGCAATTGCCATCAAGGTAACACTTGCGGGCAGAAGTAACGCAAGCAGGGTGCCTTTTACAGACGCAGGTTTTTTAAACATCATCGTTAAACATATAGCCTTGGCCGCGTCGAGTCGAGATGGTGGAGTTTCCGACCAGTATTCTCAGTCTTCGAATGTACGCCTCGATAACGTTCGCACTCGGACTATCTTCTAGACTGTAAAGCTGCTCCAGTAATTGATCTTTTGAAAAGACATAGCCCGGCTTGCTCATCAGACAGCGCAGAAGACGAAACTCTGTTCCGGTTAGTAGATGATCAGGTCCATCATCCACCGACAAGCATTGACGATTCTCATCCAGCACGAAACGGCCTGCCTTTACCAGTGCGTTAGTTCTCCCTTCGCTTCTGCGAACAATGGCATTTAGTCTTGCTATTAACTCTTCGGTCTGGAAGGGCTTCGCAAGGTAGTCGTCTGCTCCAGCCTTCAGTCCGGCTACTTTGTCATGCCAGTCATCTCGCGCCGTCAAGATTAGTATGGGGAAATTTATATTTTTGGCGCGCAATTTTTTCACTATATCCAAACCGTTACCGTCAGGCAGTCCCAGGTCCAATATACCTACCTTATATTCTTCCTGTTCGCTCAGAACCATCGCCTCTTTTGCAGTGTAAGCTCGGTCCACGCTAAATCCTGACTTTTCAAGCTGTTGCGTAAGGCTGCGTGAGAGTAGTTGATCGTCTTCTACCAGTAGTAAGCGCATTTTTTTCCTTTTTTCTGGGCTATGTCTGTGAACTAGACGTAGTGTCTTTCATGATCGTGAATTCAGCCTAAATTATTTTTTTTGAATTTTCAGTAAGAATTCAGGTCGGTAAGCGATGCTAGCGAACGATTCTGGACATCGATCAAGTTTCCTTGAAATGCGATTGATTGTTATTGAATGATTCCACAGGAGAAGCTGGTATGAATGCATCAAAACTTATGGTCGTCGGTGTAGCGCTTTCTTTGTCTGCAGGCGCTTTTGCCGGTGGTGTTCATGGTGGCGGTCACCATGGGGCTAGCAGCGGAGAGCCCGGTAAGGTTTCCGAGGTTGCGCGCACTGTCACCGTTGAAATGCACGACAACTATTATGTCCCTGAGAAAGTCACCGTTAAGCCCGGTGAAACCGTGCGTTTTGTTGTAAAGAACAAGGGCAACCTGGTGCACGAATTCAACATCGGAACCCCTTCCATGCATGAGGCTCACCAGAAAGAAATGATGATGATGGTCGAGCATGGCGTGATTCAGGGCGGCAAGCTGAACCGGGACATGATGACCATGGATATGGGGAACGGTAAAACCATGAAGCATGACGACCCCAACAGCGTTCTGCTGGAGCCTGGCCAAAGCAAGGAAGTTGTCTGGAAATTCTCCGATAAAGGCAATATCGAGTTTGCCTGCAACGTGCCCGGGCACTACCAGG
>Ga0189285_100060_pt1 | contig 75639 bp, 64 predicted proteins | sample GEYOminimetaG_FD_130315 | JGI IMG/M metagenome (GOLD analysis project Ga0189285, IMG submission 130315) | Marine microbial communities from the Costa Rica Dome - GEYO mini metaG | ecosystem: Environmental > Aquatic > Marine > Oceanic > Photic zone | place: Costa Rica: the Eastern Pacific... | reverse complement strand
TATCATCGGGGATCCGGTTCCAGACCCGTGCAGGCATGGGGGCCTTGTCCTGCAAGGCATCCATGCCACCGGTTTGATATTTGTCATACCAGACGTAGAAGGTTGATCTCGGAATACCCAGCCAATCCAGGGTCTGTTTGGCACGCAGATGGGACTGCTCCACCAGTCGAATGATTTCAAGTTTCTCGGAGGCGGGATATCTCATTCGTCGTCGCCCCCATCCCGATCATGCTCTTTTTGAGAAGGCGAAATTCCAGAGCCTGTTCAGCAACCACTTCCTTCAAGTCCCTCGTCTCTTTGCGAAGAGACTTTACTTCATCAGAACTGGCTTCACGAGCTGCGTCCCCAGCAAGCCGTTTCTTGCCCGCTTCCATGAAGTCCTTGGACCAGGAATAATACTGGCTCTGGGCAATGCCTTCCTGACGGCAAAGTTCTGCAATGCTGTCTTCGCCTCGAAGACCAGAAACCACTATGCGGATCTTCTCTTCTGCGGAAAACCGACGGCGGGTCTGGCGTTTGGTGTCTTTTACGACCCGGTCTGCACCGTTCGTCAGTCGTTCGTTTTTTCGTCTCACCATTTGCTCCTGAGACAGCAAAGATGAGCCAAAATCACTCCCTTACAAAATCAATCCAATCTGCCCATTAGGCGCTGACGGAGGACATGAAATTCCATCAACCATCACGCTTGCCGTAGTAGAGCGCAACAACATGCTCTGCTTCGGCAAAAAATAGCCATCTGGACGTGAAGGTTCCTAGCCCGAATATGGTGATTGCAAAACATGTTGTCAGCGTGCCGCCTGGTAGAGCTAGCACAATCAAAAACGGAAGGAGGACGATGGTGACGAACGCTATGCATCTCAGTTTCAAAGCGTGTCTTCGCCCTACCACATAGACCATTTCCTTCAGGAGGTAGTTGGATCCTGTGTGCGGAGGCTCGAACATGCGGACCGAGCCGCGATCTCCAAGCCCAGTTGCTGTTTCCATGGAATGCCCACGCGCGGCGAACTGACGATCACCGATCCGCCAATGGGCCAGCTGAGCCAGTCCGGCGCAGGTTAGAAGCACAAGAGCTGCAGATGTGTGCTGCATCAAAATCGCGCCGCCCGCAAGCGACAGGGTCAACATGTGGATTGGAGTGATCCAGTGGTTCCAGCGCGGCACGGTTTTCAGTTGGGTGTAGATCATCGCGGTAGAGACGACCGTTGCCATCGCAAGACCAGCGCCAAGCCATCCGAGAACCGAAATCGTGATGCCGCGAAAAATGTTGTTGATTGCAAAGATTCCCATCACCGAAAGCGTAGCAGCTGAAAGCCATGCCTCTCTGGAAAGCCAACTCGTTTTCCATTGACTAAAAGCGCGCCAGGCCCGCTGCGGATTGCCAAGATGGAAGGTCGAGGCAATCAACCCGGTGATAGTGAATGTGAAGGCAATGGCGAAGGGCATGAAAGCTGCCACGCCCTGAACGTCTAGAACACCGATCCCGAGGAAAGCAAGCATTCCTAAGCCGAGTCCTGAGAGAACGGTGAAGATGATAACCGAGGGAGCCGGATGCATCAGAGTGCCTCCAATGCCTTATCCAACCATCCGAGGAAGCCCTTGGGCTCCTCGGCGATCGGGGTGAGAGAAGATGAGTCAGCGGCTTGCGCAGTCAGCCTGTCCTTGGGCCTTGGCGGTAGATATTTGTTGGTGGGCGCTGTGCCCTGTTCAGGCATCAGGTCAAACCCGCCACGTTCGGCCACCAGCTTCGACACGTCGCTGTCCGGGTCTCCAAGATCACCGAAATGGCGCGCCCCGGCAGGACAGGTGCGCACACAGGCCGGCACACGGTCCACCTCTTCCAAGTTCTCGTTATAAATCCGGTCAACACACAAAGTGCATTTCTTCATCACACCTGCGACCTGATCAAGCTCGCGGGCACCATAAGGACACGCCCAAGCGCATAACCCGCACCCGATACAGGCGCTTTCATCGACCAGAACAATTCCGTCCTCGGATCGTTTATAACTCGCCCCCGTCGGGCAAACAGTCACACACGGTGCCGTGTCGCAATGCAGGCAGGACTTTGGAAAATGAACCGTCTGGCTGCACCCGCCGCCAGTTGGCGCGATCTCGTAGGAATGTACCCTGTTCAGAAAGCTGCCAACGGGATCGGCTCCGTAGGCATCTACATCGCTGAGCGGCGCGCCGTAGTTTTCCGTGTTCCAGCCCTTGCAGGCGACGACACAGGCATGGCACCCGACACAGGTATCCAGATCGATGACCAGCCCGAGCTTGCGCTGCGTTGTTTCGGGAAGTTCAGTCATGCTTCCACCTTTTGCTGAACAGTCGACGGGCCTTCGCCGACGGGCGACACCTGCGATGATGTGGTCGGCTTGCTGTGTTTTCGCGGCCGGGACTTTTCGATCCGGACCCGCAAATCAAACCACGCGGCCTGTCCGGTGATCGGGTCGGAATTGGACCATCTCAGACCGCCTCCCTTGGGCGGAAGAAGCTCGTTGATCAGGTGGTTGAGGAGAAAGCCCTTGGTGGCCTCCGGTGCGCCAATCTCAAGCGCCCATGCCCCTCGTCTCTTGCCGATGGCGTTCCAGGTCCAGACCGTGTTCTCGTTCAGTCCGGCCATGTGCGCAACCGGCACCCGGATTTCTCCATGCACCGAAGTTACCTTGGCCCAATCCCCGTCCTTGAACCCCTTCTCTTCCCAGATCTTGGTCGGAACATAGAGAGGGTTCATGCCATGGATCTGGCGCAGCCACGCATTCTGGCTGCCCCATGAATGGTACATGGCCATGGGGCGCTGGGTCAGTGCATGGACGGGATAGGCCTCCTCGTCTATTTCGCGGTCTTCCAGCGCCGGATACCAGATCGGCAGCGGGTCCATGCAATCAATGATCCGCTGCCTGAGGTGATCCGGCGGCTGCCTGTCGCAATGCCCTTCCGCAGCAAGCTGCATGCGGCGCAAGGGTTCCACGTAAAGCTGGAAGAGATAAGGCTGCGGCTTGTCGTAAAAACCAAGACCAACAGCCCAGTCCTGATAGGCCGTGTTCCATGGCTTGTAGAACGCAGCTTCCTCCGGCACATGCTCGACAAAGAACCCGCCATTTTCGATATAACGGTTCAGCTGGTCCGGATTGACCTCGCCTCTCCCGCTTTTCGAACCATCTCCACGGAACCCTGCCAGCGGGCCAATGCCCGGTCGGCGCTGGTGGTTGACGATATAATCCGCGTAGTCGGCGTAAATCGCCTCGCCCTTGTTATTGACGAAACCGGGAAGCCCCAATCTCACGCCAAGATCAACCAGCACCGACTGGAAGCCGCGTACATCCCGGTCCGGTTCAATGACCGGCCAGCGGATTGCATCAGCCGCGGCATCCGCCTCACAGATCGGTCGATCCAGCAAAGAGATGCAGTCATGGCGCTCCAGATAGGTGGTATCGGGGAGGATCAGGTCCGCAAAGGCGACCATTTCGGACGAATAGGCATCCGAATAGATGATCTTCGGGATGACATAGTCGCCGTTCTCGTCCTTGTCTGTCAGCATTTCCATGACACTGCTGGTGTTCATGGACGAGTTCCAGGACATGTTGGCCATGTAGAGGAACAGCGTGTCGATCTTGTAAGGATCACCGGCATGGGCGTTAGAGATCACCATGTGCATCAGCCCATGGGCCGAGAGCGGGTTCTCCCAAGTAAACGCCTTGTCAATCCGCGCGGGCGTGCCGTCTTCCTTTAGGGCAAGGTCCTGCGGGCCACGCACGAAGCCAAGATGCGGCCCGTCCAGTGGGTGTTTGGGCTGGGACTTGCAGTGCGGTGTTGGATGCGCTTCCACCGGCTTCGGGTAAGGCGGCTTGAAGCGGTACCCGCCGGGGACTTCCACCGTTCCAAGCAGGATCTGCAGCACATGCAGCGCTCGACAGGTTTGAAACCCGTTGGAATGGGCGGAGATCCCGCGCATGGCATGAAAACTGACTGGGCGACCCAACATTTTCTCGTGATGCTCGCCGCGAAAGTCCGTCCACGACTGGTCCAGTTCAAAGGCCTCATCAAACGCGACACGAGCGACTTCCGCTGCCAGTGCCCAAATGCGCTCGGCCTTGATCCCGCATTTTTCCGCGACCTTTTCAGGGGCATAGTCTTCGGACAGGAAATGCTCCGCCATATGCTGGAACACGGTGCGATGTGTCGCCCCGTCCATATCGACAGAGCCAGCAAGATCTGGATTGACGCCCGCCTTGTCGAAAGGCTCAAGCACACCGGTCTTGCGGTCAACAACCAGCGGCTTGCCGGTCCCATCGCGCAGCAGAAGCCCCTTCTCTGGCGAGCCGGGCGTCTCGTTTACCAGACAGGGCGCATTGGTGTAGCGGGAGAGATAGTTCAGATCGATCTTTCCGGCCTTCATAAGAAGGTGGATCATCGACAGGATCAGCAGACCGTCGGTTCCCGGTGTTATCCCGACCCATTCATCCGCAACAGCGTTATAGCCGGAGCGGATCGGGTTGACGCCGATGACCTTGCCGCCATTTCCCTTGAGCTTCCCGATCCCCATCTTGATGGGGTTGGAATCGTGGTCTTCCGCAACACCGAAAATCACAAACAGCTTTGTGCGATCCCAGTCCGGTTGCCCGAATTCCCAGAACGCCCCGCCCATCGTGTAAATGCCGGCGGTCGCCATGTTAACGGAGCAAAAGCCGCCATGGGCAGCATAGTTTGGCGTTCCAAAGTTCTGCGCCCAGAAGCTGGTGAAACTTTGCGACTGGTCGCGCCCGGTAAAGAAGGCCAGTTTCTCTGGGGCATTATCACGCAAGGGCCCAAGCCATGAAGTGGCAATTTCAAGAGCCTCGTCCCACGAGATTTCCTTGAACTGACCCGATCCCCGCGGACCTGTCCGCAAGAGAGGCGCCTTGAGTTTTGACGGGGCGTTGACCTGCATGATACCGGCGGAGCCCTTGGCACACAGGACGCCCTTGTTGACCGGGTGATCGCGATTGCCCTCGATATAGGCAACCCGCTTTCTCCCATCCGTGCCGTCTTTCATGTGGACGTTGATCCCGCATCGGCAGGCACACATGTAGCAGGTCGTTTTCCGAACCTCGTCGGAAACCTTTGGCGAGGTGTCGAGGGTCGGGTTCGGACTGGCCATCAATGGACCTCCATGAGTGACAGGGCGTTGCGGACGATCATCGCCTCTTCCTCTGCAGGCACGATCCAGACCTGAACCTTCGACTGCTCTGTGTGGAGACGGGTGGAATTTGCGGAATTGGCATCAGGGTCAAAATCGACGCCGAGCCAGGAAAGATCGGAGACGATGCGTTCTCGGGTTCCGGCATCGTTTTCGCCAATGCCGCCGGTGAAGGCGATCGCATCCGCGCCGCCCAGGGCCGCTATCATCGATCCAGCGTGGCGGACGGCCCAGTAACAGAAGTGATCGACAGCGAACCGGGCTTCCGGCGTATCTGCCGCTTTCAACTCCCGCATGTCGGACATGCCGCCGAGCGCCAGAAAACCGCTCTTTCGATTCAGCAGATCGGAGGTTTCGCTCGCGCCCAAATCTTTGACAAGCTTCAGGACGGCATTGCCGTCAATGGAGCCGCACCTTGTGCCCATGGTCAGGCCTTCAAGCGGCGAATAGCCCATGGTGGTTGCAACAGACTGCCCATCGCGTATAGCGCAGATGCTGGCACCATTTCCAAGATGAAAGGCCAGAAGGCGTTTAGGCAGCGGCTCGCCGGACAGCTCCGGCAGCAGATGCACAAGACTTTGATAGGAAATGCCATGAAAGCCGTAGCGCCGCAGCCCTGTTTGGGTCAGCTGCGGCCGGATCGCATAAGTCGTGGCAACGTCGGGGTTTGTCGCATGAAAGGCGGTATCGAAGCTGACATATTGGGGCAGGTTAGGCGCCAGTTTGGCGACTGCACGGATCCCGGACAGATTGTGGGGGTTATGAAGCGGCGCGAAGGGGGAGAACCGCTCGATCTCCATGAGGAGTTCTGCAGTCACAAGGTGGGGGGCGCTCAAGCTTTGCCCGCCGTGAACGACGCGGTGGGCGGCAGCGGCCAGATCGGACAGCTTGACCCCACCCGCATCAAGAGCGCTCAGGATCGCAGCCAGCGCGTTCTCATGGTTTGCAAGTGCAATGTCCTGCTTCCGGGAACCAATCGTCAGCCGGGAAGAGCCGCCGATCTCGACGGCACTCCCAGACACTTTCTTCGTCAAATTCTCTCCAAACAGAGCGAATTTAACTGAGGACGAACCAGAATTCAGAACCAGAAAATTACGCATCACAAGGTCCAGCCTGTCACATCAGGCTGGGGTCTGGGGTCGCATATCCGACTTGGAAATGCTCGCAACCACCACCGGCTTCTTCATAGCATCGCGCCGGAAGGGCTCGCCGAGCTCCTGATTGATCAGCGCTTCGATCAAGGTGGTTTTGCCTTCCTTCATCTGGCGCTCGATGGCCTTGTCCAGTTCGGAAGTCAGCTCGTCCATCGTCCGTGCCTGCACGCCTTCCAGGCCACAAGCCTTGGCAATTCCAGCGTAGCTGACATCGTCGTCGAGTTCAGTACCGACGAAATTGTCGTCATACCACAGGGTCGAATTGCGTTTTTCCGCGCCCCACTGGTAGTTCCGGAAGACCACCATGGTGATTGCAGGCCATTCGCTGCGGCCAATGGCGGTGAGTTCGGTCACCGCAATGCCAAAGGCGCCATCGCCTGCAAAGCCGACAACCGGCGTATCGGGGCACCCAATCTTCGCGCCCACGATGGATGGCAGGCCATATCCGCAAGGGCCGAAGAGGCCCGGTGCCAGATATCTCCGACCTTCCTCAAAGCTCGGATAGGCGTTACCGATGGCGCAGTTGTTGCCGATATCGGAGCTGATGATGGCCTCACGCGGCAGAGCAGACTGAATGGCGCGCCATGCCTTGCGCGGGCTCAGCCAATCGGGCTTGGCCGCACGGGCGCGTTCATTCCATGAGGTGCCCGGATCATCGTCCTCGTGATCCATCGACGACAGTTGCTGCGCCCATGCAGATTTCGTCTGCGCGATCATTGCCTTGCGATCGGCACGGCCTTGATCACCTGCTGACGGGCTCAGCTTGGCAAGGATGCTGTCTGCCACCTTCTTCGCATCACCGACAATACCAATGGAAATTGTCTTGGTCAGGCCAATACGGTTCGGATTGATGTCCACCTGAATGATGCTGGCATCCTTCGGCCAGTAATCAATCCCGTAACCCGGCAGGGTCGAGAACGGATTGAGGCGTGTGCCGAGCGCGAGAACCACATCGGCCTTGGAGATCAGCTCCATACCGGCCTTCGATCCGTTGTAGCCAAGGGGACCGGCGAAAAGCGGATGTGAACCGGGAAATGCATCATTGTGCTGGTAACCGCAGCAGACAGGTGCATCGAGACGCTCGGCCAAAGCCATGGAAGACGGGATGGCACCTGCCAGCACGACTCCTGCCCCGTTCAGGATGACCGGGAACTTGGCGTTGCTGAGAAGGTCGGCGGCTTCGGCAATTGCCGTTTCACCACCAGCTGGGCGCTCGAACTCGACAACTGTCGGTAGGTTGATGTCGATAACCTGTGTCCAGAAATCACGCGGCACGTTGATCTGTGCCGGAGCGCTGCAGCGGTGAGCCTGCTGGATCACGCGGCTCAGAACTTCCGCGATACGGGTTGGATCGCGCACTTCTTCCTGGTAGGCCACCATATCCTTGAAGAGAGCCATCTGCTCAACTTCCTGAAAACCGCCCTGACCGATGGTCTTGTTGGCCGCCTGCGGTGTTACCAGCAGAAGCGGTGTGTGGTTCCAATAGGCCGTTTTGACGGCTGTCACGAAGTTAGTGATCCCCGGACCATTTTGGGCAATCATCATGCTCATCTTGCCGGTGGCACGGGTGTACCCATCCGCCATCATTCCGCCGGAGCATTCGTGAGCGCAGTCCCAAAAGGTGATACCGGCCCTGGGAAACAGGTCGGAGATAGGCATGAACGCCGAACCGATGATCCCGAACGCATGTTCGATCCCGTGCGACTGCAGCACCTTTACGAAGGCTTCTTCGGTCGTCATCTTCATGTCACTTACTCCCGTGAGTTCAAACAGGCAAAACCTGCATCAGCAATATTGGCAGTAGTTTTAACCTCCTTCCCCTGCGTTTAATTAGGTCCAGTTTTTAATATTATATAGATCCAAAATATGACTTCTGCCCAAATTTGGCTCTAGACCGCCCCCAACCACCTCAACTTGGAATCACGGCCTTTTTCGACACGCGAATTTTATTTTGATAACCATAGTCTCATTTTTTGTGAACTTATCCAAAACATCAACCCAGAAGGACAGCCCCTGAGATTTTCTACCGGCCTCCACTGAAAACCTGATTTCGGTTTTCCGGCATCTGGTTTTGTGATCCAGACCGGAACTCCCGCCCCCTCATCGCATTGCTTCGCCAATCCGCTTTGCAATCAGGGCCATTCCTTCGGGAATATTGGCTGACGGGATGGAGGAGTAGGCAAGGCGATAGTATCCCGGCACCTCGCTGTTTCTGGCAAAGAAGGCGCGTCCCGGTTCGATCAGCACGCCGTCATTACGCAGGTTGAGTGCCAGCTCGGAACTGTCGATATCCTCCGGCGTGCGCATCCAGAAGGACGAACCGCCAAAGGCCCCCTGCCTCGGCATCAAGAGTCCGTTTTCCGCCATGCACTGTTCCATGAGAGACCGGCGCTTCTGGTAGATCCGGCCCATGCGGGCGATCTGCGCATCGTAGTGTCCGAGAGAGAGAAAGTAGGCCGCCGTGCGCTGGATCAGGCCGGGAGGATGGCGCAGCACCGATGACCGCAAGGCCCTTGCCTCGCGAACGAAAGGTTCCGGGGCCACAAGATATCCTAGCCGAAGGCCGGGAAAAAGTGATTTGGAAAAGGACCCCGTGTAGATCACTGACCCACTTTGATCGAGGGACTTGAGCGCAGGAGATGGCGACTTGAGGAAGGAAATCTCGAACTCGTAATCATCTTCAACAATCACGAAGCCGTTTCGGGCGGCAAGTTTCAACAGCGCATGACGACGGGATACCGGCATCGTCGCATTGCTCGGGCAATGGTGGCTTGGAGTGGTGAAGACAACGTCGATCTGCGCTGGAAGTTTTTCCGGCGGGAGCCCTGCCGCATCCACATCAACCAAAACTGTATTGCATCTAGTCTGATTGAGGATCTGCCGCAACCCCGGAAAGCACGGGTTTTCGATCACGGCGACCCGGCGCTGGGTCAACAGCAGTTGCGCGGTGATCCAGAGCGCGTTTTGGGCGCCCAACGTGATGAGGATTTCTTCCGGCTTTGCGGCAATACCGCGCCTTGGCAGGATTTGCCGCGCGATGAACTCAACGAGCATGGGGTCGTCCCGCTCGTAATAGTCCGTTGCCAGAATATCGAAGTCCTTGCGCCCGACCGCCTGTAATGCGCATGTCCGCCAATTGCTGTGGTCAAACAGGCTCGGATCAGATTGTCCGTAAATGAAGGGGTACTTGTAATCGCGCCAGTTGGACGGACGCACGAGTGGAACCTCGTCGGAAAAGCGCTGACTGATCACGCGGGACCAATCGATCTGATTGGCTTCGCCTTGCGCGGGAAGCTCAAACTTCGGACGGCTCGGTGCAGTGTTTGCAACGAAATAGCCGGAGCGTCCGCGGGAAATCAGATACTCGTTTGATACCAGTTCCGTATAGGCAATTGTTACGGTGATGCGCGCAACGCCGAGATGATCGGCAAGCTTTCGGCTGGATGGCATCTTCTCACCTGGCAGGCACCTGCCGGAGAGGATCGCCTCCACAATCAGCCGCTGAATCTGGTGCTGAAGCGTTGTTTCACTGTCGGGCCGAAGGAAAAAGGTTTCTGCCGGGATCGCCATAACTGGCCTTATTTCAAGAACCTACTGGCACCATTAAACAGAAACACACAAGACCTGACAACTCTTACAATATGATTCCGCCAACAACGTCAAATCACTCTACGGAAACAATAAAAATGTGGCGGCACGAGGCCGCCACAGTTCTTCGGCTAAAGGGAGTAATCGATGCGAGTGTCAGCCGAAAACCCGTGTCAGCGCGACATCGATAGCGCTGGTGATCTGATCAATGTCATCCATCGTCGCAATCAGGGCCGGTGACAGGCAGAGTGTGTTGTTGAGGCCCGGAAGAGCGCGGTTCGTGGCTCCGATGATGACGTTTTGTGCCATGCATTCGCCAACCACCGCCTGAACCAGCTTCTCGGCTGCCGGTTCCTTTGTGGCCCGGTCCGCCACCAGTTCCAGCCCACAGAAGAGACCAAGACCGCGGACGTCACCGACGGCGCGATGCTTTTCCTGCAGGGCATGGAGATTGTCCATCAGGCGCGCGCCCATGGCCGTGGTGTTGTCGAGAAGATTTTCGTCTTCGATGATCCGCATGTTCTCCAGCGCAGCTGCCGGCCCGGCGGTGCATCCGCCATAGGTGGAGATATCGCGGAAATGGCTCATGTGATCGGACGGATCGTCCTTGAACATGTCGAAGACCTTTTCGGTCGTCACAAGGCAGGCAACGGCGGCATAGCCCGAGGCCACGCCCTTCGCCATGGTCACGAAGTCCGGCTTGATGCCGTAATGCTGATACCCGAACCACTTACCGGTTCGCCCGACGCCGCACACCACTTCGTCGAGATGGATCAGGATTTCGTATTTTTCGCAGATTTCCTGAACCCGCTCCCAGTAGCCCTTTGGCGGGGTGATCACTCCGCCACCGGCGGTTACCGGTTCAAGACAGATCGCACCGACCGTATCCGGCCCTTCCCGCAGTATCACTTCCTCAATCGCGTGTGCGGCGCGTTCGCCGTAGGCTTCCGTGTCCCACTGGGCGCGGTATTCGCAGCAATGCGGCACCTCCACGAAACCCGGAGTATAAGGCCCGTACTGGGCGTTGCGCTCCGGCTGCCCGCCGGCAGAAATCGCGCTGATAGAGGACCCGTGATAATCCCGCTCGCGGAACAGGATCTTGTGCTTCTTGCCGCCATGACGCTTGTGAGCGATCTGGCGGATCATCTTGAAGGCCTTTTCGTTGGCTTCTGTGCCGGAGTTGATCAGGTATACTCGGCTCATGCCCGGCATCTTCGAGATCAGGCGCTCGGAAAATCGGGCACCGGGGATGGACCCTGCGGAATTGGCAAAATAATTCAGTTTGATCAGCTGGTCGCGCACCGCATTGGCAATGCTCTCGCGGCCATAACCAACATTGACCGTCCAGACCCCGCCAGATACGCCATCCAGATGCTCCCGACCCGTCGCATCCCAAAGGCGCATACCCTTTCCCTCGACCATGATTTTCGGATCGTTGGTCTCAAGCGACTTGTGCTGTAGGAGATGGTGCCAGACATGGGCACGATCAGCTTCAATAACGTCAGTCAGATCATTCGGCGATGATGCAATATTCATGACATTTTCCTTTCGTGCCAAGTCGCCACCAACAAATACTCGGTGTTTTGAAAAGCTCGCCGGAGCAAGTGACGGGAAAGATCACTCCGCCCTATTCATCTCCACGTCCTGCTTACCTCCAAATCAAACTGCACGCGTTTTGAGCAACATATAGGGCCAGTTCTGAACTTACCTTAGGTCCAGTCCACTGTTTCTATTGTCAGACGGCCCGTCAGCCGCGACCATTTTTCCCTACGCAGGAAAGCCGTGGTGAAAAATCACGGTCATAAGACGGAATAATCCGCGTGCCTGCGCCAGTTCTGGGAACAATGGGGAATTCTATGACCATCAAATCAAAGCTACTTGGTACGTTGGCTGCGCTTTCCGTGATCAGCGGCGTACAGGTTTCACATGCAGCAGAGGAGCTGACCGTCGCATACTTCCTGGAGTGGCCGATGCCGTTCCAGTACGCGAAGGTTAAGGGCACATACGAAAAGGAGCTGGGCGTTCCGATCAAATGGGTATCGTTCGACACCGGCACGGCGATGTCTGCCGCCATGGCATCCGGTGATGTCCAGATCGCTGTGAGCCAGGGAGTTCCGCCCTTCGTGGTCGCAGCCTCCGCAGGACAGGACCTCCTGCTGGTCGACGTTGCCGTCAGCTACTCGGAAAACGACAACTGCGTTGTCGCCGAAGCCCTCGAAATCGACAAGACCAATGCCAACGAACTGGAAGGCAAGAAGGTCGGTGTGCCGATTGGCACCGCTGCCCATTTCGGTTTCCTTGAGCAGATGAAGCATTTCAATGTCGACATCACCAGCATGGAAATCGTCGACATGGCCCCGGCGGACGGAGCTGCCGCCTTTGCACAAGGCAACCTCGACATGGTGTGCGGCTGGGGCGGTGCGCTTCGCCGGATGAAGGAACATGGCAACGTGTTGCTGACAGGTGCGGAAAAGGAAGAACTCGGCATTCTCGTTTTTGACGGCATCAGTGTTCCTTCCGACTTTGCCTCCAAGGAAGGCGAACTCCTGACCAAGTTCCTGAAAGTCACGGCTGACGCAAATTCCATGTGGCGCGCGGGCGACAACCGGGCCGATATGCTAGAAGTAATCGCCAAGGATGCCGGTATGGAGCTGGCAGACACGGAGTCGACCATCGACACCTTCACCTTCCCGACGCTTGAGGAAACCCTCAGCGCGAAGTGGATGGATGGCAACGTCCAGAACTTCATGCTCGGCGTCGCAGACGTGTTCCAGGGAGCCGGGTCCATCCCCGAGGCTCTCGACACCTACACTGCCGCCGTCGATGCCAGCTATCTGGCAGCAGCCGGTTCGCAATAAACCGCAGTCCTGCAAGACGCGGGGTGGCCAGCGGCCACCCCCATGTTTCATGTCTCAAACTGCAGGAGAATGCAGGCTATGGGTGGCCTTCATATTGAAAATGTTTCCATGCGTTTTGACCTGCCGAACGGGAGCCACGTTCAGGCCCTTCAGGACGTATCCATTGATCTTCGCAAGGGGGAGATCATGTCTATCCTCGGACCGTCCGGCTGCGGAAAGACAACACTTTTGAACATCGTTGCAGGATTTCTGGCCCCGACCAGCGGTCAGGTCCGCATGAACGGCCATGTGGTGACGGGCCCTGCTGCAGAGCGCGGCATGGTGTTTCAGAAAGGCGCCCTGTTCGAGTGGATGAATGTTCGCGAGAACGTGGACTTCGGTCCGCGCATGAAAGGCATGCCGAAGGCCGAGCGCAACGGGATTTCCAATCGCCTGCTGGAAACCGTCGGCCTGAGGGATTTCAAGGAAAAGGCAGTCTATGAACTGTCCGGCGGGATGCAGCAGCGCGTGGCCCTCGCCCGCTGCCTTGCCAATGATCCCGACGTGATCCTGATGGACGAGCCGCTTGGTGCCCTCGATGCCCTGACCCGCGAGAAGATGCAGGGCCTTGTGCTGAAGCTCTGGAAGGAAACCGGCAAGACCGTGATTCTGATTACCCACTCCGTGGAAGAGGCCCTGCTTCTGGGCGAGCGGCTGCTGGTTATGGCCCCGCGTCCCGGTCGCATTCACAAGGAGTATCGCCTTCCCTTTGCCGAGCGCGGTGTCGACAATGACCTCAGGGAGGTCAAGAAGAGCGAAGGCTTTGCGGAGACCCGCGAGGAAATCCTCTCCATGATCTGGGAGATGGAAGAAGAAATCATGGGCAGATCGGAGACAGCAGCATGACCGGTCTTGTTGTCCTTTTCGTCTATGTCGCCCTGTTTCTGCTGGCCTATTTCGGCGTCAGATACATTGTCTCCCGCCGTCAGCAGGCGCAGGACTTCACCAGCCTGAAAACCGTCACCTTCGGTGATGAAAGCGCGATCCGGCCAGACCGTGCCGCGTCCATCATCTCGATCATCGTGGTGTTTCTCATCTGGGGTGCATTCACCGGGTCCAGGCTGGTTCCGATCCACGTTCCCGGCCCGTTCGTTGGCGAAACGCAGTTCACCTACACTGCTACCGACGGCTCCGGGAACACCGGGGACGCCACAGTTACCGTGATCGTTCATAATCCCGGTAAGGATGTCGAGGAACCCGTGCCTGCAGCGCGTGACGGCTTTGCCCAGGATGATGCGGCAACCGTCGGCGCCTGGCGTTCAGTGCTCATAAAGGCAACCCGCAACGATGGGGACGACGCCAATGTCACCGCCATTGACCGCAAGCCGATCGCGCCGGGCGAAACAGTGGATGTCGCAGATGGTCAGGTGACCATGACGGCCAAGGGATCCCTCAGCTTCCAGCCAGACAAGGGGCTCCAGATGGAACCGATCTGGATGCCATCCCCGGAAGCTGTGGTGAAGCGCTTTGGTGAAATTGCCTCTGAGGGCTATCAGAACTTCACATTGTGGGAGCATCTGGGCGCTTCCCTTCTGCGCGTAATCGGCGGTTTCCTTCTCGGGTCCTTGATTGGCATTCCGCTCGGCTATGCCATGGGGCTCTCCAGCTGGGTGCGCGGGTGGTTCGACCCGATCGTGGAGTTCATGCGGCCTGTTCCGCCCCTAGCCCTGATCCCGCTTGTCATAATCTGGTTCGGCATCTGGGAGACAGGCAAGATCGCGCTTTTGTTCCTTGCCGCTCTCTGGATCATGACAATCGCTGCAAGAGCTGGTGTTTCGGGCGTCAACATCACCAAGGTTCACGCGGCGTATTCGCTCGGAGCCAGCAAGACACAGATCCTGTGGCATGTAATTGTTCCAAACTCCCTGCCAGAGATCTTCACCGGGGCCCGTGTCGCCATGGGCGTATGCTGGGGAACGGTGGTGGCTGCCGAACTGGTTGCCGCGCAAAAAGGAGCCGGCATGATGATCATCGCAGCTTCAAAATTCCAGCTGACCGATATCGTGTTGATGGGGATCATTCTGATCGGGATCGTCGGCTACAGCATCGACATCCTGATGCGGATGGCCGAGCGCTTGCTTGTTCCGTGGAAAGGGCGCTCCTGAAGACGCCCTATTTTCCCGGACAAAAAAGAGAGGCGCACCAGACATCGGCGCGCTTTTCAAGTTTCTGGCTAGGGTCAGGACCGGCCCTCGGAAATTTCAGTTTGCCTGGGCAGCGTCCTCAAGGATCATGTCACTGGCCTTCTCGCCGATCATGATCGCCGGAGCGTTTGTATTGCCACTGACAATTTCCGGCATGATGGAACAATCGGCTACCCGCAATCCCCGTATGCCATGGACCCTCAAACGGGCATCAACCACAGAATTGCTTCCCTCACCCATTCGGCAGGTGCCTGTTGGGTGGTAGATTGACGTGGAATTGCTGCGGGCCCAGTCCAGTGATCCTTCGTAATCGTCCATCTCCAGCGCTTTGGTGGGACGTAATTCTTCGGAGACCTTGGATGTCAGAGGTGCGTGCCGTGCAATCTTACGGGCGATCTTCACGCCCTCGACGATGGTTCGGCAATCAAGCTCCGTTGAAAGATAATTCGGAATGATCTTCGGATAGGTCCGAGGATCGGGCCCTTGCAACTTAATCTCCCCGCGGCTTTCAGGCCGGAGCTGACAGACCGACATGGTGAAGGCGGAAAACGGATGCACGCCCTCACCGGGACTATCCGCAGACCACGGCTGCACATGAAACTGGATATCCGGCGTCTCGACATGCGGTCCGGTTTTGATGAAGCCGACGGCCAGACTGGCCGCCATAGTCATCGGACCTGCGCGAAACAGCGCGTACTTCAAAGCGATCCGCGCCTGATTGTATAGGCTGCGCACCTCATCATTCAGGGTCGGTTCGTTGCACTTAAACACCAGCCGTGCCTGCAGGTGGTCCTGCATGTTCCTGCCGACCGCTGGCATGTGGGCGACCACATCAATGCCGTTTTGCTTCAGCTGCTTCGCATCACCAAGACCGGACAGCATCAGGATTTGCGGGGAATTGATCGCACCACCCGAAACAATGACCTCTCGGTTACAGGTAATCGTCTGTTCGACACCCGATTTTCCGGAATACACCACCCCTGTTGCCCGACCGTCCGCGACCACGATCCGGTGAACGAGCGCATTGGTCATGATCGTCAGGTTGGGCCGACTTCTGGCCGGATTGAGAAAGGCTACTGCCGAACTGCAGCGCCTGCCATTTCTGGTCGTTAGCTGAAAATAGCCAACACCCTCCTGTGTTTCGCCATTGTAGTCCGGATTGAACGGATAGCCCGCTGTCTGCGCCGCCGCCACCCATGCGTCACAGATCGGCCGCTGCAGGCGCATGTTCGAGACGGACAGTTCGCCCTTGTCGCCATGAAAGGCGTCGGCGCCGCGTTCCTGATTTTCGGACCGCTTGAAAAGGGGCAAGACATCGTCCCAGCCCCAGCCTTCATTGCCCATCTGCCGCCAGCGGTCATAGTCTTCCTTCTGGCCGCGTACATAAAGCAGACCGTTCAGCGACGAGGAGCCTCCCAGCACCTTTCCGCGTGGCCAATCGATAGCCCGACCATTCAGCCCCTTGTCCTTCTCTGTGCGGTAACACCAGTCGACGGACGGGTTATGCATGGTCTTGAAATATCCGACCGGCACATGGATCCAGGGATTCCAGTCGCGAGGCCCGGCTTCCAGCAAGACAACGCTGTTTTGGGGGTCCCTGCTCAGGCGATTTGCCAGCACGCAGCCTGCCGATCCACCTCCAACCACAATGTAATCAGCTCGTTTTGCTTGCATTTTCGAAACACCGGCCCTGCTGAAAATATCGTTGTTAAGTTTCCCTTGCGGCATTATTCATAATCAACTAAAAATGATACTACAAGTCTCAAAAGTACTAATTTATGAACATGGGAGGAGAGTTCATGAAAGTATCTGACAAACTGCGTGGAATTTCGCGCCGCGACCTTTTCAAGGTTGCCGGGCAATACGGATTGTCGTCCACGCTGCTGGCCGCAGGTGCGCTTGGAGGCAGCGTATCTCTGAGTTCACTGGCCAAGGCAGCTGAGTCCAGCTACCAGAAGCGCTATGCCAAGGAAGCCAAACACACGCTGAAATTCGGCGCTGCCGGTTTCAACGCCCGTAACCTTTTAATCGAGCGCGCAGGCTGCCTTGAATTTGCACGTGACCTTGAAGAGCGCACGGACGGGGAGATCCGGGTCGAATTCATCGGTGACAACCAGATCTGCGGTCAGTTGTCCTGCGTCGAGAAGACCCAGAACGGCATCGTCGACATTTACGCGGCATCAACCCAGAACTCGGCAGGCGGCGCCCCTTACCTCAACGTGCTGGACTATGCCTATGTGTTCCCGGGCCGCGCGTCCCAGTACCACTTCCTGTACAGCCCGGAATCCAACAAGATCCTGCGCGAGCCCCTGGAAAAGCGTCACGGCCTGAAGTTCCTGTTCAGCCACTGCGAGCTGCGCGGCATTCAGCTTGGCCAGTCCTTCGCCGACAAGCCGACCGTCACAAAGCTGGAAGAGCTGTTTGGAACCAAGAACCGCGTCACCGGCACACAGCTCGGGCGTATCGCCATGCAGCTTTTGAACCTCAACCCGGTTCCGGTTGCCTGGGAAGAAACGCTTGATGGCCTGAAGACCGGCCTGATTGACGGTGCAGAAACATGGGCATCGGCTGTTGCCTATGCCAACATGTCGCCGGTTGTCTCGCAGTCCGTTGACCTGCGCTTCTTCTGCGGCACGGAGCACACCTCCATGTCGGCCAAGGTGTTCGACAGCCTCGACGGTCATTTACAGGATGCCGTCATGGAATCTGCGTATCTGGCACAGGTTCACGTTCAGGCGGCCAACGAAGCAGCGCTCGTCAAGACCGTTGGCTTCTCGAATCCGGTCATGCCGGGCACCCTGTTTGACGAGTTCGACGTCCGTCCGGCCTTCCTTGCTGATGACCAGATTAAGCTGGCAGAGGAAATGTGCTCGCCGGAGTTCAATCCGGAACCGTGGTCGCAGTGGCGTGAGCGCATCAACAACTGGGCGGGCGGACTCGACACCTATACCGAGCTGCACCGTGTTGCTCGTGAAGTTCCGGCAGACATGAAGCCGGAAAACGTCGAGCCACGCCGCTGGTGGAAGGCTTAAACTCCCGGACAGTGGCGGCAGGACACTCGCCTGCCGCCACATTTTTCACAAATATAAAGAACCATTCATAACCGGCTTTTGGGAGGGGCGGTCGTGACCACATTTGCAAGTGAAGTTGCGGAAATTTTCAACGCAATCCTGTCGAACGACTCTTGGATGATTAGCGAAGCGTTGAGAGCAGATGCAGCCTGGGTCATTGGAGGCATCGCCACATTGCTCGGCGGTGCCATTGTCCTGCTGCTTTACAAGCATGTTCCGTGGATCGAGCGAAAGCTGGAGTCCTCGGTAATGGTGTCGACCTATCTCCTGATAGGCGCCATTATCTTCGTGGAGGTGTTTCGCCGGTTCATCCTGAATCAGCAGGCACCATGGTCCACTACCCTACCGCCCTTCCTCTTCCTGATCATGACTTGGGCCGGATGCGCCTACAATGTGAAGCTCAGGACGCATCTGGGTTTTGCCGAGTTTCGTTCGCTCATGCCGCGGCCGCTGCAGTTTGCCTGTCTGACGCTGGACGCGTTGTTGTGGATCGGCTTTTCATGGGTGGTTGTTGTCACATCGACACAGGTCACGGCCAATTCTGCTGCCAATTTCCAGATCCTACTCGGGACGGACAATGTGCTGCAATGGTGGTTCCTCATCTCCGTGCCGATCAGCTTCATCTTGATTACGGCCCGCGCCATGGAAAACTGGCTGGAAGATTTCAAGAACTACAGAACCGGCGCCCCTTTGATCGCCGCCGTTGCCATCGGTTCGGACTAGGGAGTGCGCATAAATGACAGACGGTACCTGGATCACCTTGATTTCAATTGGTGTCACAATCTTCTTCATGCTGGGCGCGCCGGTTTTTCTGGTCATCGGCTATTGGGTCATTGGCATGAGCTTTGTGCTGGACCTGCCCCTGATTAACACCGGCGCAGCTCTGGCCGATGTCTTTACTGACGGCTTTGCGCTTCTGGCCATGCCGCTGTTCATCCTGACCGGCGACCTGATCAACCGGTCTGGCATTGCCCGGCGACTGTCCGATTTTGCCTATGCGTGCCTTGGTTGGCTGCGCGGCGGACTTGCCATGGCCGCTCTCGGCGCCTGTGGTCTCTTTGCTGCCATCTCGGGATCGAACTCGGCAACAACCGCCACCATCGGGTCCATGCTGCATCCGGAAATGGTGAAAGGCGGATATGACGAGCGCTTTTCGGCAGCAACGTCTGCGGCTGGCGGCACAGTTGGCATCATCATCCCACCGTCGATCATCTTCATCGTTTATGGCTTCCTGATGAACCTGCCGATTTCCGAGCTGTTTCTAGCAGGCATCATTCCCGGCACCATGATGGTCAGCGCGATGATGCTGGTCGCTTTCATCTACTGCACCCGCATGGGATGGGGCTATCTTATAAAACTTGAGTTCGCGCGGGTCTTCAAAACGGGTGTCGGAGCCTGGCTCGGGTTCTTTGCTATCGGCCTTGTGCTTTGGGGCATCTACACTGGCAAGTTCTCGCCAACAGAAGCTGCCGGAGTGACTGTGGGTTTTTGCATCATCGCCGGGTTTGTCAGCCTGCCGATCCACAAGATGATGGGTGCGGGGTCGGAAGACCGGGATTTCCGCGAACGCGGGATCGGCGAATATCTCGTGGTTCAGGGCTTTGGTCCTCGCGAAGTTCCCTCCATCACCATGCGCTCTGCCCAGATTGCGGGTATTCTGGCCCCGCTGATTGCCGTGTCCGTTGTCATGCAGCAGATCCTGTCGGTTCTCGGTGCTCAGCAGTTCATCGGTGACTTTGTGAGGGGCATGGGCGGCTATCACGCTGTCCTGTTCACCTCGATGGCCATTGTCTTCGTCGCCGGAATGGTTTTGGAAAGCCTACCCGTCACGATCATTCTTGCGCCGATCCTCGCACCGATCGCCCATTCGGTTGGTGTCGAGCCGGTCCAGTTTGCCGTGATTTTCCTCGTTGGCGCGTCGATCGGGTTTATTACACCGCCCTATGGCCTGAACCTTTACGTCGCCTCTGGCGTCACGGGTGTTCCCTATTTCCGCCTGCTTCGCTATACGGTTCCTTACCTTTTTGCCCTTCTGGCAGTGTGGATAACTATCGCTCTAGTCCCGGTGCTCTCGACGATTCTCATACCAAGCGGCTAAGAAGCATAAGGTGTTTCAGGTTGGGGGAAGTATGGCAGACGAAAATTCAGAAGGGTCCGTCCCCCCCAGCCTTCGTCTTCTCCTTGTTCTGGAGGAGCTGGCAGAAGCCGGTATTCCGGTAACGCCGACCGAGGTCAATCAGAAGCTCGGCCTTCCCAAGCCCACGATCCACCGCCTGTTCAGCACGCTGGAAAGCGAAGGCTTCATCCAGCGAGAGATTGATGGAAGGGGATACTCGCCGGGCCAACGCCTACGGAAAATGTCTACCGGCATTCTTTCCTCACTGAGGATCAGGACAGCACGGGTTGCCATCCTGAACGAACTTGCCGAACGCATTGGAGAGACCTGCAACATCGCTATCCCCGACCGTGATGCGATGGTTTATCTGGACCGTGTGGAGACGAAATGGCCCCTTCGCATTCAGCTGCCGATCGGGTCTCGCGTTCCATTCTATTGTACGGCTAGCGGAAAGATGTATTTGAGCACGCTGGATCGCAGGCACCTGAAAAACTATGCCGGGTCCGCCATTCTGGAAGGCCGCACCCAAAAGACGATTACCGATCCGGAAGCGCTGGTCACCGAGACGAAAGCCGTCAGGGATCGTGGTTATGCGACCGACAACGGTGAATTCATGGAAGAGATGATCGCGATTGCCGTACCGATCTCTGATTCAAACAAGCGGCTTGTCTCCACCCTCTCGTTCCACGCTCCTGAACAGCGCCTGTCGCTAGATGCGGCAGTAAAGCATGTCGATAAGTTGACGGAAGCTGCCGCCCGGCTTTCAAACCTTCTGACCGGCGAATAGGAAGCTGTCATAATTTATTTGTCCCACTCAGCGCCCATGGGCCAGAATTGGTTAATTGCATAAGGAAGTGATTTTGGCTGTATTGCCAAATTGTTTCGTTAAGGTAGCAAGGTTTCCCGTCTTGGACGGATTTCACGCGTCCCTTTTGGGGGTGTTGTCACGCAGGAGCGCCATGAGTGCTCTATCGCGCTCGATTTGGGCTTGCGCGATGTTTTCAATCGGTGTTTTTTGCTCAAGTTCGCGGGCCAGTCCGCCTTCAACAACCTTCGTCCAGTCGGCAGCATCCTGCGGACCGACACCGAAGCCACGATACATTGCGCCATAGCGCTCAACATATTGCGCGACACCTCCGGGCGCATTGAGATGGATGGTCTGCATCGGCCCCATGAAGGACCAGCGCAGGCCAAGACCGTCGCAGACAGCCTTGTCGAGATCTTCAGCTGAAACAATACCGCTGCCCACCAGCTTGAAGGCCTCTTCAAGCAGGGCTCCCTGCAGGCGGTTCACGACAAAGCCGTCGATTTCTTCCGTGAGCGTAATGGTTTGGCGCTTGCAGCGGATCAGCAAGTCCCTGACACGTGCAACGACTTCGTTCGCCGTCCACGGCGTCGGCACGATTTCAACGGCAGGAATGAGATGGGGCGGATTGATCGGATGGGCGACCAGACAACGGCTCCTGCCCGCAATGCTCTCGCAATAGCGTGAGGCGGAAATGCCGGAGGTGGAACTGCAGATCGGAACTCCCGGCGCTGCAATGGCATCGATCCGCGTTGTCAGCTCACGCTTGATATCGACATTTTCCGGCCCGTTTTCCTGAATATAGATCGCACCGTCCAGCGCGCCCTCAAGGCTTGGAGATGCGGTTATCCGGCTCAATACCGCTTCTGTTTCAGCGCGGCCGATCAGATCATATTCCGCCATGTCGCCGATACGGGTTTGCATGGCGCTCAAGGCCAGTTCGAGGGCCTTTTCAGACACATCGTGCAACGCGACCTGATAGCCGGCCTGAGCAAATACCGCAGCCCATCCCTGCCCGATCAACCCGGCCCCGACAACTGCAACCTTTTCCATGATTCTGTCCCGTGTTCTGGCGTTTTTTGCCGCTCTCACAAACTCAAAAGGCCACCTGATCACCGCCCTTAAGGGCAAGGATCTGGCGGGCTTCGTCAGGTGTTGCGACCTGAAGGCCGAGCCCCTCGATCAGGTTTTTCACCTTGGTCACCTGAACCGCATTTGATTTCGCCAACTCACCCTTGCCGGCCCACAGGCTGTCTTCCAGCCCGACCCGGACATTGCCGCCGAGTGTGATGGCCTGCGCCGCAATGCGAAACTGGTTGGCCCCTGCCCCCAGAACCGACCAGCGATAGTCGGAACCAAACAGCCGGTCCGCCGTCCGCTTCATGTGCATGACGTCTTCATGATGCGGACCAATCCCGCCAAGAAGCCCGAACACCGACTGGACAAAGAACGGTGCCTTTACCAGCCCGCGGTCCGCGAAATGTGCCAGATTGTAGAGATGGGAAATGTCGTAGCATTCAAACTCGAAACGGGTTCCATTCCCGTAGCAGGTCTCCAGCACATACTCGATGTCCTTGAACGAGTTGCGGAATACAAGATCCCGGGACCCTTCCAGATGTTCCCGCTCCCACTCATGCCTGAATTCCTTGAAGCGGTTGAGCATCGGGTACAGCCCGAAGTTCATTGAACCCATGTTGAGCGAGGCGAGTTCCGGCTGAAATTTGGCAGCAGGAGCGGCGCGTTCCTTCACGCTCATATAGGGGCTGCCGCCGGTGGTGATGTTCACGACCGCGTTTGTTCCCTGCTTCACCCTTGGCAGAAACGGCGCGAAGCCTTCCGGCGTCTGATCAGGCCGCCCATCTTCGGGGTTTCTTGCATGGAGATGCAGGACCGCAGCGCCCGCTTCCGCCGCTGCCAGCGCTTCGCTGACGATCTCGTCCGGCGTTACCGGTAGATAAGGCGACATGGAGGGCGTGTGGATGGCGCCTGTTATGGCGCAGGTGATGATGACCCTGCCGGTAAGTTCGTTTGATTTTGTCATGTGTTTCTATCCGAGATCAAAGCACTTCAACGTTGCCATCGACACAAAGAGATTGGCCGGAAATGTTCGCACCTGCATCCGAAATCAGGAAGGCAACGGTCGCCGCTACTTCTTCTGCCGTCACCATTCGGCGCAGCGAAATCCGGTTCAGATACTGGTCTCTCATGTCCTCATAACTGACACCCGTCACGGTCGCTCGATCTCGGATCACGCCCTCGATCCTTGGGCCTTCGACGATGCCCGGCAAAATGGCATTCACCCGGATGTTGTCCGGCCCAAGCTCCTTGGCAAGGCTTTGCGTAAAGCCGATGACGCCGAACTTCGCTGCGGAATACGGTGTCCGATATGCATAGCCGTGTTTTCCGGCAGCAGAAGACATGTTGACCATGGCCCCGCCTCCACTTTCCTTCATCAAGGGAACCGCGCGGCGGGCGCATAGAAACTGTCCGGTCAGGCAAATGTCGACACATCTTCGCCAATCCGACGGTGAAATCGTCTCAACGCCACCTGTCGGGCCTGCAATCCCGGCATTGTTGATCAGTGCGTCAAGGCCGCGAAATTGCTCCTGAACTGCATCGAAGAACGCATCAACAGCCCCTTCGTCCGACACATCAGCCTTGATTGCGAGACAGTTTCCCAACTGGCGGCTGGCGTCATCAAGAGCATGTTGGTCCACATCGCAGATGGCGATCCGTGCGCCCTGCTCATACAGTACCTTTGCGATTGCGTAGCCGATGCCCCCTGCGCCAGCCGTGATCACGACCCGCTTGTTCTTGAGCCCTGGCAAGCGCAAGGATGTTTGGTCCGGGGGAGCATCGTGAGAGTGAGCACTCATTATGTTTCACCTAATTTCCAAAGACTGCATTCGGCACCCACAGGACCAGACCGGGCCAGAGAACCAGTAGGAGAAGTCCTGCAAGCTGCAGTCCAACAAATGGAATAATGCCCCGATAGATCATGCGAATGGTGATTTCTGGCGGGGCAACTCCCTTTAGATAAAACAGGGAGTAGCCAAAAGGTGGCGTCAGGAAGCTGGTTTGAAGATTGACGGCCACCAACATGGCAAACCAGAGAAGCTGTTCCTGCTGGGAAAGCCCAAGCCCAAAATCAAGCGTTGCTACAATCGGAGCGAAGAGCGGCAGCACAATGAAACTGATCTCGACCCACTCCAGAAAGAAGCCCATCACAAAGATCAAAATGAGAAGGATGCCGAGTGTGCCATAAGCACCAAGGTCGAAATGCAGGATGGCATTTTCGATCATTCGGTCGCCCTTGAGCCCCTTGAAGACCATGCCAAAGATGGTCGCGCCAATCAGAACCCCTAGGATCATCGCCGACGTGCTCCCCGTTTCCCGAACACAGTGGGACAAAGTCTCCCGCGAAAGCTTGCCGTTGAGCGCTGCGAGGATCATTGCGCAGATTGCACCAAGTCCAGCTGCTTCAGTCGGGGTTGCTGTACCGGTGGCGATTGACCCAAGGACTGTCAGGATCAATACCAAAGGGGCGAACAGATCCTTTAAAAGTGCGAGAAAGAGGGAACCATCACCTGCCCGACTGGTTGACACCGGTGTGTGGTGTGGCTTGGTCAGCGCGACGAAGATGATGTACGCGATATAGAGGCCACCCAGCAGAAGTCCGGGTACAATCGCGCCAAGGAACAGTTCTCCGACAGAAATCTGCAGGATGTCTCCCACCAACACCAGCATGATGGATGGCGGAATGAGGATGCCGAGGGTTCCCGAAGCAGCGATGGTTCCGACAGCCAGTTCCGGTCTGTACTTTTCCCGCAGCATAATCGGCAGGGCCAGCGTACTCAACATGACAACCGAAGCCCCGACTATACCGGTGCTGGCAGCCATGATGATACCGAGAACGGCAACCGAGATTGCAAGACCGCCGCGCTTGCGGCCAAGTGCACGCTCAAGGGAATAGAGAAGGTTCTGCGCCAGACCTGATTTGTCGAGCATCGCGCCCATGAAAACAAAGAGCGGAACAGCCAACAGCAGCCAGTTTTCGATCACGCCCGCATAAATACGTGAGACGCCGATCTTCAAGAAAGCGAAGGGCAATCCACCGATCACGGCGAAAAGAATCCCGATACCGCCAAGAACGAAGGTAACCGGGTAGCCGCTGAAGATCGCCAGCAGCAAGCAAATGACCATCGACAAGGGTATGATATGCTCAATCATCTGCTGCGTCCTTCCTTGAAAAGAGCGCTCGCAATTTGATGATGCTCAAGCCAGTTCCGGCGATAAAAAGCAATCCGAAGCCGATCGGCATGAAGGACTTGAGCAAAAACCGATCATACAGACCGTCATAGTCCGACCCTTCGCCCATCGAGAAAGAACGCGTAGCAAAATCAAAGCTGTGAAGGATCACGATGGCACAAAAGGGAAGAAGCAGCGCAAGGTGACCGATCAGGTCCACAATATCCTTTGTCCGTTCACTCATGTGCTGACGCAGAAAATCGACCCTGACATGGGCATCGCTGACAAGGGCACCGGCCATGGTCAACATCAACATGATGCCAAAGAGGTGCCACTGCAGGTCTCCAAGGCTGGAAAGCGTCAGCTTAGAGCCAAAAAGGAATATATCTGTTTCCCAGCGGGCGATCGTTCCAATCTTGGCCGCTGACAGCACAACGCTGGCAAGGACCAACAACAGGATCGGCATGATGAGCCATGCCGCCGCCTGACCTATCCGCACGATCCAGTTGAGGACCGTGCGGATGTAGCCACTGGCGCGATCAGGAGCACTTTGGCGCGTGTCCATGTGTCGAGCCCCGACCGACTATTCGGCCGGAATTGTCTGAAGGGTCGTCCAACGCCCCGAGGATGCGACAAACGCCTTCATAGAGTTGTAGGCCTCACCGTAGAGCGCATCTTTTTCAGCCTCCGAACTTAGGACCTGTTCTGTTGCAACACGCAATTCTGCAAGAACTTCGTCCGGGAAGCGCTTGACGATCGTCCCACCTGCTTCGAACTCTTCAATCTGAGGCGTCTGAGCAGCTGGAGCGTATTGCAGTGTCCAGCCTAGGCTGACCTGACAAGCCGCCTCATACATTGCCTGATCTTCAGCACTCATGCCATTCCACACGTCCATGTTGATCATTAACACATCGACGCTGCCCGGCTGATGCCAGCCCGGATAGTAGTAGTATTTGGCGATCTGGTTGAAACCCAAATCCTTGTCGATGATCGGAAGCGAAAACTCGGTCGCATCGATACGACCACGCTCAAGCGCAAGATAGATTTCACTCGCCGGCAGATATTGGGCTGATGCACCGAACTCGTTCAAAACCCGTGCGCCGACCCCTGCCATACGCATCTTGAGGCCGTTGAAATCCTCGATGGACTTGATTTCCTTATTGAACCATCCGCCCGGCTCCGGGTTGGTGACATGACAAGCAAGGACCTTCACGTTCAGCGAATCGAATCCTTTTTGAATGATCTCCAGCCCGCCGCCGACATGCAGCCAGGCGGCCAACGCTTCAGGTCCGGCACCGAACGGGGTCGCGCCAATCTGGGCAACGGGCACCTTTCCGCCCCATTGCCCGAGGAAACTCCAGCCAGCGGGAATTGCACCTGAACTCACGTTCTCCAGAATTTCTCCAGCCGGAACGAGTTCGCCGGAACCGAACAAGTTCAAGCCAACGTCCCCTCCGCTCATTTTCTTGAGCGTTTCGTCCATTAACTTCGCGCTTTCAGCCAGGAATGTCAGGTCCTTCGGAATGCTCATGTGCACATCAAGCGTATCAGCACTTGCAGCTGGTGCACCAAGAGCCAGCGAACCGGCCACCATCGCCGTAGCAATTCTAGAAAATTTCACTTTGTCCTCCCATTTCCGCAGCCACGTGGACAATCCGACGGGACCCATCCGACCAGCTGCTTCACAATATTGATGTTTGATTTTTGATCAAAAATCAACCGATATGGCAACACGAGATGTTTCGTTATCTTTTTCAATAAATTAGGAGAGGAACATGAGCTGACCCATGAGCAATCCAACTCGTAATTTTTGCGAACGGCTTACGTTTTCAGGTTCTCGCGCAAACGCCGTCCCCCATTCAGCCCATCGGAGCGATTTGGCCTTTGCGGGAAAAAACGATGTGCTCAGGCCTCGGTGGAGAACAGTACCCGCACCAGCACATCATAGGCATCGGAGATATCCTGTCGCAATGAGGCGGATGCTTGTTCAGCATCCCCTTTGCGGATCGCCTCGACGATCTTGCGGTGATGCTCGTTGGAGACCTTGTATTGGTCTTCCCGCTCCAACTGGTATAGGTGCGGGCTCACCCGGAGCCAGAGGGTGTTGATGATGTCGATCAACACCGGCGAGCGAGACTGCTGGTATAACCTTAAGTGAAACTCGTAGTTGGCCTTGATATAACCACGAACATCACCCGAGCGTTCCGTTGTTTCGAGCTGATCCAGCAAAACCTCAAGATCGCCGATAAACGCCGTATCCCGGTTGGCAACTGCCCAACGCACCGCAAGCATCTCGACCTCAAGCCGCACGTTCCTGAGATCCGTGAGCTCCGGGTACCCGAGCGCTGGAACCCCGACAGACCTTCCAGAAACATTGGCGACAACGCCGATGGCCAAAAGACGTGTGAGCGCTTCACGAACCGGCATGGCGCTGACGCCAAAAGCTTCGGCCACATGGGCAACTGGGACAGCTTGGCCCGGCGTGAACTCGCCTTCTCTCAGCAACATGCAAAGCCGGTCGTAGACCTGATCGTGGAGCTTGTCTTTTTGGATCGGTTTGGCGTTCTTGAACATGCCTTGTCTATTCGCACATTATTGGCGAGAGAATCTACAACTCGGTTCCTCAACCAATCTATTTTCTTTCAAATAATTGATGATACTCGACCAATTTAGCCGGCAGATGGATACACTTCGGCCTGAAAGCATCACAAATTTGATCAGGCCCTCGAGGAAAATTGCACCTTGGCCGAACAGTCCCTACACACGATCAGATGCGTATCTGTCTTTGAAGGTTGCTATATCGAAGATGTTTGGTCCAGATAATACCCACTGACATTTTTCCCATTTGTTCCGCTAAAGCGTACGAATTCGAAGTCCAAAACGACTTGAAACATCCCAAATTTGCCGCCTCCCCGACTTCTAATCGATTAAAGTCAAAGTGCTTATGGACAAGGCATTTGCACTGGAGCTAAACCCCCCTCGCAGGCAGGTGATCTGCCGGGATTAGTGTTGAATTTTATCGCGAGGAGTTGGTCGATATGGCGGCTATGGATAATCACTTCGATAACTGGAAGGAACAGCAATCCGCCGCTGAGCAGATGATCCCGCTCGTTGGTCACCTCTATCGTGATTACGGCATCAACATCCGGATTTTTGGTCGTCGGCTGCTGAACAACTCCGCGATCGAGATTATCAAGGCCCACCGGTATGCCCTCCAGATCACTGGTCAGGAGCTGGATGTTTCAAAAAGCCTTGAAATCGTCAAGGCGATGCTTGAGATGGACCTTGCTGCCTCGCGCGTAGACCTTGGCAAGCTGTGCCACCGCTTTATGGAAACGGGCGGCGACGCAGCCAGCTTCGTTCAGGAACAACTGGCCAGCATCAATACCGGCAAGAATTCCATTTTGCAGGAACCTCAAGACGTTGTGCTTTACGGTTTTGGGCGCATTGGCCGCCTTCTTGCGCGCATGCTGATTGAACGCGTTGGCGCTGGCAACAAAATGCGCCTGCGCGCCATTGTAGTTCGTGGAGGCAAGGACGGCGACCTCAAAAAACGCTCGAGCCTTCTGCGGCGCGACTCCGTTCATGGCGCATTCAACGGATCAATCACTGTTGACGAAGAGCAAAACGCCATCATCGCCAACGGCAATTACATTCAGGTGATCTACGCGAACTCTCCGGCTGAGGTGGACTACACTAAATACGGCATTCGCAATGCGCTTATTGTCGACAACACAGGCATTTGGCGCGATGAAGCGGGCCTTGGTCAGCATCTGAAATGCCCAGGTGCATCAAAAGTCATCCTGACCGCTCCGGGCAAAGGTGACATCAAGAACGTAGTTTATGGCGTCAACCACACGGACGTGACCGAGGACGACGACATCTTGAGTGCAGCGTCCTGCACCACCAATGCGATTACGCCTGTTCTGAAGGTAATCAATGACGAATTCGGGATCGAGAACGGTCATGTGGAGACTATCCACGCGTTCACCAACGACCAGAACCTGATCGACAACTACCACAAGGGTGATCGCCGGGGACGGTCCGCTCCGCTCAACATGGTTTTGACAAGCACGGGTGCCGCCAGTGCCGTTGCAAAGTGCCTACCTGAAATGAAGGGCAAACTGACCGGCAACGCTGTTCGCGTTCCTATCCCCAATGTCTCCATGGCCATCCTCAACCTGAATCTCAAGCGGGAGACGACGGACGAGGAGATGAACGACTACCTGCGGCGGATTTCGATCCAGTCTCCGTATCAGGATCAGATCGACTACACCGCCTCAACCGAGCTTGTATCTTCTGACCTTGTCGGCTCGACCCACGCCGGTGTTGTCGACAGTCAAGCCACGATTGTCGATGGCGACCGCCTCGTTCTTTATGTCTGGTATGACAATGAAGCAGGCTACAGCACGCAGGTGATCCGCCTAATGCAGGAAGTTGCCGGAATGAAATATCCATCCGTTCCAGCGTAATTCAGACTGAGCGTTGGTCTGACACTTTATTCGGCACGTGAACCGGCATCGGTTCACATCGGGTTGGCATTTTTTTCTTTGTTCAGGAGAATTGGAAGTGCCAACTCCCTTCCCCTTCACTTGGCTCTATATCCGGTTCAGAACCAATTCTGCCGTCACCAGAATTGGGTTTTGATCGGCCGTTAAAGTGCCCGTCATGATATCACCGTCCGTCTCCCCGACGATCATGATTTCGGGTACGGCTCCTTCCCCGGCAAGATAATCTGTGATCAGGAATTCGGTCGCAAACGACGTCATTCGACTGCCATCTTCAAATACGGCTCCGGCGAGGCTGCCAAGTCCGCTGACATTTGCTCGCTGCCAGCCCAACTGCTGAAGCGCTTGCTCGATACCTTTGACAAGCTCGACATTCGGTTTGAGACGCAAAAGCGCGTGGTCACCGCCACTTGTTGCAATCTCCCTGATTTTGAAGAGGTCGAATTTTGTCTCGGCATCATGGCTGCGTTCAAAAACTGCACACCGTATTCCGATCCCCTTGGCCCGGACACCCGTCGCCAAAACCGTATCGCCGGCCAAAACGTGGCCGAATTTCGTTTTGCCTTCCAATGCATGCCATGAGCCATGCCCATGAATAAACGTGGCCGACTGGTGCTTGCCAACGATCATTCCCAGCCGTTTGATACGCCCGGTTCCAAACGACTTGGTGTCGCTGTACCAAGCAACATGATCATCATCGGGGGATTCTGCCGGGATGACATAACTCAGCTTTTCAACCGGCACGTCCGCAATTTCGAGCCATGCGGTTTCAAAACCCGAATGCTCCATCGCGCCCGCAACTGCCTCTGCAAGGGGCTGATTGGCTGCAAGCTCAAGCTCCAACGGTTCTCCGTGACATTTGACTAATTGCTGGCGTTCGCTGTCCGCCGGTCCCTTGTGCTGAACGAAATACAAGCCCACTGCCCTCCTTGAACAATAAGGTTAGATGCACACGCTATGTGCTTCGTCGATGGTTTCCAAACACAGCAGTAACCAAGAGAAAAATCCGCATATACACGGACAATTCGGCACCACCAGCTTTTCAGAAGGTTTTGAATATTAATATTTTTCTCTTTTTGTTCCACTAATCTAAAGAAAAGAGATGATTCGGTAAGTGAGACGAACATGCATTTTGAAGTCTTTGCTATCGGAACGGCCTTTGTCTTCGGTCTTGCCGTTAGGCAAGTCGGACTACCTCCATTGGTTGGGTTCTTGGCTGCGGGCTTTTTCATCAACGCGATCGGGCCGCGTCTTGGAATGCCAGCCGAAACAGGCCCAATTCTAGAATATATCGCTGAACTTGGCGTCTTGATGCTTTTGTTCACGATCGGCCTCAAGCTGAAACTGCGCCAGATCACAGAACCTCAGGTTATCGGCGGCGCATTGGTCCATTTTGCCGTCTCTATCGCCGTCTTTTCGCCCATCGTTTGGCTGTTGTTTACTTCAGACTGGATGACCGCTGTTCTGGTCGGGATCGCACTTGCCTTTTCATCAACTGTTCTGTCTGCGAAAATCCTTGAAGCCAAACGTGAACTTGGCACCTTTCACGGGCGCACCGCCATTGGCATCCTCATCGTTCAAGACATCATCGCTCTGGTGGTTTTGGCCATCTTTGCCGGAAAAATGCCCGGCCCTTGGGCGCTCTTAATATTTGCAACACCGCTGCTGCGCCCTCTGCTGTTCAAGATGCTCGATCTGGCAGGTCACGACGAAGTGCTTCTGTTAACCGGAATGGTGCTCAGTCTTGTGATCGGCGGCGTTGGTTTTGAAATCATCGGACTGAAGGGCGAGATTGGCGCGCTGGTCATGGGTTTGCTTTTGTCAGGACATCCTCGGTCCAGCGAATTGTCCAGCTCTCTCTGGGCGCTGAAGGAAGTCTTTTTGATCGGCTTCTTCCTGTCGATCGGCATGTCGGGCCTTCCAGACTGGGACTCCATTGTCTTTGCCGTAGTGCTTGGTGCACTTCTGCCGCTGAAAGGCATATTGTTCTTCTTTGCACTCATCGCCTTCAAACTAAGAGCACGCACGTCCTTTGTGACCGCATTGTCGCTCACAGCCTACAGCGAGTTCGGATTGATTGTCGCAGCCGGTATTCCTGCCGCTCAGGACTACCTCGTTCCGCTCGCGATTGCGGTCTCGGTTTCCTTCCTGATCGCTGCCCCACTCAACCGCTTCGCACACCAGATCTTTGAACGCTTTGAGGATCGTTTGCTGGGGTTCGAGTTGTCTGCACGGCACCCGGATGAGCAACCAAAGAACCTCGGGGATGCAGACGTTCTCGTCTTTGGCATGGGACGAACCGGCACTGCGGCTTACAACGCGCTTATGGAAAAAGGCCGTCGCCCTGTTGGTCTCGACGCGGATATCTATAAGGTTGAGGGGCACGTGAAGGCTGGGCGAAATGTGATTTTCGCCGACGCGGAGGACAGCAACTTTTGGCACGGTGTCAATCTGCAGAACATCTCTGCTGCAGTTCTTGCTATGGATGATCTGGAAGCCAAACTGATCGCAGCCCGTATGCTGCGATCCAACGGGTTCACTGGAACGGTTGTCAGTCATGCATTGCATGAGGACCATGTCGCGAAGATCTGTGAAGCCGGAGCCGATCAGACCTATCTGACGATGCAGGAAGCCGGCCAAAGCCTCGCCGTCCACGCGATTGAGACAATTCTACCCAGCAAAGCCTGAACGCCTTTTAACTGCCTGCGAGCGCTGTAATCTCCCCACGGCTTTCAGTTGTTAAACGGCGGATTTTCTGGATCTCTGCGGGGTCGTATGGTTCACCGTTCTCATGCAACAGGTCATGAAACCAAATGCTGCGGTCCGGCGTGCCGCCGTGGGCGCGTACCAGATCATCCGGCCAAGGTAGATACGTCTGTGTCCTGCCCTTGACGAGCCCCCATTGGAAGCAACCGATCCCCTTCGATTGAAACATTTCAAGCTGATCGCTTATCCGGCTGTCGATTGAACGGGCCATCCATTCGGTGCAAAGCAACGGTCGACCGTAACACTCCAGCGAACTGGCATAACGCTCGGCATCCGGCCTGTTGGCATAGGCGTGAAAGGTGATGATATCGGACAGCGCCAGCGCGGCTTGATCGATAGCTCCCCGGTAGGGTTCGCCCGCCTCTCCGGGAGCGGGTGTCTTCCAGGCAGCGACCGTTAGTGGCTGGTTCGGTTGCTCTGAACGCGCCCAATCAAAACAGCTCTCCATCAAGTCCAATGCATGGGCTTCCAATTCCTGATCGTATTCAGAATACTCGGATTTGCGGAAGTCCATTCGGTTACCAGGCTCATTATAGAGATCCCAGAATAGGAGACGATCATCCGCTTTGAAGGTCGACACGATGGTGCGGACATAAGCCTCAAGTGAGGGGCGCAAGGCTGGATCCATGACCGAGGCTCGTCCAGGTGAGGCCACCGCCCGGCTGTTATGGACACCTGGCACCGGATCAGGTTGGCGTTCCCAAACGGGTTCAGCTCCGCCAAACCCACAATCATCAAATAGGCATAAAACCGTCGAAATTCCAAATTGGCACGCAAGGCCCATCAGGTGATCTACCCGTTCGAGCAGCCCGTCGGGGTCGTGTCGCCACCCCAAGAAGGGCAAATTTACGCGAATGGCGTTAAACCCGATGTCTGAAGCCCACCCCAATTCGCTTTCGATTGTCTGCGGATCAAACGTGTCCGGATGCCACATCTCGAGAAAATTCACGGCAGTGGACGGCAGGAAGTTGAAACCACAAATCCAGGGCCTTTGTTGCAGCCAAGTATGAGCTTTTGATTGTGTCCAACGATCCATCATGTGCCCTGCACGAATACCTGAAAGAAAAATGGCTGCCCCGGAGGATCGGGGCAGCCGTCGGCTTTAGCGGTCGAGAAGGTCCTGGACCTCCAGTTCCGCATCAGCCAATGCTGTGTCAACGGATTTGCCGGTTAGCCAAATTGCCTGCAGTTCGCGATTGAGCACGTCCTGGATGGCGCCATAGCGCGCGCTTGGCGGGGTGTCCTTGGCGATCGCAGCGGTGCCGGAATATTCCGCCCGATGCGGCAAGGACTTGTATTCATCGCTTTCAATCACCGAGGTGCGAACCGCCATGTGACCCGTGCGTGCCCAGTCCACATTGTGCTCGTTAATGAAGGCAAGCACCTTAAGCGCAGCCTGTTTCTTTTCACCTTTTAAGGTAGATGGCAGCGCCCACATGTGGCTGTCAGCCCAGGTTGCTCCTTTGGCAAAGAGTGTCGGGAAGTCGGCGACATAATAGTCGTTCAGCGCCACTTCAGACTTGGCAGCCTCGGCGGTGTAGAAATCAACGACCCACGTGCCGTTGACGAGGATTGCAGATTCTCCGTTGAGGAATGCCTGCTGGCTGTCCGCGTAGTTGAGTTTCGGATTGGCAAACCCCGCGTCAAAGAGCTGCGTGATCGCCGTCACCGCGTTCTTTGCCTCAGCGTTGTTGATGGTAGCCGTTCCATCCTCGCTGAAGATGTTGGCATCCTGCTGCCACATCAGGGCCAGTACCAGCCGCACCCCGATCGGGAATTGCGCAAAGTCGGCAGCCAGATAGTCTTTGCCGGTAGCTTCTTTCACCTTCTTGGCATGTTCCAAAAGCTCTGCCGGAGAGGACGGCAACACTGGCTTGCCGTTTTCCACGAGACCAGATGCTTCCATGACATCCATGTTGACGTGCCAGAGGTTGGCATGAAAGTCCATGGGAACGCCGTAGATGCCGTCCTTGTAACTTACCGCAGCAAGAGCGTTCTCGCTCCAGTCGCTTGGATCAATGCCGACTTCTTCGAGGTCTCCGGAGATATTGGCGACAGCGCCAAGGCCTGCAAACTCCGGAATACGGTGACGGTGCATGACAAAGACATCTGGCGGTGTTCCACCGGCAAAGGCCGCCTTCACCTGATCATAATAGTTGCCCCAGTCGGTCGGCAGTGTCTTGACGGTCACCCCATCAATCTCGGCATCAGCCGCATTGATGATCGACTGGATGATGCAGGCCTCGCCGACACTTGGCTTTGTGTCGGTTCCAGCATCCTCACAAGCTCCAAAGAAGCGCCCAAGCGTAACCTCCTCCGCATGGGCTCCCGTCGTGAACGTCGATGCAGCGAGCGCCGCTGCCAATAGCACATGTTTCATTTGTTCTCCTCCTCCGAAAATGTGCGGTTATCCCTTTGTTCCTCCAGCGGTCATGGCTTGCACGACATAGCGTTGGAAAATCAGAAACAGGATCACGACCGGCAAAGACGCGATGACGCCGGAGGCCATGACCCGGCCCAAGCCTTCCGACTGGGCAAAGTTTGACTGAAGGCTGGCAAGGCCAAGCGTGATGGTGAAATACTCGCGCTGCTGGGCCGATACGAGCGGCCACAGATAATCGTTCCAGGCGTAGAGAAAGGTCAGAATTGCAAGCGCCATCATGGCTGGGCGGGCAAGCGGCAGCATGATGTACCAGAAGATTTGCAGCCAACCGACGCCATCCAAACGTGCTGCTTCTTCAATATCTTGCGGGATGGCTTTGAAAAACTGAATCATCAGGAAAACGCCGATGGGAACAGCCATGCGCGGTAAGATCAGGGCGTGATAACTGTTGTGCCAGCCAAGATCGGCGAACATCGTGTAGAGCGGAATAAACACCGCCTGTTCCGGCACCATGAGCCCAATCAGGCACAATACGGTAATCGGTGTTTTATGGGGGAATTCGAGCCGTGCCAGCGCATATCCGGCTGTTGTCGAAACCGCAAGGACGCCAAGTGTCATACCCACGGCCACTATAATCGAGTTCAGAAACCACCACGGCGTTTGCCCGAATGAAAACAGCGCTGTGTAATTTTCCGCAGTAAACGGGATCGGCAGCAGACCAAATGCCGTGGTTGATGTTGTGCGCGCCAAAACTTCATTTGGCTGAAAGGACAGCGAAACCATCCAGATTGTGGGCACCAGCCAGAGAAAGGCCGGGATAGCAAGCAACGTCACGAGCCAGACATATCCGCGGTTCATGCGTTTTTCTCCCGTCCGACAATGAACTGGATCGCTGAAAACGCCCCCATGACGAAGAACAGGAACACGACCATGGCGCTTGCCCTGCCCAATTCGCTGCCGCGAAACCCGGTCTGGTAGATGTAGCGAACCAGCACCTGTGTCGTGTCATTGGGTCCACCTTGCGTCATCAGATGCGACTGCCCGAACACCTGGAAATGCAGGATAATCTGCAGGACAACAACCAGAGTTGTGGTTCGTGTGAGATTGGGCAGCGTCACATACCAGAACGCCCTCCAGCCCTTGGCATTGTCGAGCGCTGCGGCCTCGTAGATATCCTTTGAGATATCCTGCAGGCCAGCCAGAAACAGGATCATGGCAATGCCAAGCGACCACCAAACCGTCGTAATGACAATGGCAGCCATGGCGAACTGATCATCCGTCAGCCATGTGACGGGCGTGCCCCCAAGCGCATTTGTAATGTTGGCGATCAAGCCCTGGCGCGGCGAAAACATGATCTGCCAGATCAACGTAACAACCGTGACTGACAGAACCTGGCTGAGGAAGAACAGGGTCCGCAAAACGCCCATGGCTCGGGTTTCGCGATTGAGGGCTGCAGCCAGAAGAAGCGCGGAAATCGTGACGCCGGGCACCGCAAAGGCAACAAAGAGGATTGTGTTCCCCACGGTTGGCCAGAACCGCCGATCATACCAGCGCCCTCCCTCACCCGGATGAAACCCCGGCAACACCACCAGCAAGGCTGACACGATACCCAGTGCGATTGCGTTGAACCGGCTGAGCCGCCGCGTCTTGCCAAGATAAAGTGACGCCAGCATGCCGAGAACACCATGATAGACAAAGACAATTCTCCAAAGTCCCGCATCACAATGAAAGATGTTGCTCTGCACGCGGGCGTTTCCCAGTCCACGGTTTCTTTTGTCCTCAATGGACTGGAGGATATGCGGATCAGTCGGGATACCCGAAAACGGGTCATGGAAGCGGTTGAGGCACTGGGGTACCGGCCGCGTGGCGCCGGGCGTCCGCCGAAGTCTCCGGGAAGTGGTATTATCGGCCTTATGATTGATGAAATTGCGACCAGTCCTTTTGCTGCCATTTCGATTGAGGGGATTCAGGAAGAAGCTTGGAAACGCAACGTCATAGTTGAAATCGTGATGACTGGAGACAATTCCGACTACGAAATTGAAGTCCTTAAAAAATGGGCGGGCGACAAAGCGCTTGGTGTGATCTACGGCTCTATCCTCACGCGGGAAATCCAGCCAACCGATGCGCTTTCCCGCCACAAATCTGTTCTCCTGAATTGCTATGATCAAGAAAACCGACATTCCTCGGTCGTACCAGCAGAACGGCGTGGAGGTGAACTGGCGACGCGTGCCCTTATCGAAGCCGGCCATCGCCGGATCGCGTTCATTTCTGGCGAGCCTTGGATGGAAGCCTCGGACCAGCGCATGGAAGGCTATGAACGGGCTCTTCGTGCCGCGCGCATCCCCGTTGACCCGTCTTTGATCGTGGAAGGCAACTTCCTGCCGTCCGGGGGCCGAGCGGCAACGTTAAAGCTGATGGAGGGGGACCGGCGTCCAGATGCCATCTTCTGTGCCAACGACCTGACCGCCGTTGGCTGTTACGAAGCGCTAAAAGAGCTCGGAGAACGCCCCGGAGAGACCGTGGCTGTCATGGGATATGACGATCAGGAAATCTCCCAGCACCTCTCCCCGCCCCTGTCGACCGTGCTCCTACCCCATAGAGAAATGGGCCAATGGTGTGTGGACCAACTTTTGGGGCCCGAACAGCCTATTGAAGCCCTGCGGATGGAATGCCCGCTGGTCCTGCGATCCTCGCATAATACCAAGAGCTGACGAATTTTCCTTATTCGGGCAGATTTTGGGAGGGCTTTCGAAGAGAAGGTTTGGGTCAGACCTTGTCCTTTCGATTTCCATTTCTTTGATAGCCCGTTGCATTTCCTGTATCTTCCGCGACCTGAACCGTTACGAGGGAAAACATAGTGAAAAGCTGCGAGTTAAATCTCGGTTTGGACTGGGCGCGGTAACCATGGAAAGAGCGAAGGTTGTCGGTGTCAAAGTCACATCGAGCATCATATTGTCGGTTTTTGTTGTTGGCTCGCTTCTCGTCGCTCTCATCGCTGCGCCGCTGCTGGAACGCTACTTCCAGATACAAGCAGGGCTTCGCGGCAAGGACACGCTTCAACTGACTGTAGCTGGCCTAACTGGTGCCCTTCACAGATATGAGCCACTGCCTTCCCTCATCGCCGAAAAGGCCATTCTCGTTGAGCTTTTGAATGCGCCTGACAACGAGGCCCTTATTGAGGCAGTCAACGAGGATTTGCGGCTCGCCGCCTTTCGGCTCAAGGCGTCAGACATCTACATAATGGATGTCACCGGAACGACAATCGCAACCAGCAACTACAAGAAGGAACTGTCCTTTTTGGGCAGGAACTTTGCTTACCGCCCCTATTTCACCCAAGCGCTTGAGGGCGGCACAGGTCGCTTTTTTGCGCTTGGGAGCACCTCCGGCGAACGCGGCTATTTCTTCGGAGCGCCAATTGAAGATGGCGCCCGTATCATTGGTGTCGTCGCTCTGAAGTTTACAGTCGACAGTTTTGAGGAAGCCTGGAGAAGCGCGGACCACCAGATCATTGTGTCTGATCTCAACGGGGTTGTGTTCATGGCCAGTCAACCGGACTGGCATTTCAAGACATTGCTCCCCTTGTCTCGAACCGACATGCTGGAAATCGAAACCAATCGGCAATATCCCAAAGATCAGTTGATGCCATTGGTCAATACCATGTCGCCTTTGGATGATGGACTTGACACGGTGCAGATTACCGATGCTGGCACGACGACAAATTATGTCAGCAGCTCCATATACTTGGCGAATGCGGCGTGGAATGTGCGCATTCTGGTGCCTACGACACGTGCCAGAACGCAAATGCTGGCCGCCTTACTCATTCTCGTGCTCGCCATCATGCTCGCCGGCCTTGCCTTTGCCTTTTACATTCAGCGACGTGCACGACTTTTGGAGCGACTTGAAACTCAGCAGGCAGCTCAAGAGCAACTTGAGACCCGCGTTGCAGAGCGGACCGCAGATTTGAACCGCACCAACGAGCAGCTTCTGGAAGAAGTTTCAGAACGCAAAGCTGCAGAAAACCGTTTGCGAAGAACGCAGGCAGAGCTTGTGCAAGCAGGAAAACTGGCTGCGCTCGGTCAAATGTCCGCCGCGTTGAGCCACGAATTTAACCAGCCACTGGCCGCCGTAAAATCCTACGCGGACAATGCGGTCAAGCTTCTTGATATTGGCCGCACGGATGAAACCCGTGAAAACGTCACGCGGATTTCCGAAATGGCCGACCGAATGGCGTCCATCTCCAAACACTTGAGAAATTTTGCCCGGCGGCCGGGGGAAAAGACGCGGCCGGTTGTTTTGACCCAGATAATCAACGATTCACGAGCGCTGGTCCAACCGCGTCTTAGATCCGCCAAAGCAACTTTAGAATTCGCCATTCCAGATAAAGATATTCAGGTTTTGGGCGGGCACATTCGCCTTCAGCAGGTGATCGTCAATCTCTTCACCAATGCGCTGGACGCCATGAAGGATCAGGCTCATCCGGTGATCGATATGACATTGGAAGATCAGGAAACCCATTGCACGCTGACAGTGCGCGACCATGGTCCCGGCGTGTTGGAAGGTGAGTTCGAAAAGGTCTTTGACCCCTTCTACACAACCAAGCAACCAGGTGAAGGCATGGGGCTTGGTCTTTCCATCTCCTACAACATCATCAAGGATTTTGGTGGAGACCTGAGGGTCACCAACCACCCTGACGGCGGAGCTGTGTTTGAATTGACGCTTCGCAAGGTTACAGAAGATCAGCCAGCCCAAACGACTAAAGAACTGGAAACCGCGGCCAAATGAGTGACCAGAAAATCCTGTTTGTTGACGATGAGGAGCATCTGCGGTTTACCGCCAAGCAGAGCCTTGAGCTTGAGGACCTCACGGTTGGGTGCTTCAGCGAAGCACTGCCCGCATTGGATCATATCTCAAAGGACTTTTCCGGGATTTTGGTCACGGATATCCGCCTACCGGGCATGGATGGTATCGAATTGATGCGCAAAGCGCTGGAAATCGACACTCAATTCCCGGTCATTCTGGTTACAGGCCATGGGGATGTTGAACTAGCGGTCAGCTCCATGCGCGATGGTGCTTATGACTTTCTGGAAAAACCCTATGCGCCGAGCCGGTTGGTCGATACGGTCCGCCGGGCACTCGACAAGCGCCGATTGACCGTCGAAAACCGAAAGCTCAGGGAACAAGTCGGAGCGCGCGATGCAGTTGAGGCATCGCTGCATGGCCGCAGCGAGCGAATGGAAAAGCTGCGAGATCAGGTCAAGGCAATCGCCGCTGCAGATATCGACCTTCTGATCACCGGAGAGACAGGCGTCGGAAAGGAAGTCGCCAGCCGAGCCATCCATACCGCATCATCCCGCGGAAACAGGCCCTTCATTCACATCAACTGCGGTGCCCTGCCCGACAATCTCGTTGAGAGTGAGCTGTTCGGGCATGAAGCCGGTGCTTTTCAAGGTGCCATGCGAACCCGGATCGGTCGGTTTGAAGCAGCCCGTGGTGGGACAGTCCTACTGGATGAGATAGACAGCCTGTCATTGCCCATGCAGACCAAATTGCTGCATGCCATTCAAAACCGTGTTGTCACGCGCCTTGGCTCGAACGAGCCCATTGAACTGGATGTGCGTTTTATTGGGGCAACGAAGAAGAATTTGGATGAGGAAGTTTCCAACGACACTTTCCGCTCCGATCTCCTCTACCGCTTGAATGTTGTGACATTACATGTTCCAGCCTTGAGTGAACGCCGCGAGGACATCCCGCTTTTGTTTTCCCGATTGGTGGCCGAGGCGGCAGTTCGCTACCAACGAGAGGCTCCAGACATTCCAAGTTCGGTTATGTCTGCGATTGCCGGACAGGAATGGCCGGGAAATCTCCGCGAACTCAGGAACGCGGCCGACCGTTTCACCCTTGGGCTCGACCTCGACCTTTCCGATAGCAACATCGAACACCAAACGGACGAACTCGGACTGTCGGACAAGATCGCGCTCCACGAAAAATCTCTGATAGCTGCAGCCCTTGCCGCATCCGCTGGGAACGTCACTGAAACCCATCAGTCACTCAAGATTTCCCGCAAAGCGCTTTATGAGAAAATGCAGAAATACGGCCTATCTCGAAAAAGCTATCTGGATCAGGAACCGGCCTGAAGGGCTGCGAATGTGAAGCAATCGAAACAGTTCCATCTTCGTTTGTCACCAAAGTGACCCATCCCGAGTGGAACCACGCACCTTTCGTTCATTTTCCCGCGTTTCAACCTTGTATTGCCTCCCGTTCCCTTGTTTTAGGCATGGGGAGCGCTTTGGGAGGAGCGCCTGCTCATCTGAAAATCTGGCAGGGCGAACACCCAAACAAGAAGCGCCTCGTTCCCAAACAGGAACAGACACCCAGGAGGATTGAATGAAAATTGCTTCCATGACGAGCGCAGCTGTTGCTCTTGCAATGTCCGCAACTGTCGCCATTGCTGAAGACCGCACCGGTTGGCCTGAGAGCTTCACCGTTGGCACAGCGTCTCAGGGCGGCACTTACTTCGCTTACGGCTCTGGCTGGGCAAACCTTGTTGCTGAAGAACTCGGCTTGTCCGGCGGTGGCGAAGTTACTGGCGGCCCAATGCAGAACATGGCTCTTGTTCACACTGGCGATGCCCAATTCGGCATGACCACAATGGGCCCGGCAGCTGAGTCCATTGCAGGCACCAACCCGATTGCACCGGGTCTGCAAATGACCAACGCCTGTGCCATGTTCCCGATGTACCAGACACCGTTCTCCATCACGGCACTGTCTTCTTCCGGCATCACATCCATTGCGGATATTCCGGAAGGCGCAAAGATCGGCTTCGGTCCTGCTGGTTCCACATCTGACACCTACTTCCCGCGCATGATGGAAGAGCTCGGTGTGAACTTTGAACGCCGCAACGGCGGCTGGTCCGACCTTGGCGGTCAGCTGCAGGACGGCCTTCTGGATGTGATCGCGTTCGCAGCAGGCGTTCCGGTCCCAGCTGTGAGCCAGCTCGAAGTTCAGACAGACATCAACATCATCGAGTTCACCGAAGAAGAGCGCGCGAAAATTCTGGAAGCCTTCCCGGTTTCCGAGTTTGAAATCGCAGACAGTACTTACTCCACCTTGAAGGCCCCGGCTCGCTCCGTGTCCATGTGGAACTTCGCTGTTGCCAATTGCGACCTGCCTGCATCCTTCGTGAAGGCTGCTGTCAACGTTGTCATGTCCGACAATGATCGCATGGTGAACATCCACAAGGCTGCTCGCTCCACTTTGCCTGAGAACTGGACCAAGAACACTGTTCTCAAATGGCATCCGGGTGCTGCTGAGTGGTTCAAGGAAAATGCTGGCGCGGATATCCCGGCTGACATGATCCACGGCAACTAAGCCAACCTCAATTTCTTCAACAAAAAGCGCCGCGCACCTCGCGCGGCGTTTCTCTAAGAACCATAAAAATCGCGGTATCAAAACCGAACTGCGGGGAAACATGAACGAGAAGACAATCAAGGCGGAAGACGACGATCATCTGATTGCCCATGGCGTCGATGAAGAGCCGGTCGAGATTAACAGGCGATTGTTTGAGGGGCGCGACCTCTTGATCATCACCACCTTTGCAGCGCTCTATGCTGCGTTTCACATGGCTGCGCTCAACGGACTGTCCATTTCCGAATGGACCGGCATCACCATTCCGCTGCTGCCGACGTTCCCGATGGAAACATGGAACTTCCGTATTGTTCACATCGCAGGCGCGCTCGCGCTCGGTTTCCTTCTGTTCGCCGGTCGACTGGACTTCCCCGATGAAGGCAAGGAAACCAAGGCATTGGGCTACATCGCCTATGCCCTTATGGTACCCGCCCTCTTTTCCGTTGGCATGGCCTTCTCGTTCGCAGCTGAAATCAGCAGCGGAAAAATGTGGAACGGCATTGATGAGACCATCAAGTTCAACGAGACTTATCTCTTTGGCCTGCCACTGATTATCGCCACTTTTGGCGCAATTGCCCTGTCCTGGTTCCACAAACGGGTTCGCTCCGGTTTTGCTGCACCTGATGTTGTGCTGGCCGTGTGCGGTGTAGCCGTCGCAACGTACTTGATCACGATCTACGGCACACTGATGCGCAACTCCACGGGCACACCGTTTGCACCGATTGGCATTTCCATTGCGGCGGTTGCCGGAACCGCCTTGATCATGGAATTGACCCGCCGGGTTGCAGGTATGGCGCTAGTTGTTATTGCGGGCGTTTTTCTGGTCTATGTCTTCATCGGTGACAAACTGCCGGGCTTCCTGAATTCACCTGCGATCACATGGCAGCGCTTCTTCAGCCAGGTCTATACCGATGCAGGCATCCTTGGCCCGACGACAGCTGTCTCTTCCACCTACATCATCCTATTCATCATCTTTGCCGCCTTCCTGCAGGCCTCAAAAGTGGGCGATTACTTCGTCAACTTTGCATTCGCTGCAGCAGGGCGTGCCCGTGGTGGCCCTGCAAAGGTTGCGATCTTTGCATCCGGTCTGATGGGCATGATCAACGGCACGTCTGCCGGTAACGTGGTGTCGACCGGCTCCCTCACCATCCCACTTATGAAGAAGGTCGGTTACCACCGTAAAACGGCGGGTGCTGTTGAAGCAGCAGCGTCAACTGGTGGTCAAATCATGCCGCCGATCATGGGCGCTGGTGCGTTCATCATGGCTGAAATCACCGGCATTCCATACACCGACATCACGATTGCCGCCGTTATTCCTGCGGTTCTCTATTTTGTCTCCGTGTACTTCATGGTGGATTTCGAGGCAGCAAAACTCGGCATGCGCGGCATGCGGTCTGACGAACTGCCGAAGCTCAAGCAAATGCTGCGTCAGGTCTACCTGTTCGTGCCCATCCTGATCCTGATCTATGCGCTGTTTATGGGCTACTCGGTGATCCGGGCCGGAGCACTGGCAACGATTGCAGCAGCTGTTGTGTCGTGGTTGACGCCTTATCGCATGGGACCGAGGTCCATCTTCAAGGCGTTTGAGATTGCCGGTACCATGTCTGTTCAGATCATCGTGGTCTGTGCCTGCGCGGGTATCATTGTTGGGGTTATCTCCTTGACAGGCGTTGGGGCGCGCTTCTCGACGCTGCTTCTCAATTTGGCAGAATCCAGCCAGTTGCTAGCGCTCTTCTTCGCAATGTGTATTTCCATCCTTCTGGGGATGGGGATGCCAACAACGGCTGCTTATGCTGTTGCTGCGTCCGTGGTCGCACCGGGTCTTGTTCAGCTGGGCATTCCGCTTCTGACAGCACACTTCTTTGTGTTCTATTTTGCAGTTCTGTCGGCGATCACACCGCCCGTGGCTCTGGCAAGTTACGCTGCTGCGGGTATCTCCGGAGCGAACCCGATGGAAACGTCGGTCACCTCGTTTAAGATCGGGATTGCCGCCTTTATCGTGCCGTTCATGTTCTTCTACAATTCGGCACTGTTGATGGATGGAACCATTCTGGAAATCCTCAGAGCGGGTGCTACCGCTGTGGTCGGGGTCTTCCTGTTGTCCTCAGCGGTTCAAGGCTGGTTCCTTGGCGGTGTCGCTGCATGGTTCTTACGGTTAGGGCTGCTTGTCGCCGCGATTTTCCTGATCGAAGGCGGTCTGGTTTCCGACTTGGTAGGTGCCGGTATCACCGCTGCTGTCTTCGCCATTCAACGGATTTTTCATCCGAAGCCGAATGCGAGCATTCCAGTTCGCGGCGCCGACTAAGCCAAACAAAATCGCAGAAAATGACGCAGGCGGGACCACCAAATCCCGCCTGGTTCTTTATGAGCTGAAAACTGTCTTAAAACACAACACCCTTGCGCAGGATGAAACAGCCAAAAGGCCGGTCTTCTGTTGTTTGAACTACAGCAAATGCCTTCCGGGCATGGCTGTAAAAGGACTGCCGCTCGATGCTTTTGAGCTCACCACCTTCCGGAAGCCTTGGTCTGAGCACATCCCAGACATCCATATGCACTTCGGCAATCTCTTTGGGCGCGCCGTCAATTTCCATCCGCAGAGCCGCATAGTCCGTGAACCCATCAAGCGGCATCAGTGCGCTGATGATGTTGGCCGCTTCAGGTGCATTCAGGCCGGGCAGATCAATCACTGACGAAATGCAGCATGTTCGCGCCGTTCTGACAGATGGATAATTACGATCTGCCAACACCAGCTCATCTCCGTGCCCCATCCGCGCAAGGCAATAGAGCAAATCCGCAGTCATGCGCGGATCAATTCCGATTAACATGAAACCCTCCCCCTCTTTGCAGGCATTAGAGCACACAGATGCTCTGGAGCCGATAGAACTTCGGCCCCTTAGGGTCCTGCCCCTCGCCTAAATACGCCTGATTGCAGGAATAGAGGTTTACTCAACCGAATTGGAGCACCCTCCTTGCACGCCATTGTCGCAATGCGCCTTCAGCCGCGCTGTATCGGCAGCGCTCCAGTCTTCCGGCGCAGTGGTTTCCACCCAGGGCGCGATATAGTCTTGAGCATAATAAGCGTGACCATGTCCGGGCGGAGAGCCGAAGGCGAACGCCATATCCAGAAGCAACTGGAAATGGGTCACAATGGGTATGAAAACGAAATGCTCCGACATGTCCTCGGCTGGTGGGTCCAGCATCCACGGAGGTGCGCGCCAAATTGAAGCCGGGTCATAGAACACAATCGGATCACTGGAATACTGCAAGAACACGATCCGAATATCCCCCCAAGGTGCCCCTTCTGACGCATCAGCAACGTGAGACGCGTAGCGAACCAACGACCCATCGCCGATTGTCGGCAAAACCCAAGAGCTTCCCGGCTCACGCTGGTTTTGGACATAGTTCCAAAGCGTTGACGGGAACGGTGGGCCTGCCCAGAACGCGCCATCAATCGGGTCATCCAACAGACGGAACAGGTTTGTAGCATACATGGAAGACCATGCTCCAAGGCTGAGGCCATGCACATAAAGCTTTGGTCTTTGGTCCTTTGGCAAGGTTCTCCAGTGGGCATAAACCACATCCTGCAAAGCTGTTGCCTGCTCAAGTCCGGACTGCGTTTCCAAGAGCAATGCCAAGGGGGACTGCAGATACGAATATTGCACCGAAACCGTCGCGATGTCGCCATTGTGCATGTATTCAACCGGATCATGAGACCCGGGGTCCATCCAGCCTGTACCCGTCGGGCTGACAATGATCAGCACCTTCCGGTCAAATGCCCCCAGCCGTTTAAGTTCAGCAAGGGCCAGCTCTGCCCGTTCCTTGGGTGTTTCAGCATTCGCACGGCCAACGTAGACCCGGATCGGATCGAGAGCGGACTTGCCCGTGAAGCTGGTAATCGCCTCGGCATCCGGCCCAGACAAAATGAAATCCCGTCCCGGTTTCCCTATGCCGCCCCAGTTAACGAGGGACTTTGAGCTGCCGGTCATACGCGCTTTTGTTGGAGCCGGCGGCGCTTTGTCAAACAACGCTTGTGCGGCTTCATAGCTTTGATCGAGAGCAACAACAGTCCGGTCAAAAACTTCATCGCGGGTTACGATAAACAGGATAAGACCCACAGCTATGAGACCCAGCACGTTGGCTCGGCGCGGAGGCATGACCTTGTAGAACCAGGCCCGAACAAACCGGAAAAACGAGGCGACTGACCGCCCAGCCGCATAGGCAAACAGGAACGTCAGAGACGAAACGGCAACAATCCAGGCAAGGTGAAGCGCATTGGATGGCTCCATGCCCATCTTCAGCCGTAGTTCATTTTGCCAGTTCAAACTTGAGCCCAACACAACGAGGAAAAGCACCAACACACTGGCGGACGCCCCCCAAGTGCCCCATCGCATCGCTCGTTTGGGAAATTCCGGCATCTGGGCCGCGCGCCAAAGCAAAAGCAGGCTCTGCGCGAGAAGGTAACCAATGGCTGTGAGTAATCCGCCAAGCACCCCCTGCTCTGTTGGGCCTCGAGGCATGAGAGACGGGGTCAGGGATGCTGCAAAGAACACCAGACCAAGAAGGAGAAACAGAAATGAAAAATCGCCAAACAGCCGGTGGAGGATTTTTCGAAATGTCAGACCAGCCATATTACTCAAATGCCTCAGGATAGAGATCACAGAACTTGGGAGAGCCGAAACAGCCCATCAGAAATATTAACGCTCAAGCGCCCCTTTAAAACACAATCACAACCAACAGGCGCAACCTCAAGACCTAAACAGCCCACCTCGACTTGTCGATATGTTGCTGCTTTGATGATCAAGTCTTGGCATACCAACGTCAAATCGCTCTACTCGATTTCCCGCACTTGCCTATAAAGAAAGTCCGTTATGCGTTTTCACTCCTGCCGATCATTGTTTCTCGGACTTATTTTTCTCTCTCCTTGTCTATTCACAAGTCATGACGCTGCCGCAGACCAAACCGAGGTGGCAACGCCAAAGATCCAGAAAATCCCATTTGTGACATCAAGAAACCGCAATGACACCAATACCCCGGCCAAAGCGTTTGGTGATGAACGCAGCACGCTCAAAGCAGGGACTTGCAGTGTTGTAGAACGAGATCTCAGTGTCCTGAATAGCCTCACCGAGGAGGCCCCCGCCTATATCAAAGAAGAGCTGCTAAAGGTGCAGGAAGTTCAAGACCAGAAGGTCTCGGACCTGTTGAACCTTTACGAGGGAGAAGCAACAAATGGCTCGGCGACCCTTTATGTCCATGGCTATAACATCAGTTTTGAAAAAGGCTGCCGACGCGCCGCGATGCTTCGCGAAAACGCTGGGCTTGGCGAGGACTTTCTCTGGTTTAGCTGGCCTTCCGATGGCGTTGTGACCAATTACACCCGCGATGAAGCAGACCTTTATTGGAGTGTCCCTGATCTCGCCGACGTAATCGCCGACCTTGAGAGACAGCTCGGCGGAAACAACATCAATCTCGTTGCCCATAGTCTTGGCGCACGCGGACTGGTGCTTGCGCTTTACGAAATGGCGTTCCGAAAGCCAGACGCTCGCTTTGCGAATGTTGTGCTGCTTGCGCCTGATATGGATTTTGGTCTTTTCCAGCGCATCTTGCCACGCATTCGCCCTTTGGCAGACCGGCTGACCATTTATGTCACGTCAGGCGACATTCCCCTCGCCCTCTCCGCCCAACTCCACGGCTATCCGCGACTTGGGGAGGCGGGCAATGATGTAGCCAGCCTTTCAGGCGTCGAAGTGATAGACCTGAGCGACCTGCCGGATGATAGCCCAACGGGACACCTTTATCACATTCACAGCCAGGTCGTAGGAGCGGACCTTGATGCGCTCTTAAACCGAGGTGAAGCAGCGCAAGAGCGGAAAGGCCTTTCACAAGTCGGCGAGAACAGCTGGCTCCTGAAACAATAAAAGGAGTGCAGGAACAAATCCGGCCTGCCGGTGTTTCATGAACCAACAGGCCGCCTATTTGAATGAGTGGCGTTTGCCTTTTTTGACCGCTTTATTTGCCCGGAGCGACCGTCAGGCCGAGCATGTGCCAGTTCTGCATGCCGCCGCGATAATAGTAGATGTTTTCAGCCGGAAATCCGGCCTTGATCATCCGCCGCGCAGCGGTCGGCGACTGGCCACACCATGGGCCATTACAGAACAAAACGACCTTAGGCATTTCCCCTTCACAGATCCAACCGTCGAAATCGACCTCACAGCCAAATTCACCCAATCGGTCTGCCGCTTCATTATACGGAACAGAGATAGCGCCCGGAATGGTGCCTTCTTCAAACTGCGGACGAATACGCCCATCAACTAGCAATGCATCACCCGTGCGCAGAAAATCGAGAACTTCCAGCTCGCCAATGGTTGTGACACCGGGGGCCGGCGTCATCGGCTGGATACAAAAGTTTGGGCACTCTCGGGAGGTTTTGACCCACGGCTCACCGAGGCGGGCTTCCGGGTCCTGATTGCGTTTGATCTCAACGGCGCCATCCGCCGTTTCCACCGTCACGCTCATGATGTCTTTGGTGATGCCCACCTTGTCTGCCAAAGCTGGTGTCGCAACCACAGCCAGCGCCAACCCCAAGACCATTCCCCGCATGCAAGCTTCCTCCCTCACGTTGTTGACTGTGAAGGAGATACCAAAACATCCCCTACGACAAGTGACGTTTGGCCTCAGGGCCGAATGGCACCTGAATTGCTTAAACTTTCAAGTGCTTTTGTTGCCAGCGACAAGGTCCAAGTTTGCAGTCGCAACCCGGATTGGTCTTCGCCGACATTACATAGGTTTCTTCCAGTTATTGCAGGGCTGAAGGCAGGAAGAGTGCGATTTGAGGGAATGCGATCAGGGCGGCGACCATAATCAGCATGGCGAAGACATATGGGATCACGCCCAACATGACCTCCGTCAGCTTGCCATCTTTGCGGGCGCCCTGAACCACATAAAGGTTCAGTCCTACCGGCGGAGAGATCAGGGCCATTTCGATCAACACGATCATCAAAATACCGAACCAGATCACGTCATAGCCTTGTGCGAGGATCAAAGGCACGATGATCGGGATAGTCACCACCATGAGGGACAAGGTTTCGATGAAAAAGCCCAGCACGATGTAAATGCATACAACCACCAAAATGGTCATCAAAGGTGAAAGCCCCAAGCCGTCCAGCAAGGCCTTAAGCTCTGAGCCAAGTCCAGCTGATGCGAGGGTGAAATTGAGAAACGAGGCTCCGATGACAATCAACATGATCATGGATGTGATCTTGATCGTACCGACCACGCTTTCGCTGATCATCTTGAGCGACACACCGCCGAAAAAAGCAGCGATCACAAGCGCACCCGCCACACCAACAGCGGCGGCCTCTGTCGGCGTTGCCCAACCTCGGTAAATGGTTCCGATAATGGCACCAAAGAGCAGAATGATCGGCACCAGCTGGATCAGGGCTCGCAGCATTTCGTTCAATGTGAATACCCGTCTGACACCGCCAAGTTCAGGTCTGACAGCGCAAATCAAGGCAGTCACTGCCATGAACCCGACTGCCAAAAGCAGTCCGGGAATGAGACCTGCCAAAAAGAGCTGCGGGATAGAAGACTGCGTCAAAAACCCGTAGACGATCAGATTGATCGACGGTGGGATCATGATGCCAAGTGTGCCGCCAGCCGCAATGGCACCAGAAAAGAGTTTGGGGTCATAACCAAGCTTTTCCGCTTGAGGCATGGCCACAGTGGCGACCGTTGCAGCTGTTGCCACAGACGAGCCGGAAATTGCGGAGAACATGGTGGACGTTGCGACATTGGCATGGACCAAGCCACCCGGCATCCAGGACACCCAGCGATCAAGGGCGGCATAGGTTCGTGTTGCCACGCCGCTGCGCACCAGGATTTCACCCAACAGCACAAAGAACGGGATCGCGATAAGTGTTGCGTTGTTGGACGTCGACCAAACCAGATTGCCCAACCCTTTGGTCAACGGAAACGGACTGAAGAAGATATCAATCCCGAAGCCCAACAAGAAAAGAACAATGCCGACCGGTATGGAAAGGGTCAAAAGGGCCAGAAGGCCAACGGAGATGGCACCGATCATTGTGAAGCCTCCCCTTCAGCAAGTGTTCCAATGGCCGCTTCCGATCCTGCATAGTCACCGCGCAGCACCATCACCAATGCGGCCCATAGTGTCACAAGAGAAACGATTGCAAACCAAGCCCACCCTGCGAACCACGGCAGTTGAACAAGAGCCAAGGGCGTTTCCAGCGGTGTGTTGGCCCGTGATCCGTTCATCAAGGATCGCTCCAGAACAGGCCAGCAGCGATAGGCGACAACGGTGACCGTGGTTGCCATGACCGCCATCGCCATCAAGTCAAACAGGCACCGCCCCAAGGCCTTTGCCTGCAGGCGCAGTATATCAATGCGGACATGCGACAATTCCAGCAGCGCAAATCCCATCCCCCAGGATGTTGCAATCGCCATCACGTAGCCACTAATTTCATCAGTTCCGCCGAGAGAAGACCCCAATTGGCGCACAAAGATTTCTGTAAGGATGAAACAGACACAAGCGAGCAGCAAAACGCCAATCACCATGGCGACCCATCGATTGAGCCGTTTCATCAAGTCCAAAACACGGTGTGCCATCAGGGCCTTCCCAAAGTCTTCTTGTTATTCTGCAGAAACGCTAACGCCGACAACTTCGCCGACAGATGCATTCCAACGCTTTGCCCAGTCGGCCCCAGCCCGCTCAGCCCATGCTGGCAAGACTTCGCTTTCAAGGATCATCCGAGCATTGTCGAAGTCAGCCTGTGACACTTCAACCAGTTTCATCGAGCGGCTGTCGCCAGATGTGCATTCCCCTTGGCCCGTGAGGCAGGAAATGTCATTGGCCAGCGCACCTTGAGCCACGTCCCATGCCGGGCCTTCAAACTTCGCGCTAACCTGTTCCTGGATCAACGCTTGAGTATCAGCGTCAAGGCTGTTCCACTTGTCCAAGTTGATGGCAGTAACCACCGGGTCCCAACCACCGAGCGGGATTGGCAAAAGGTGCGTTGAAACTTCCCACCAGCCAGCGCTGTAACCAGAACCAGCCCCGGTGACAGCACAATCAACAACGCCCTTTTGAAGCGCGCCGGGAACTTCAGAAAAGCTGACATTCACCCCTTCTGCTCCAAGCGCCTCGAGGAATTTTGCTGTCATCCGGCCAGAAGCGCGCACCTTCAGGCCCTTCAAGCCATCGAGGTTGGTGACTTCCTTGTTGCAGAACACGACCTGCGGTGGATATGGCGCAATGGCGAGCACGTGGCTGTTGAAACGGGTCTTGTAGATGTCGGAGACCATCGGCCGCGCTGCATCGACCATTTTGCGTGCGTCATCTGCCGTCAGCGCCAAAAGCGGCACATCGAGCCCCTCCAGTTCCGGTGCATCGGCAACAGCATAATCGGCCACAGTCATTCCGACATCAAAAACACCGTCACCCAGAAGGCGAAACACATCGGCAACGCCAAGATTCATCTGATTGTGCGTAGTCAGCGCGACATTCAATGTACCGCCTGAGGCTTCAGGCAGCGTTTCTGACCAAAATGGTGCTTCAAACTGTTTGTGCAGTGGCAGGCTGGACCAACTCCCGACAACCGACAGGTCTTCTGCGGCGGCCGGCATCATCATCAGGGCGGACCCTGCAAGGGCGGTCAAAGTGCGTTTCATGATCATTCTCCGTTTTGATTGACGTTGTGTTTGCTTTGCCAGAATGGGGAAATGGATTGATCGACCTTTGGGGGCATGTCTGAGGCAACGTCTGTTACCAACATGCATCCTGGGGCATGGGTAATGCAAAAATCAGGTTTTGCGCGGCTGATGGCAGCCTGAGGGGTGACACCACAAGCCCAAAAGACAGGCGCCTCGCCTTCCGGCACTTGAATCGGATCTCCGTAATCCGGTGCGCTCAGGTCCTTGATACCTATTGCCTCCGGCGCTCCCCAATAAACCGGGGTGCCGTGGGCATGCGGATAGCGGGCTGAAAGATCATAGATTGCCGGTATCTGCTCGCTTGGGTAAGAGCGCATGGTCACGACCAACGGCCCCTGAAAAATGCCCCCGGGCATGGTTTCAAGAGACGTGCGAAACATCGGGACGTTCTGCTCTGCCTCGATATGGCGAACCGGATAGCCGTTGGAAATCAGCGCCTCTTCGAACGTAAAGGAGCAGCCCAACACAAAGGTAACGAGATCAGTGCGCCAAAGCGCGCTGATATCAGCGACCTCTGTTTCCAGCTCCCCATCCTTGAACACACGATAGCTTGGAACATCAGTGCGGATATCAATGGAACCGAGATCGGGAAGCCTAGGGTCTCCGGGCTTTGAGATTCCAATGACCGGACAGGGCTTTGGATTGTTTGCGCAATAAAGCAGAAAATCTTGAGCGTATTTCTTGGGCAGGATGACAATGTTGCCCTGAAGATGGTTGGGCGCTTGCCCAGCTGTTTGCCCGCGAAACGCGCCCGTGCGGACGTCTGCTCGCAGATCCAGACCCGTTTTGTACTTCTTGACTTGAGACACTCCAGTTCCTCCCTCCACAAAGAAAGGGGAAAAGCGAACTTAAATCAAATCGAATAATTTTTTCAAACTGTATAAAATATTTTTATAATCACGCCAGATATGTCAATGCGGCAGCTGATATATCCTCTGCCAAACTGCTGGTCACGGCACCAGACACATAACTTGCAGTGAAGGCGATCGGAGAAATCTCCAAGTCTGTTTTCAATTCCACGAGCGCTCCAGTTGCAATCTCTTGCCGGATAATGGACCGAGGGAGCGCACATAGGCCATAGCCCGCACACCCCAAGCGCACGACAGCGCCCAAGGAGGCGGACCCGGTAATTTTGGGTTGGCCATGGGTTAGCGGAGCAAGCGCTTCGCGAATTTGGTTATGTGGACGCGTGTTTGCCGAAAAGGTCACGATTGTTTCAGCCACAATGGCTTTGGAGGACCAAAAGTCACGCTTTTCCGCCAGACTTGGCGCTGCAGCGAGAACCATTTCATATTCGCACAGATCCAGGTTGGTGATGCTGGCTTCGGCGATTGGCCCCATGAGAAACGCCAAATCGATTTCCCGAGACACCAGCGCATTTCTGAGATGATTGCTGGAATCAACGGTCAGATCGAAGGTCAATCTTGGCCTTGTTTTGGAATAGTCAGTTAGGAAGTCCGGCAACCAACTGCTGACAATTGTCTCCGAAGCGCCCAACCGGACTGACTGTTCAACGGTTGCTGTGTCTGAAAACGCCGTGACAATCGCGCTATCAAGCTCCAGCGCTTTTTCGGCATAGGACAGCAATTTCCGGCCTGCCGGTGTCAGCTCGGCGCTGCGCGTGTCCCGAACAAACACCTCCGCCCCAACGTCCTGCTCCAGAACCTGTATTCGAGCCGTCACCGCGGGTTGTGTCAGGTTCAACTTTTGAGCTGCTGCCCGAAAGCTTCCAAGATTTGCAATCCAGTAGAATGTATCGAGGTTTCGGATTTTCATGCACTTCGGGCCGTTCGGCGTGATCCTTTTGCCTGCCTGCTGATCCTAGGTGACAGGACACCGTTCTCGTATATCAAAGTATCCCCTAGCGGCAATCACCGATGCAGTAAAGGTTGAAACGCATGCGTCTTAACTGTCAACTCCAGTGATCATCGAGACAATTTCATTTTTGTCGGTTTCGCTAGTCTTTCTCACGCCGATCTGTTGTCCACGACGGAGAACGCAGATGCGGTCGGACAAGCGGAACACCTGATCCAGACTGTGGCTAATAATCAGGATCGCGAGGTTCTTTTTCTTCAGCGATGCGACAAGCTCTTCCACCTTCGCCGTCTCGGCAACCCCAAGCGCTGCGGTTGGTTCATCCAGCAGGATCAATTTGCTCGCCCAATGGGCGGAACGAGCAATGGCAATGCCCTGTCGCTGTCCCCCACTGAGATCTCGGATGGTCGAGGATGCAGAAGGAATGCGGACATCCAGCTCGTCCACCAACTCCTGACATTCCTTGCGCATGCGGGCCTTGTCCAGAAGTCCGAACGGCTTCTTGGTCAGCTCTCGGCCAAGAAACATGTTCATGTAGACCGGCTGCTCATCCGCAAGAGCAAGGTCCTGATAAACCACCTCAATTCCTCGTTCGCGGGCGCTACTCGCATCGGAAAAGGCGGTTTCTTCTCCATCCAGTCGGATTTCGCCGGAAGTGGGTTTATGAACGCCGGAGATGATCTTGATCAGCGTTGACTTTCCGGCCCCATTGTCCCCGACCAGCGCGACGATTTCACCCGCCTTCAGATCCAGCGAAAAGTCCTGAATGGCGACCACGCCGCCAAACGCCTTGTGAATGTTCTTCAGGGATAGAACTGGTGTTGTACCGTTCATGCTGCAGCACTCCCCGGCCAGTCAACCTTGTCGCCAAAACCGTTTTCAATTGTGGTCACGTGGGGGTTGCCGGTTGAAACACCGCGAACACCTGCGATCAGGGCACGCGTGACAAACGCCTGCCCACGGAAGCCGAAGACCACCGTATCACCGGGTGCCGGTGCTGCTGGGCCGTCTGCATCAATCATCGCGTAATAGTCGATTGCTGAATAATCCGGAACCTCAACATTCCGAAGAGCGCTGGCCTGTGCTGTTGGGGCAGAAGAGGTCAGTGCCTTAACCTGATATTTCGGGAAAACCGGATCGATATAAAGCCCTCCACCAAAACAATACGCCTTGCTGCCATCATGGTGGGACACTTCGGAGAGATAGAGAACCGCAGGTTCCTCCGGGAGGTCTTCAACTGCATGCAGCGGCGTTGTTCCGTGCAGCGCATTGCCCGGTTCGCATTGTGTCGCCCCTGCATCAGCGAGCGCCTTCAGCATAACAGCAGAGTTTGTACCCGGCGCGTTGACTTCAACGTCGTTCCATCCCGCCTTTGCCAAGGCTTCGGCAGACTTGTTCAATGTGGCAAGGTTTGGGGTCGGGACCACCTTTCGCTGCTCTTGATCAAACAGCAATGCCGGAAATGTTGTGATACCTGCAAACTGTCCGCCCTCCAGTGCATTCAACTGGTCCGCAACGGCGCAAATCTCACTGGCATCGAAGCCGCCTTCGTGCCCCCGATAAAAGGTATCGCCTTCAGTTTGGATACGCGCCAGCAGACGCTGGACACGACCTGCTGCTTTTGAAGCGCTGGCTGCTTCCGCAGCTTTTGTCTCTGAAAATACGGTCCAGTAGTCAGGTTTCAGCGTTTCAGCTGCAAACCGCGCTTCGCCGCGCGGGATTTGAACCAGATGGCCCAGATGCCCTGTCTTCAGGCCGACTCTGTCACAGGCAATCGCGCAGGCCATGTCCACGGCAACCGAGCGATCAATACCGCCTGCCATAACTGCTTCGCAGAAGCTGGAATGCCGGCCAACCTGCTTGGTCATGGCAAACACCTTGAGGCCATGGCGATCGGCTTCGGCGCGAAGGCGCGCTGCGTTAGCCTCAATGGCATCAAGGTCCAGCACATAAGCGTTCGTAGGAATTGCGCCGCTTTGATGCAAAGCCATTGCGGCTTCAACAAAGGTCGGGTTTCGGCGCATGAGAAGATCAAGGAACATGACTGCCCTCCAAAAAAATTTATCTGCTGGTATCGCGGAGCGAGACGGCAACGGCGATCAGGATGATCAAACCGCGCACGATGATCTGATCAGACACATCAAGGCCCATGAGGATCAGCCCGTTGTTCAGCATCCCCATCAACAGAGAGCCGAGCAGCGCGCCGATTATCGATCCCTTCCCGCCTTTGAGCGCGGTTCCGCCGACGATGACCGCAGCGATCACCGTCATGAGATCGGTTTCGCCGAGCGTATATTTCGCAGCTTGAAGGCGACCGGCATAAAGAAGGCCCGCCAGCCCCGCGGTCGCCCCGCAAAGTGTCACGACCATCAGACGAACACGCGGCACCTTGATGCCAGACACCTGCGCTGCACGCGCATTGTCACCAACGGCGAGCACATGCGCGCCAAATTTCGTATTTCTGTATAGAACGTGGCCAATAATGACGGCCCCAAGTGTCCAGAACACTAGAGATGGCACGCCTAAGAGGCTGCCAGAACCAAAGATGCCAGTGAAACTGTCATTGATCACGGGAATGGACCTGAGGTCTGTCATCGACCGAGCGATCCCCGCAAATAGTCCCATTGTTGCAAGCGTTACGAGAAAAGACGGTAGCCGCAAATAGGCAACCAGAAATCCGTTGAACGCTCCGATGGCAACACCGGCCCCAAGGCCTGCCAGAACTCCGAGAAACATCGGCCCGGTTTGCATGGCAACAGCAGCAGCAAGCGCCGATACGGCGACAACTGACCCAAAACTGAGGTCGATCTCGCCTGCGGACAGAGCGAACACCAAACCAACGGCCATGATGGTCGCTGGAGCTGTCTGCAGAACAATGTTGGTCAGATTGCGGGACGTCAGAAAACCATCGTCGTGAAGTGTCAACGCAAAGAACAGGAAGATCCCGAGAAAGCCCACATAGATGATGCTTTGCTGCAGATCGATTGTTTTGATTTTGTGCAAGGCCTCTTGCATGGTCCACCTTCAAGAACTGGAGACTTGGGCCGAATTGGGAAAGCCGGGAAGACGCTGGCGGGCCTGCCATAATGGTCCGCCAGCTGTTTCACCTTATTTGGAAGCGTTCAGCACACTTGCCGGTGCATCAATGCGCAGCGAGCGCTGCCACCCTTCAGCAACATTGTCTGCTGTCACGGTGACCGCTGGAGCTACGATGAACGGCGGCACATCTTCGCCCAACAGATCAAGCACAGCGCTGGCAGCCATGGCGCGGCCCAGCTCATAGGCCTCGTCCGCAACAATTGCCGCGACATTACCGCCCCGAACCATATCGAGCGCGACAGGCTCTGACAGATCAAGTGTGACGACCTTTGTGGTGGAGTTGCCGTTTGCGCGGAGCGCTGCCAGGACACCCTCTGCCGGTCCGGCCCAAGTGACGTAAATTCCGCCAAGATCCGGGTTTTTCAAAAGCATCGCATTTGCCACATCTTCAGCGCGGGCCGGATCGCTGATGCCCTGCTCAGCGACGATCTCAATATTCGGATAATCGTTTTCAATGGTTGTCTTGAACGCATTATCACGCTGGTTTGTGACGTAGTAAGTCGCATCGTGGTAGATCCAGCCTACAGTGCCCTTGCCACCCATAGACGCGGCTAATGCATCGGCTGCCTGTTTGCCCATCTGAAACAGGTCATCAGTTACAATCGCTGCATAATCATTCGGGTATTCATAGCCGGATGGAAGGTTGGACAGAAACGTCAGCGCAACGCCGGCGTCCTTGGCTTCCTGAAAGGCTGCAGCTGATGTGACAGGGTCAAGCGGCAGGGACAAGATGATGTTTGGCGATTTGGCCATCGCTGTTTCAATGTCACTGCGCTGCTTGGCAGCATCAAAGCCCGCGCTCGTTTGAGCAACAACCTCGATCCCCATACGGGAGAATTCATCTGTTGCGCCAGCGGTGACAGCATTTACGAAGTCGGATTGATCATGCCACAGAAGAGCTGCGGTGTAGCCCTTGACCCGCACTGCATCCAGCTGCTCGTCATTGACCATAACAGCTGATGTCGGCGTTGCCGTTTCGCCGCCCGGACCGACAGTTTCTGCGAAACCGGCAGTGGTGCTGAGGCTCAGGAATACAGAGGCAAGAAGCCCCTTGGTGATGCTGTTCATAGTTTCCTCCACTGTTGAAATTTTTCAGGTCCGCTGCCGCACGCCGCAATATGCGGCAATGAACAAGGCAAAGACGCGGACGGCGTCGAGGTATTCTTCGACCTCGATGCGTTCTTCGAATGTGTGAGCGACGGAGATGTCTCCGGGCGCGCAGTAAACTGTCGGGCAATCCAGCGAATTGACTAAAAACGGCATTTCCGACCAATACGGCGCACCGCCGACCTGCCCACCTCCAGCTCGGATAGACCGAACGCAGTCTTGAAGCATCAATGCTGGTTCTGCGTCCGTCGGAATTTCCACAGGCGAACCGCCCTTCGGGTGATCCCGGCCTGCTGGATAGTTGACTGAAACTGAAATCCCGTCTGGAAGGTCTGCCTTGGCGACCGCTTTTTCAAAAGCCGACACCGCATCATCCAGATGCTCACCGGGCAACAGTTTCCGGATCAATGAAAGTTTGGCCTCGCCAGGAACGGAGATAAAACCGCCACTCTCACAGCTGGTGACCAAGATAGAAGACGAGCCCAAAAGCTCGTGGCGCGCGCCTTTAGAAAGCTCTTCCTCATGGGCCCAGATTTCAGACAGAACCTTGTGGCTAGCCTTCAGCGCATCGACGCCAAGCTCAGGCGTACCAAAATAGGCGGACTTTCCGGTGATAACGATATCGGCAATAAAGAAGCCGATCTGGGCGGTGTAGACATCGAGGCTGGTGGGTTCGACGTAAACCGCGAAGTCCGGCTTTGGTATGCTGCCTGCCTTGACCCGTTCTACAAGGTCTTTTGCCCCGGCGCTCACGCCCGAGCCGAGCTCGCCACTTTCCTCGTCCCCAATAAAGGCAAAACTCAACCGGCTTTCAAGTTCATATCCGGCAGCCTGCAGCAGCCGATATCCGGCAATAGCTGCGCAGATACCGCCTTTCAGATCGCACGCGCCGCGTCCCCACAATTTCCCTTCGACAATCGCGCCGCCGTATGGGTTCGCACGCGGATCCTCTTTCCAATACTCACGCCAGCCACGTGTATGGACTGTGTCGGTGTGCCCGAGGATCATCAGATCCCGGCCGCCCTTTACATCCGTTGTGACGCCCCAGACATTTTCACGTACATCGTCAAATGGGCCTCGTTTCGCGTCCATGCCCAGCGCATTCAACTGATCCGACAAAAACGCTGCAAAACGTGTCTCGTTTCCGGTGACGCTCTCGAACCCGATTGCACCCTGAAGCAGGTCAATATCAGCCTTTTTGTCCTGTGCTGCCTCAAGTGCAACCTTCAGCTCTGCCCTGCTCATGAGTTCACCGCCTTGAAATTTTCAATGGCCGGCGGTGGCACCTTTATTTCCGCACCTCTCTGCCCCTCAGCAAAAAGGGATATATGCAGCCGAGACAACGCAACTGACGCACCACCTGCCAGCGCTGCATGGTCTCCAAGCCGCGACTTGGTGATTTCCAGCGGACGCGAGCAGCAAAGCGGTACGAAGTGCCTGATCCGGTCCAGCAACTCTGGGCGTGCCCCAATCGAGCCACCGATGACAATCTCTGATGGGTCAATTAACATCGCTATGGAAACAATCGCCCGGGCGATTTGTTTTGCCGTTTCATCCAGCGTTTCTATGGCTGCCAGATCTTCTGCAGCAGCGGCATCAAAAATTTCTGGCACCTTGCAGGTCTTGCCTGTCAAAGACTTATACATGCCAATGATGGCGCTCGTCGCTGCCACACGCTCCAAGGCGCCCGTTGACAGGCTATCCGGTTCAAACGGGTCAGCCCCGAAGGGCAAGAAACCGACCTCTCCGGCCGCGCCGGTTTTGCCGCGCAACAGCTCGCCGCCAACAACAATTCCAGCCCCAATACCGGTTCCGACAGACACGAAAACCAGATCACCCTTCTCTCCCTGGTTCCCCAGCCAGTTTTCGCCAAGGGCTGCGAGGTTCACATCGTTTTCGACAAACACTTCAACGCCGAGCCGTTCGGTTAATGAAGCTGGCAGGTTGATTTGGTCAATTCCGCGAATGTTTGGAGCCATCAGAACCGCGCCCGTCGCTGGGTCCGGGACGCCCGGCACCCCGACTACAGCAACCCGCATGTTTTTTGCGTCGCTTTCCGCGTCTTTTGCGGTCTGCCCAACTAGACGGGCAATCTGGTCGATAACACCGACCCCGCCCAGCGGGTCGGACGGCTCTGTTCGCTCAGCAAGCACTTTCCCGGTCAGATCGCACAATGCCACTCGGACTTTCGTTCCGCCCAAATCGATGCTGGCGACCGTGGCTCCTGATGGCGAGATTTCATAGACAACCGCACGGCGGCCAATATGCCCTTCTGTCTGACCGACGGTACGAACCCAACCATCTTCTTCCAGGTTCCCGACAATCTCCGAGACCGTTTGCTTGGAAAGGCCCGTCATCTTGGCAACGCTGGCCCGCGAAATCGGGCCATAGTTGGCAATTGCCTGAATAACAGCGCTTTGTGACAAACGTCTCGATATCTTTGACTGGTCGGCCATTCGTGCATCCGATTTAATTCGTTCTATTACCGAACTAACTATGAATCGAATGGACTAGCAAGTCTAATTTTTGAGTTTCTTGGTTTCTCTCCCACGAACGCTCATGACTGAAGTGGCACGCAAGCCTGAAATCAACGCACCCTCTCACGTCGCATTTGCTGCGTTCTTGTCGGTTCTCGGGCATGAAGGCTCACCTGCACAACGTATCTTCAATAGGATGCGTGGCGAGACCAATCGGTCGACGAATCTCAACCATTGAAACGGTTTATTCCAACCCACGCGCAAATGACGAGCAAAGGAAAACCTGCGCTGAATAGTCCAACTTCAAGTCGAGGCCGCTTTGTTAACCCGAACACAAACTTCACTGGCGGCATTGCCGAGCTTCATGGCGAACACTTCTGTGCTCTTGAGTTCGATTTTCAATGATGGACGCGGCATATGACCCGATTCGATGCATGGACCGTGTTTTGGAATGGCCTCACCGGCCAAAAGGGGTGGAGCCGACAGTGGCGGGACCCTGAGCCCAAATCACATTATGACGTGGTGATTGTTGGAGGTGGGCTGCATGGACTGGCCACCGCCTACTACCTTGCCAAGAACCATGGCGTGACGAATATCGCGGTATTGGAAAAGGGGTGGCTTGGCGGAGGCAATGCGGGTCGGAATACAACAATTGTCCGCTCTAACTATGGACGCCCCGGCAACCGAGAATTCTATGAAGAATCCTTACGCCTTTGGGAAAACCTGAGCCATGACCTGAACTACAACGTTATGTTCAGTCAGCGCTCCCATATTGCCTTACTGCACAGTCCTGGCGCGATAGATGCTGCTGCGCGCAACTACAATACGATGCGACTGACAGGCACGCCCGATGCAGAAATTTGGGATTTGCCAACCCTCAAGAGGGAAGTTCCGCATTTGAACTACAGCGCCACGGCCCGTTTCCCAATTATGGGTGCGGCCGTTCAAAAACGCGCTGGAACGGCCCGCCATGACGCGGTTGCGTGGGGATATGCGCGTGGAGCTGACCAACTGGGTGTCGACATTCTGCAGCAATGTGAAGTCACTGGCGTAAAGCGGACTGAGGACAAGGTCACTGAACTGGAAACCAGCCGCGGTCCCATCACCGCTGGCAAGGTCGCTTTTGCAGTCGCCGGAAACACCTCACGGCTCTGGACGATGGCCGGATTGGGGCGGTTGCCAATTGAGTCCCACAAGCTGCAAGCCTTTGTCTCTGAACCCTTGAAACCACTTCTGGATCAGGTCGTTGTCTTCGGCGTCGGTGGGGCCCATTTCTACATCTCGCAATCGGACAAAGGCGGAATGGTCTTTGGCGGCGATCTGGACTGGTACAAGTCCTACGCCCAGCGCGGAAACCTGCCGATGGTGCAAGATGGGTGTGAGGCCGCCATGTCGATCTTGCCGTGCCTTGGGCGGGTCAAACTGTTGCGCCACTGGTCTGGTGTTGTCGACATGTCCATGGATGGAACGCATTTCATCTGCAAGACGCCACTCAGCAATCTCTATCTGAACGCGGGTTGGAATTATGGGGGCTTCAAGGCCAGTCCGGCCTCCGGTTGGTATTTTGCCGATCTGATTGCCAATGATAGGCCGCATGAGCGTATTCAGTCTTTCGATCTCAAGCGGTTCGAGCGCGGTATTCAAATCGATGAACGAGGCGCGGGCCCGGACCCGAAGCTGCACGGATAAGGAGGCATCCATGATCAGAGTCCCCTGCCCCTTCTGCGGCACAAGAGACCACAGCGAATTCACATACGGCGGTGACGCCAGCATCACCTACCCGGCTTTAGATGCGCCGAAGGAGGAGTGGCATGATGCTGTTTTCCTGCGCGACAACATCTGCGGACCTCAGCTGGAAACCTGGCACCATGTCAATGGATGCAGAATGTGGTTGGTTATTGAGCGCGATACCATGACCCACGAAATTATGAGTGTCCGCCCCGTAAACCCCGAACTTTCTGCCCTATTTGAAGACAACAGCGAGGCAGACCAATGACGGCACGCAGGCTGGACCATGGTGGGCGGATAGATCGCGCGTACCCGCTCTCCTTCACCTTCGATGGCAACACATTTCGAGGGTTTAAAGGCGACACGCTCACCTCTGCGCTGATGGCCAATAACGAAACGGTGCTGGGGCGGAGCTTCAAATATCACCGGCCTCGCGGGATCATGTCTGCAGGCGTTGAGGAATCCGGTGCAATCGTCACCGTTGGCCGAGATGCAAGCCGGGAACCCAATGTGAAGGCAACCATGCAGGAGCTGTATGAGGGTCTGAGCGCGGAAGGTCAAAACGCCTGGCCGAATGTGCGTTTTGACCTTGGCGCGATCAACGACCTCTTCAGCCGCTTCTTTGCCGCCGGGTTTTACTACAAGACTTTTATGGGCCTGCCGCCTTTTGAGTGGGGCCATGGTACCCGGCTCTGGATGCTCTACGAAAAGCTCATCCGTAAAGCCGCCGGGATGGGAACAGCCTCACGCGAACCTGATCCAGATTGTTATGATCATGTCCACGCTTTTTCCGACGTACTGGTCGTTGGCTCTGGCCCGGCAGGTTTAACGGCGGCGCTAACCGCTGCAGAAGCAGGTCGCGATGTTATTCTGGTCGAACAGGACTTTGAGCTTGGCGGCGATACCCTAAGCGACCCATCCCGTGAGACTGAGCGCGCCCAGCTCGTCGAAGCCGTTGCAAAGGCGGGCGTGCGGATCATGCCCCGCACAACGGCTTTTGGTCTTTATGACCATGGCACAGCTGGCCTGTTGGAACGCGTAACGGATCACATGGCCGATCCGGCGGACCAACTGCCCCGTCAACGGTTTTGGACGGTTCGGAGCGACGCAACCATATTGGCAACGGGAGCTCTGGAACGCTCTATCGCCTTTGACAACAATGACCGTCCCGGTGTCATGACCGCAGCCGCTGCCCGCAGCTATCTTAACCGGTTTGGAGTTTTGCCGGGGCAGAAGATCGTTATTGCCACCAACAACGACAGCGTCCATCACACAGCAGTTGCCCTTGCGAGCGCCGGGGCAAACGTAACCCTTGCAGATATCCGAGAGCGTGGGGTACCGAACCTGCCGGCTGAAATCGAGCTTCGCGAGGGCGTTGCGCCGCTAAAGGTGCATGGCAGGTCAGGTGTTGAGGCCGTGTCATTGGCAAATGCATCCGGCAACAACTGGTCGGCTGCAGGACAAACTGATTGCGATCTTCTGCTGGTGTCGGGCGGCTGGTCGCCGGTGGTTAACCTGTCCTCACATCGTGGAGCCAAGCCAGTCTGGAACGCGGAGCTTGCCTGTTTTCTGCCCGGCTCAACCAATGAACCGATCTACCACGCTGGGTCAGCAGCCGGAATATGGGAGTATGAAGCCTGCAAGGCGTCTGGAGAATGGGCAGCAAAGGCCGCGCTTGGCGAGGCGACTGCGCCCCCGCAGCCGGGTGGCTGGTCGACACCAATCAAACCGCTCTACGAAGTGCGCTTACCTGAAGCCAAAACAAAGGCTTTTGTGGACTTTCAGCATGATGTGACCGCAGACGACGTCCGCCTTGCTCAGCAGGAAGGGTTTGTGTCAGTCGAACACTTAAAGCGCTACACCACGCTTGGAATGGCAACTGATCAGGGCAAGATGGGCAATGTCATCGGCCTTGCCCTCATGGCGGATGCACTTGGCAAGGATATTCCTGACGTTGGAACCACCCGGTTCCGCCCCCCTTACACACCGGTTTCGATTGGTGCTTTGGCAGGCCGGAATGTTGGCTATCACTTCAAGCCCTTGCGGCGCTCGCCCCTCCACGACTGGAACCTCAAGCATGGTGCAACCATGACCGAGGCAGGCCCCTGGCATCGACCCTGGTATTTCGCCAAGAGTGGCGAAGGCATTGATGAAGCCTATGTTCGCGAAGCTGCAACAGTACGCAAAACTGTTGGCATTTGCGATGTCAGTTCACTTGGCAAAATCGCTGTTCAGGGACCAGATGCAGCAGAATTTCTAAACCGGGTCTATTCCAACGGTTTTGCGAAGCTCCCCGTCGGCAAGGCGCGGTATGGCATCATGTTGCGCGACGATGGCTTTGTCATGGATGACGGAACAACTTGGCGCCTGAGTGAAACCGAATTTTTGATGACCACAACCACGACCAATGCCGGCAAGGTGATGGTTTTTATGGAGGAACTGCTACAAACCCGGTGGCCGGATCTGAAAGTCCATGTGAGCTCCGTTTCGGATGAATGGGCTGCCGTATCTGTCGCAGGACCCAAGGCCCGGGCCACAATTGCCTCGTGTCTGGCTGAAGGCGAGGATATCTCCAATGAAGCGCTGCCCTTCATGGGCGTGCGGAAAATCACTTTAGCTAACGGCATACCGGGTCTGATTGCCCGGATTAGCTTTTCCGGCGAGCTTGCCTATGAGCTTTATGTGCCTGCAGGGCATGGTGCAGCCATGATGGACCTCTTGTGGCCGGAAGCTGAAAATCGAGGCGGATGCCTTTATGGACTGGAGGCACTGGGCGCGCTCCGGATTGAAAAAGGCCACGTCACGGGCGCTGAACTGGATGGGCGCGTCACAATTGATGACGCTGGCCTTGGCAAAATGGCATCAACCAAAAAACCGTTCATCGGCAGCGCCTTGCGGCAACGCCCAGACCTTTTAAGAGAGGACCGCCCCCAACTTGTTGGCATCTATCCCAAAAACCGGGATCAAACGTTCAAGGGTGGTGCCATCTTGTGTGCAGATGGAGAAGTGAGTGGATTTGGCGAGGGATGGATTACCGGCGTCACCCACTCCCCTGTGTTTGGGCACTGGATCGGCATTGGCTTCATATCCGGTGGGCACACCGCCTGGGACGGCAAGACCGTGTTTGCCAGCGATCCGACGCGATCAGAAGACGTGGAAGTCGAGATCGTTTCACCTCACATGTATGATCCCGAGGGAGTGAAAATGCATGGTTGATCGACAGTCCGCTTTAGCTGCGCACCGAAGACCCCAACAGACCTCCTTTGATGGGGCGACGGGAGTGTCCTTTTCCGAGGTTCGGGCGTTTTCGCTGGTTCAGATCGCAGCATGGCCAGAGACCTTGCATTCTGTGGGCGTTACAGCCACCAAACTGGCTGGGTGTGATGCTGCTCCAGCTCCCGGACGTGCTGTGTTTGAGGGCACCAGAACATTGATGCGGGTAGAACCGTTGAAGTGGTGGGTTCTGAGCGAAGCACCTCAGGATGCCTCCTCCCTTCCAGCTTTGGAAGCTACTCAAGGCGCTGTTCTGGATCTATCTCATTCACGGACGTGGCTTCGCGTTAGCGGAGAAAAGGTTGCCCCGCTCCTCAACCATTATCTGCCGATCAACCTGTCCGACAGAGCTTTTCCAGCAGGGTCACTTGCAACAACAGCCATGCATCATATTGGTGTGACGCTGTGGCGGGACGAAGACGCCTTTAATCTCCTTCTGCCCCGCAGTTTCGCGAGCTCTTTGTTCGAGCTCTTCACCGAAAGCGCCAGCCAGTATGGTTATAAATTCACCTGATGCTAAAGTAACTTAGTTTGGAGCGACAACCACACCCCAAGGCAATTGCCCCACCTGAATGGACTTGATCGCTTCTTGCTCGGCGACATCAATGACCGTGATGTCATTTGAGTTGCCGTTGGTTGAGAGCAGGTATTTTTCATCCGGCGTGAAATCCAGCTGCCAGACGCGCTGGCCGACAAGGATATATTTCTCCACTTCCCGCTTCGGGATATTGATGACAGCGACCCGGTTTGCGGGCCCGAGCGCTACAAACAGCCATTCATTGTCAGACGTAATCCGCATTCCGACCGGCTGAAGCCATTCGTTTTGGACACCTGAGACTTCGAAACCAATTTTTGTCTCCAGTTCCGGCCCGGTTTCGCCATTCATGTTGATCACGGAGACCGTGCCCCCTATTTCGGAGCTGACGAAGAGCAGCGCGCCATCATTGGTGAAGTGGGCATAGCGTGGGCGTTGGTCCACCAGAATATTGTGTTTTATCTGATAGTCTTCGGTGCTGATGAAATGCGCCATGTTGGTGGTTTCAGAGGTATTTATGACCCAGCGGACATCAGGACTTACGGCCATTCCTTCGGGTTCCACACCAACAGGAACCTCGGCAACCACCGCCTTTTTGACTGTATCGACGACCGTGACGAGATTATCGTCCTCATTCGAAATGTAGAGCCGCGTGCCATCGGGGTTGATCACAAAAAGCTCCGGATCAGGCCCAGACGGCAATGACCACAGGAACTCGTAGGTTTCAGCGTCAAACACCTTGATCGTGTCATCATCAGACGCGCACACATAGAGATGCTTGCCATCCGGGCTGATGCCAATGCCACGCGGGCGATTTCCGGCAGGAAACTCCGCAATTGCCTCCCAAGTGTCACTGTCAATCACAGTCACCGTGTTGCCGCGTTCGTTGCTGACATAGACCTTGTTGGCCTGAGCGTCTGAGACATAACCGGAAACGAAGGCAAGGCTTGCTGCGAACACACATCCAAGAAGCGTTGTTTTGATTTGTTCGATCATCTGGCGAGAACCTCTTACTTGAATGCGTCGCAATCACTCTCCGGTTCATCAAGACCGAGCGAATCCAGTGGTGATCTGTGGTGCAAAAACCCTTCTTGCGGGGAAACTCCGACCGTTATTTTGCTGTCTGTCAGGAGGACCGGTTGCCGCATTTGGGCGTTCCAGTTTCGGAAAGTCACCTTCTGTCCCTTGAAAGCGGCCAATTCAAAATCGTCCCCCAGCAAGTAGTCTTTCAGAACTTGCGGATCGCCGCTATTGGTCCGGGTGACAGCTTCCCCAATGACCCGAAGCGCCAGCCATGCATTGTAATCCGGCGCCTGCATGTAACGGCCTGATAGTTTTTCAAACCGTCGCTGAAACTGGGTCGCGCCCCATGCCTCATGGCTTCCGTGAAAGCTGACGGGCCGCAAGCCGCCAGACCCGGCAACCGGTCGCGGTGTCCAGGCATGAAACGAGAGATAAAGCGCAAAGACGTCACTTTCGTCCGCTGCAATCAGAACATCGTGCTCCATTGCATCTTGCGTAAAGACCGGCATCTGGCGCTGGACGAGCACATGCCCGCTGTCAGAACGACGTGACCCTCCAGTGTCTTCATAAGTGCGCTGTTCTACAATCCGCGCGCCGAACTTTGTCGCCGCGCGCCGATAGGCATTGCCTAGCTTGCGATCATCAGGGTTGGAACCCTCAATCAAAAGCCAACGGTTCCAGCGCTTCCAAACAAGAAACTGAGCGAGAGCGTCAGCCAGCATGGCGCGGCTAGGTGCGACGTGGAACAGATTGACCCGGCATTTGGACTGCCGCAATGCATTGTCTGGAGCCAAGGCATTGAAGGCCAGTACTTTTGGCCCAACAGCATCGGTTATCCGAACGGTGTCCTCTGCATTTGCCAATATGACCAGAAAACGTACACCCTCCGACACCAGTTTTTGTGCTGCCTCGTCAGCCTGCTCCGGCGGAGTAGCGATTGTCGCCATCTCGAATTTATGGCCCAGAAATGAGCCTGTTGTGAGATTGTCCTCGTTGCCAAGCTGACCTCCGGAGAAGCCGAGATCGTCTGGTTTTCGGTCATAGCGGGAAATAGGTGCTAGAACAGGGTAATCCACGCGCAAGATGCCGGTTTTTACCTCAACCGCTGCAGACGGGGCGGCCCATAAAAACAACGCTGCGAGCGATATCACCCAGACACTCAGCCAATGGCACGGATAGCACCGACACCTCATTTCTGAACCGGTCATGTCTCCGGCCCCTCCCGTTATTTCTCCCAAGGGCAGAATGACAGAAACGACCTGCAGCAAAACCGATACTTTCGGATCCATTGCAGCTGATAAGTGGCCGAATAGGATGGAGAAATGAGATTTTTTCTGACCCTCATGCTGTTCCTGTATACGGGAGTTGCCAATGCTGAAAACGCATTTGCGCCGGGAGCCAAGATCGCCTTCTTGGGCCTGGTCTTTCTGGACACATCAACTGAGGGTGCTTACTTCGGTGCGCGCGATGATGAAGCACAGCGCCTGACCCTTCTGGAAGACCTGATATCAGACCGTTTTGACTCAGAAGGCATGGTGCTTCTGGACCTCTCACCTATCGCGGAGAAACTGGAAAACACCACCAATCCGGCGAATTGCTATGGCTGCGATGTGCGCTTGGCCGAAGAGCTGAATGCGGATTTTGTGGTGGTCGGAGTGGTCCAAAAAGTCTCCAATTTAATCATCTCCATGAACCTTGTAATGCGCGATGTGGAAACAGGCAAAGCCGTGCGCGGCCGGTCAGTCGATGTGCGCTCAAACTCGGACCAGTCTTGGACCCGCGGCATGAACTACATTCTCAAAACCACCTTCTTCAAGGAGCAACGCTGACATGAAGTTCAGTTTATTTGCGATGTTTGCCCTCCTGTTGGCACCTGCGATCACCACCATGGATGCACAGGCGCATGGGCCAACGCGCCAGAAAGTCACCGTCACCAAAGAGATTGCCGCACCTCCTGCTGAAGTTTGGGCCAAGATTGGAAACTTTCAGGACATGAGTTGGCATCCTGCCGTTCATTCCTCAACCGGTGAAGGCGACAATGCCATTGATGCGACACGGGTGCTCACACTCGGGGAAGCTGGCGGCCCCACCATCTCCGAAATTCTCTACAAGTTCAGTGATGAGAAGATGAGCTACTCCTACCGGATCACGGACGTGAACGTCGAAGTGCTCCCGGTCACCAATTACTCCTCTCATCTGACAGTCAAACCCGGCGCCGACGGTGGATCGCTTGTCGAATGGCGTGGCGCTTTTTATCGCGGCTATCCGAACAATGACCCGCCGGAGCATTTGAATGATGAAGCAGCCGTCAAAGCTGTGACCGGCGTTTACGAGGCTGGACTGAATGCGCTTCACGCCAGTTTTACAGGCAACTGATCTTCTCGTTGCCACATTGCTCTTCTGTTTCCCTGCAAGTTCGGTCGCGCTTGCAGGGACTTATGCATTTGTGACCAATCAAAACAGCTCTGACGTCAGCGTTCTCGATCTTGAATCTCAAACCGAAATTCGACGGATACCCGTGCCGGGAAAACCCGCAGGTGTTGCCGTAAGTCCGGTCCATGGCTCCTTCTACACAGTCAGTCCAGACAGCAAGACGGTGCACCGGTTTTCGCTAAAGACCTGCGAAGAAATCGCCCACGCGCTTTTGCCCGGAGGCCCGACAGGCATTACTGTCGCACATGGTCTTGGCAAAGTCTTTGTTTCTGACTGGTATAATGCGCGCGTCTTCGTGCTGGATGCCACCACACTATCCCATGTCGCAGACCTTGCCACGGGCAGCGCTCCTGCCGGTGTTGTCGTCTCTCCAAATGAAGGCTGGTTTGCCTCAGCTGACCGGGATGCCGATCAGGTTTCCATATTCGATCTACCCTCGATGGACCTTCGTCATCGGGTAACTGTCGGCACACGGCCCTTCGGGATCGCAATTGGGCCCGATGAGCGCCTGCACGTTGCCAATGTTGGCACACATGACATTTCCGTTGTTGATCCGGATACCGGGACTGTTGTGGCGACCGTTCCGGTTGGCAAGCGCCCCTATGGTGTTGGCTTTGCCCAAGGGTTGGCGTTCAGCACAGATCAATACGCCGACACCGTCACCGTCTACTCACTGGAGAGCTTGTCTCCGCTCAACGAGATTGATGTCGGCGAGTACCCTGAAGGGATCGAGGCAACGCCAGATGGCAGCCTTGTGGTCTCCACCAACTGGTTTTCAAACACAGTCTCATTGATTAACCCGGCGACACAAACCGTTGTCGGCGAGATTGAGACAGGAGACGGGCCGCGTGCATTTGGCCGGTTTTTATATTCAGCGCCTGAAGGACTTGAACCATGCCGGGACAGATAATCCCTTCGCTCTCTGCGATTACAGCAGCCTTATGTTTTGCCGGTTTCCTTTCTCAAGCGACCCGCGCACAGGCGTTGGAACCTAGCTGGCCCGACCTGAAAGCCTCCCTTTATGACAATCGCTTCATTGCCTTGTCCGACGACGTGGTGAAGCTGGAGTTTCCCTATCGCTCCAGCAACGATGCGCGTACGGACATCAATGTGCGGCTGGATGCACCCGACAGCAGTCTTATTTCACGGTTCTCGCTTATTCTCGATGAGAACCCCATGCCTGTTTCTGCTGTGATTGATTTCGCCGAACCGATCGTTCAGTTCAATTTTACCGCCACCATGCGTCTCAACGGTCAAACACCGATTCACGCGGTTGCCGAGTTGGACAACGGCCAGCTGTTCATGGCCGAAGGATACATCAAGACTTCAGGTCTGGGCGCGTGTTCCGCCCCGCCGGGCACTGATCCGGTAGAAGCCCTGAAAACCCTTGGGCAGATGGAGCTGCATATCGGTCAGGTCAAAGACAGCTCTGCCTTGATGAGCACAGCGCGCGGGGAGACAAAATCTGAACTGGAACTTGATGTAGATATCAAACATCCCAGTCATTCCGGCATGCAGATGGACCAAATCAGCCTGCTGTACATTCCGGCCCGCTACGTGGAGACGCTGGAGATCAACTTGAATGGTGCGCCTTTTGCCACGATGACTGGCAGCATTTCATTGAGCGAAAACCCGTCCGTTTCAATGTCTGTCCCCAGTTCAACCCGCCGCATCAAGGCAAGGCTGACCGATACGGATGGCACGGTGACAGAAGCTGAGCAAAGTCTGGCGGACTATTAGACGTTACTTTTCCCCGTCCTGCTCAAACGGTTCGGCTTTGATTTCTTCAAGCGGATGGTCTTCAAAAGCCCATCCGTCTGTGCCCTCAGGATACCATGCGACGTCTGAGTAGCCGTATTCCAGCGCCCGTTTGGCAGCATTCCACGACATCCAACATTCGTCCAGACAATAGAAAACAACCGGATGGGACATGTCTCCCCCGGTTGCCTTTTCAAGCCCGGCCTTGAAGTAGGTTGCAGTCGCGTCGGCAAGTTTTTCGTATCCAACATTCGGCAACCAAATGCTGCCGGGAATGGCGTAACGTGGCTTTTCGCGCCAGATTGTACCTTCGGGCAGGTTTTTAGGCTTTGGTGCGCGGGGAAGGACATCAACAAAGGCAACCTGATTGGTCTGCCAAAGTTCAAAAGTCTGGTCCGTTGAAAGAATTTTGCCACCTTTCAGCGTTTTGGGAACCGGGCCGCGATACGGATCGCCGCGATACCCTTCGGGTTCCTGCACATCTTGCGCCTGCACACTCACCAATAAACGAGCGCTTGCGAACAAGGCGAGGACCAACATTGCTAGAACGTTTGATGCCGCGATGCCCTCTCTCCCAAACATGGTCTATGACCTGGGTTCGTAGAGCGCATTGCCCTGATCGTTCAACAACGGCACGCCAGCATCGATCAAAAGTGCATCAATCTCGTCACGGTTGCGGCGGATCAGAGAGTTGAGCTTTCTTTTCCAGACAGCATTTCCCTGACGCACACCCATTGTGATGCGGAAAAACAGCCGAGGTGGCAGTGTTTCATTGATCAAGGGGATGACGGTCAAATTGGGATGATCCTGTTTGACCAAAGGCCCGGCAATCGGCCCCCACAAGATGGCTGCATCAATATCACCGGCCTCGAGATCCGACAGCATGTCGACAGCCGGGGATTCATGACGACGGTCCACCATCAGGTTATAGGGTTTGGCCGCGCCAATAAGTCCATTGCGCGCCATATGGGTTGCAGGCGGTGATCCAGCGACAATACCAATGCGCTTATCTTTCAACCGATCATCAGAAAGCACTTCCACTGAAGCAAGTTCCCCCTCTTTGGGGACAATCAGCGTGTAGACAGATGTCATGTAGTGGTTGGTGTTCAGCACCAATTCGTGCCCTTGGGCATAGCCCATCACCACGTCGCACTTGTTGGCTCTCAATGTGTTGCGAATAAACCCGGTTGCCATTGGAAACCAGGTGTATTGAACCCGCAGTTCCAGCTTGCTGGCCATCAGGTCAGCCAGCTTGTTTTCGAAGCCGTTTTCATCCTTATCCGACATTGGAGCATTTGCAGGATCGGCGCAGACCCTGAACGCGTTTTGCGATACCAAGTCGGACGTTTGAGACACAGCTGGACTTCCTCCTGCCCCAAATGACAAGAGGAAGCCTGCAGCCATGCCGAAACACAGCCTGCGAATGCGTGCTGTTTTCCGCCAGCGACAGCCTGCCTTAACCGAGGCAGGCATTTTCTTCTTCGCGGATCGCATCGGTTTTTGGTTCCTTCTTGCGCGGACGACCGCGTGCAACCGCGTCTGTCCCCCGAGCTTTCAGGTAAACATAAATATCGTTCAGATAGCACATGACATTCGGGTTATCGCCAAAGGCCGGCATCACTGATTGTTCCGAGGCGTTGACCCGTTCGCGGCCATTCACCACAACATCATAAAAATCGTAGTAGTCCATCTCCAGCGCGGACTTCTTCAAGGCCGGAGCATAGGTCGACCCCTCGCCTTCCGGGCCATGGCAGACGTGGCATTCCGAATGGTACCGGCGGAAACCCGAATAGGTAGGCCAGTCCACTGTGCCATCTTCCTGCACCTTATAGGTTGGAAGGTCGTCTTCGGTGAAATACTTGCCATCTTCGGAATAGGCCGCTTCCACCAAAGCGGGATCTACTTCAGATTCGGCCCACGCAGCGCCTGTAAAGGCTACGCTTGCTATCAGGCTCGCAGCGCAAAGTATCTTGAGGTCTTGCATTTCGTCTCCCTTGGATACCGGTCCCGCTATGTCATTCAAAGCCATTTCAGTTCAGGCCGTTGGCGGGAGGCATGCGGATGTTGATCACCCGTTCGATGCAACCGGCGCACGACCAAGGTGCGCCGGTTCTTTTCAAGGATAGCCCTTAGTTCGGCAGGCTGAAGACTGTCAGCTGACCGCCCAGAGCGGTGTAGTCGCTGAGCGCTGCATAGCCGCCCACAGCACCCAAACCGTCATTCGGGTTCGTCAGACCAGCTGCCAGACCGATACCAGCCCAGCCACCAACACCTGACAGCACCGCAACATATTGCTTGCCACCATGGTTGTAGGTCATGACGTTGCCGATAATGCCGGACGGGGTCTTGAACTTGTACAGCTCTTCACCAGTCGAGGAGTCCACGGCCTTCAGATACCCTTCAAGCGTACCGTAGAAGACGATGTCGCCGGCGGTCGCCAGAGCACCAGACCAGACAGAGAACTGCTCTGGCAGAGACCAGACGATTTCACCCTTGATGTTGTCCCAGGCAATGAAGTTACCCATGCCGCCATGGCTATCCGGTGCCGGATACATGGACAGGGTCGCTCCAACATAAGGTTGACCAGCTGTGTAGCTCACGCGGAACGGCTCGTAGTCCATGCACACGTGGTTGGTCGGGACATAGAACAGGCCGGACTTCGGAGAGAATGAAGCTGGCTGCTGGTCCTTGGAACCAAGAGCCGCCGGGCAGATGCCGGTGGAGTTCACGTCTTCGCCGTTTTGCTCAGTAGAGTACTGCGCAACGACCTGAGGACGGCCATATTGATCGGAGTTCTTGTCCATCTCAACATGGGTGGCCCAGTTCACAACCGGATCGAACTTCTCGGCTACCAACAGCTCGCCTGATACGCGGTCGAGAGTGTAGCCAAAGCCGTTCCGGTCAAAGTGGGTCAGAAGCTTGCGGGTTTCACCGTTCACTTCCTGCTCGGTGAGGATCATCTCGTTGATCCCGTCGAAGTCCCACTCATCATGCGGTGTCATCTGGTAGAACCACTTCGCCATGCCTGTGTCGGCATCACGGGCCATGATGGTCATGGACCAACGGTTGTCGCCAGGGCGCTGAGCCGGGTTCCAGGTCGACGGGTTACCGGTTCCGTAATAGATGAGGTTTTCTTCCGCATCATAGGAATACCAGCCCCATGTGGTGCCGCCACCGATCTTCCACTGATCACCTTCCCAGGTGTTCAGACCGGAATCGACGCCAACCGGCTTGCCCAGATGGGTTGTCTTTTCCGGATCAACAAGAATATCGCTGTCAGGCCCCATGGAATAAGCACGCCAAGCCTGAGAACCGTCTGCGAGATTGTAGGCAGTGACAGAACCGCGGACACCGAATTCACCACCAGAGATTCCGACAATCACCTTGTCGCCAACTGGCATCACGGTTGCTGTGTTGGTTTCACCGATAGACGGATCACCGTTTACGACGCTCCAGACCTCTGCTCCGGTTTTCGCATCCAATGCGACGACCTTAGTGTCGGCTTGGTGCAAAAGGATCTTGCCATCGGCATAGGCCACACCACGGTTGACCGTGTCACAGCACATCACCGGAATGACATTTGTGTCCTGCTTAGGCTCGTATTTCCAGATGATCTTGCCTTCATTTGCCAGATCAAGAGCGTAGACAGTGTTCGGGAACGGCGTATGGACATACATCACATCGCCGATGACCAACGGAGAGCCTTCGTGACCGCGAAGAACACCCGTCGAGAAAGTCCATGCGACTTGCATGTCTCCGACATTGTCCTTGTTGATCTGCTCAAGTTTGGAATAGCGCTGGTTCTTGTAGTCACCAGTCTGAATCACCCATTGGTTCGGGTCATCCATCATTTTCTGCAGGTTGGCATCTGCCTGCGCAAGACCTGCGCTAAAGCAGATCGCTGTTGCAGCAAGAAGTATTCGTTTCATACTTTCCTCCCAATAATTCACGGTACAAACGCGTCTCAAGGCCAGGAAGCGGCCCGGAAACAAAACTGTTTGACTTCATTCCCCCCAAGTTCTGCTCGTTCTCCTTTGTGTCGGCAGTGCCGAGTTCATTCAGCAGCAGGCTCCTCCCCCGCCGCCGAAGCTCCAATGCTCAGCCACCCAGGCCGAGATGATCGAGTTCGTAAAGCCGCTCTGCGTGCCATGCGACGTGGTCGCGGGCGAAGGTGGCGACGAAGTAGTAGGAATGGTCGTAGCCTTCCTGCATGCGCATGACCGACGGCGTGCGGGTCTCTGCCAGGGCTGCGGAGAAGGCCTCCGGCTTTAGAAGATCCAGGAACTGGTCGCTCGCCCCCTGATCAATCAGGATATCGCTGTGCCAGCCCTTTTCCTTCAAGAGAAGCGTCGCGTCATGTCCTGCCCAGGCAGCTTCATCAGAACCGAGATAAGCGCCCAGTTGC
>Ga0189285_100059_pt1 | contig 77015 bp, 79 predicted proteins | sample GEYOminimetaG_FD_130315 | JGI IMG/M metagenome (GOLD analysis project Ga0189285, IMG submission 130315) | Marine microbial communities from the Costa Rica Dome - GEYO mini metaG | ecosystem: Environmental > Aquatic > Marine > Oceanic > Photic zone | place: Costa Rica: the Eastern Pacific... | reverse complement strand
CGATCGGGAAGATCATGAAGCCGGCGATCAGGGCAACAAGCGTGTCGGCACCCGAGATCAGGCCAGCGGATTCACCGATATTGGTGTCCTTGGTCAGGTAGGAACCGTAGGTGATCATGATCGCAGAGGCGACACCAACCGAGAAGAAGGCCTGGCCGAGCGCCGACACCATGGTACCGCCGTCAACACGGCTGAAGTCAGGCGTGAACAGGTAAGTGAAGGCCTGAACCGTGGAACCATCCGAGAAACCGCGGATAACAGCGAAGATCGTCAGCGCTGCCAGCATGACGAAGAAAAGCGGCATCAGAATGGTGACAACGCTTTCAATACCGCCCTTGAGGCCGCGCGACACGATCCAGCAGGTCAGCGCCATGAAGACGATCTGCCAGACGATCCCCCAGGTGCTGGTGCCGTAGAACATGTTGGCGCCAGCATCCGTGGCGAAACCGCCCATGAAACCTGCCGCCGACATGGCCATGACCTGGCCCGCGATCACAGAATATGTCGTCAGGACGAGGAAACCACCGGCCATACAGACCCAGCCCACAAAGGACCAGCTACCGGATTTCTTCGATTCCAGTGCCAGTTCTCGGGTCGAGCTGACAGCGGATTTCTGTGCGCGGCGACCGATGGTGAATTCCGCCATCAGAACCGGGAATGCGATCAGCGCCACACAGGCGATGTAGATCAATACGAAGGCAGATCCGCCGTTTTCACCCGTCTGGAACGGGAAACGCCAGAGATTGCCGAGACCGACTGCGGAACCGACCGCAGCCATGATAAATGCAAAACGCGACGACCAGTGCGCATGGGCACCCGGTGCTGGTGTTGCCGCCATGATACTCTCCCCTCCGGGCAGCCCCTCACCGGCCACCTCGTATAGCTACAAATCGCCGCGCACACTTCCCTATGCGGAAGACCCGGTCAAGCTTGACAGCGCAGAGGATACTGGTCAGCCGAACAGCCCGACACCGCGTGGCGGCTCGGCATTGCGGTGGATATGGGCGCCGAGGATTAGCCCGAAGGCGACCAGAATGGACAGCACGACCGTGCCCCCGTAGGAAATCAGCGGCAAAGGCACGCCTACAACCGGCATCAGGCGCGAGACCATGCCGATATTGATGAAGACATAGAGTGCATAGGTCGTGATCAGTCCCATCGTCAGAAGACGCAGGAAGGGGCTCTTGCAGCTGACGGCAATGGCGACACCCTGTGCCATGATCAGCGCATTGATCGCCAGCACGGAAACCCCGCCGACAAAGCCGAACTCCTCGCCCAGGGCGGTGAAGATATAGTCGGTCTGCATCTCTGGAAGGAAACCCAGCTTGGACTGCGTACCCTCGAGATATCCCTTGCCGGTCATGCCCCCGGAGCCGAGCGTGATCACCGCCTGGTTCGGGTGGTAATTGATCCCCAGGGGATCAAAATCTGGATTGGTGAAGGCCCTTACCCGGTCCATCTGGTATTCGGCCAGTATGTTCTCGAGGCCTACGACTGCAACGCCAATCACCCCCATCAGGCCAAGTCCGCCGACGATCAGGATGAACCACCAGCTCAGGCCGGCCATGAAGATAACGGCCAGTCCTGTCGCCATCAGCAGGAGCGTCGTGCCCAGATCTGGCTGGCCAATGATCAGCGCGGCTGGCGCGCCGATGATCATCATCGGTGGTATCAGGCCGGACAGCGAGGTCACCTTGTCGCTCGGCAGGTCGTGGTAGAAACGTGCCAGAGCCAGCACCAGGGCAACTTTCATGACCTCCGAGGGCTGAAGTCGCAGCGGTCCCAGATCGATCCAGCGCTGGGCGCCATTGATGGTCACCCCGGCAAATTCGACCAGGACAAGCAGTAACAAGGCACCGAAATAGATCGGATAAGCCGCGCCAATCCAGAAACGCGGCGGGAACATTGCCACGATCAGCATGCCGGTAAAACCGACACCGAGACGCAGGGCGTGACGCACCGCCCACGGGTTCCATTCCGCGCCGGCCAGCGAATACAGCATCGCCACGCCCGCCACGCCTAAAAGGCCTAGCAGCAGCACGAGGGACCAGTTGATTTCCATCATTTTGCCCGGCAGGTCGCGGGGCACGGTCTCGCGGAAAACAGCCATCAGATGCCTCCTCGCGTGGTGGACGGAGACAGCGAGGCAAAGACGCCCGGCCGGCTGGAGGGGTCACGCGCCACGGTCCGGCGCAAGATATCGCGCGCAGGCCGCGTCGCCGCACTGGAGCCGCCGCCATGTTCAACCACGACGACACATGCATACTTGGGATTATCGGCGGGCGCGTAACACATGAACAGGCCATGGTCGCGCAGGCGCCAGGGCAGATCTTCCTGCTCCCTCACGCCCTGTTCGCGCTCTTCGGCGGTGATGGAATAGACCTGCGCCGTACCAGTCTTGCCGGCCATCTCTACGCCTTCAATACCCAATCCGCCCAGCGAGAATGACGTCCCGCCCTGTTCGTGCACGACGGCCCGCAGGCCCTCACGAACCCGGGCCATGGTGTCGTCACTGAGCCCCATATGCTGGGCAGGCGGTGTCATGGCGTTGCGGAAAAGGGTCGGCTGGACCACACGGCCGGACGCGACGCGGGCCGTCATCACGGCGAGCTGCAAGGGAGACGCCAGGGTGAAACCCTGCCCGATGCCCGTGTTATAGGTGCGGCCGGTTGTCCAGGGCTGGTTGCGATTGGCCATCAGCCAGGCCGGGCTCGGGTTCAGCCCGCGCGCCACGCCCGCAATGCCGATATCAAACTCCTCGCCGATACCAAAGCGGGCCGCCATCTCATTGATGCGATCGATGCCCAGCCGCTCGGCAATCTCGTAGAAATAGATATCGCAGGACGTCTTTAACGCCTCATGCAGGTCCACACGACCATGCCCTTCCCGCCGCCAGCAATGGAAATCGCGATTGCCCAGGCGCGTCGAACCGGTACAGCGCACGCTCTCGGACGGTTCGATTATGCCCGCTTCCAGCGCTGCCGCGGCAACGACGGCCTTGAAGGTCGAACCGGGTGGATAAGTCCCCTGGATGGACTTGTGATAGAGCGGCCGGTGATCATTATCGCGATAACGCGCATAATCTGCCGAGGAGATACCGCGGACAAACAGGTTCGGGTCGAAAGACGGATTGGATACCAGCGCGATCAACTCACCGGTATTCACGTCGATCACAACAGCGGATGCACTCTCATCGCCCAGTCGTTCGGATGCGAAACGCTGGATGTCCGCATCCAGGGTCAGCACAACATCCATGCCCTGACTGGGATCAACGGACTGGTCCGGGATCTCGCGGATAATGCGGCCTGCCGCATCCACCTCGGTCTTCAGGGCACCGGCGGCACCACGAAGGTCGTGTTCACGCGCAATTTCGACACCATTCTTGCCAACGCGAAAACCCGGCTGGCGGAGCAGGCGCTCGGCATCGGGATGGTCATTGGCGATATCATCCTCGTTCGGCGTCTGCACATAACCCACAACATGGGCAAAGGCCTCGCCGTAAGGATAATTGCGCACTTCCTCGACATCCGGCGTGATGCCCGGAATGTCCGGCGCATAGAGATTGACCGTCGAGAAGGTCTGCCAGTCCAGATCGTTGGCGACGGTGATCGGCTGGAAACTGCGATTCTGGCGCGCCCGGCGGTGGATCAGATCGCGGCGCCCCTGCGAGATCGTCATATGGCGGCCGAGCAGATCCAGCGACGTATCGATGTCGCTGGTGCCTTCCGGCGTCAGCAGGATGCGATAGCTGTCGCGATTGTCCGCGATGGGCACCCCGAAACGATCGAGAATGCGCCCGCGCGATGGCGGTGTAAGCTGGAAATTGAACTGATTGTCTTCCGACAACAGGCGATACCGCTCGCTGTCCAGCACCTGGAGCGCATAGAGGCGTGCGCCGAGAATAGTGAAGCCTAGCGCCCCTGCGCCGGATAGCAAGAGAGCCCGGCGGGTGAATTTGAGTTCCTGTTCCTGGCGATCTGCGCGCATCTTTCCTCGCGATCACCCCCCGATGAAACCTGACCGGCTGCCGCGCCGGCGACGCACAGCCAGAAAGGCCAGCATCGGAAACATCAGGATTGAGGCAATGGTCTCAATGATCAAGGGCTGAAGATGCGGCATCTCACCCAGCGCAAAGAAACCGACAGAAAAGGCAATGGCCTGGGCCAGCAAAAGCGTTCCCCCGAACCGCAGGACGATCGGCGGCAGATCTCTCGGCATGCCGTCCTCGCCGCGGAAACGGAACACCGAGATCGATACCAGGTAGGACAACGCCCAGATGCCCATCGGCGCTCCGGTCAACAGGTCCTGGGTGATGCCGATCGCGAAAACGGCAATCGGCGGCATGAAATAGGGACGCAGGCCCGACCACAGGAAAATCACCATCAAAGGCCAGGTGGGCATGATGGTGATGCCTTCGATGAGGCGCGTCGGAGCGGCCTGGAACAAGAGCGCCGCCACAACCGACAGCACACAACCCAGCGCGGACCAGTAAGGTGCAGAGCGTTCCTGGGGTTTTCTCATTGCCCGCCCTCCTCGGTTGCGGGCTGCGCAGTGTCGCCTGCTTCGACCGGTGCAGTTTCTGCGGGTGCCGGCAGGTCCGTTTCAACCTCTGCCGAAGCAGTCTCAGCTTCCTCTCGCTGCGGGATAACCGCAGGCACATAGGGCCAGACCCAGACAAAATCGATCGGCGCCTGGTCTGAATAGAGCTCGACCCGCCAGCCGCCATCCCGCGTCGGCACGGCCACACCGACTGGCAAGCCCCGTGGCAGGACGCCGTCATCACCGGAAGAAACAATACGATCACCGGCCTCGATATCGGGATTACGTCCGAGATATTGCAGGCGCGGGTACTCGGAATTGTCGCCGGTCAGGATGGCGCGGGAATTGGACCGGTCCACCATCACCGGGATGTTCGAGTTCAGGTCGGTCAGCAGAAGTACGCGTGCCGAACGCTCGCCGGTCTCGTAGACACGTCCGACCAGGCCGTAGAGATTGATGACGGGATACCCGTCGGCAATGCCGGCGTTTCTGCCACGACCGATCAGACGGGCATGCACAAAGGGGCCACGCGGATCCGCTACAGTCCAGGCACCGATCCGGTCCTGGGTCGCCTGCGTCTGTACGTTCAGGGCGCTTTCATAGACCTCGATACGGTCGCGCTGGCGATAGGCCAGGTCTTCCCAGTAACGCGCCTCGATCAGTTGCTGGCGCAGCTCGGCATTTTCGCGCGCCAGGTCACCCTGCATCCGGAAATAGGGTCCAATACCCTTCACCGCCCGGATGGGCTGCGCGGCCAGCTCAAGCAGTGGTGCTGCGATGTCGGTGAAAGAGGCACGAAAACCCGCAAAAGCCACTGATCTGGACGCCGGACGGTCGAACATGATCAGCGCGCTCGATACTACGATCAACATGATGAAGATCGTGCGCGAAAAGCGGACTCCATGTTCCGCATCGTGTCGTGCCGTGCGCCGTGACGCCAACGACCTACTCCTTCTCCCCCGCCCCGCTGTGTATTACACAGCTTCAGAGAGAATGGGACGCCAAACTTTCAAATCTTCTACCGCGCGACCGCAACCCAGCACCACGCAGGACAGGGCTTCATCGGCCAGGCTGACCGGCAGCCCCGTACGCTCACGCAGCTCGGTATCCAGGTTCCGCAACAGCGCGCCACCGCCGGTCAGGACAATACCCTTGTCGACGATGTCGGCAGCGAGTTCCGGCGGCGTGGCTTCCAGCGCCTGTTTAACCGCTTCCACGATCTGTTCGACCGGCTCGGAGAGACTGTCGGCAATCATGGCTTCGGTGACGGCGATTTCGCGCGGCACGCCATTCATCAGGTCACGACCCTTGATATCCAGCGACAGGCCCTCGCCTTTCACCGGCGGCATGGCCGAACCGATTTCCTTCTTGATACGCTCGGCAGACGTCTCACCGATCAACAGGTTCGCGGAACGGCGAATATAGTTGATGATCGCCTCGTCCATCTTGTCACCGCCGACGCGTACAGAACGGGAATAGACAATGCCGGACAGGGACATGACGGCGACCTCGGTGGTGCCACCGCCGATATCAACAATCATGGAACCGGTCGGCTCATCGATCGGCAGACCGGCACCGACGGCAGCCGCCATCGGCTCGTCGATCAGATAAACCTTGCGCGCACCGGCACCCAGCGCGGACTCATGGATCGCGCGGCGCTCTACGGCGGTCGCACCGGACGGCACACAGATCACGACCTGCGGGCTCACCATGGCGCGGCGATTGTGCACTTTCTGGATGAAATGCTTGATCATTTCCTCGGCGACATCGAAGTCGGCGATCACACCGTCACGCATCGGGCGGATGGCTTCGACATTGCCCGGCGTCTTGCCTAGCATCAGCTTGGCTTCAGCGCCCACGGCCTGGACGTGTTTTCGTCCCTTGTCGACCTTGTAGGCGACGACGGACGGTTCGTTCAGGACGACACCGCGTCCCTTGACGTAGACAAGCGTGTTCGCGGTGCCGAGGTCGATGGCAATATCCGCGGAAAGCAAACCAAAGAGGCTGTTGAGCATGGGCGCTGATTTCGGAAAGTGTGGCGACAAAGTCGCGTTGCAACTATTTTTCTTGTGCGATGATGCGAAAGATATTGCAAGGGGCGCGAAGGTCTAATTCCACAATTCTTCCGTCTTTTCAGGAAACAGCTGCAGCTGGTCGCGCGAGGCATCCAGACGGAGACGGGCTCAGGCGTCGGTTTTTTCCGGACGATTGCGGCGCAGCCAGCGGCGCGCCACCAGCATCAGGCCAATCCATGCGACCATGGCCGAGACCAGCAGGGCAATGACCATCGGGTCCTGACCATTGAAGAAATCCAGGATGATCTGCCAGCCCAGGCTGACAATGACGATCTTGCAGGCTGCACCAATCGCCAGGCCCAGGATAAACGCCCAGTAGGGCGTTCGCGTCACGCCAAAACCCATATTGACAACAATGAAGGGGCCGGACGGAACAAAGCGCACGATGATCGAGGCCAGCATGCCATTGCGGCCGATAAAGTCGGAGATGCGGTTGGCCCACTCCCCGCCATATCGTTGGACCAGGCTCGATCCGAACCTCAGCCCGAGCCAGTAATGCACGCTCGCGGCTGCCAGCGTGCCCAGCCAGGCATAGAGGAAGCCCTCGATGGCTCCGAAGGCGACGACAGCCGCGCCCATCAGGACAAATTGTGGAAAACCGACAAAGGACAAAGCGATGAAGATCGCGATCGTCAGCGGCAGGGCAAACCATTGCTCGGAAAGCCATGCAAACCAGCTCGCAACCGGGCTCTGGTCCGCATCAAACAGCATCTTGCCGGCTACAAACATCACGCCCAGGGCTGCAAACAGCGCCAGCGACACGAGCACAGCCCGCAACGCCTTGGCGTCCATACGCATGATGAAATTGATGATGCCGCTCATGAAGGCGCTGGCCCTTACTGGTTCACCCGCAACTACCTAAGCAGAGATCGGGCCAGCCGCAATCTTGATCAGCCGTTTGCGTTGTCTTCCAGCTCGCCGGACGCGATCAGCGAGAGCTTGGCGCGTTGCATGGCCAGAACCCCGAGCTGTTCGTCCAGGATCTTGAGCAGATCGCGGGCTTCCTGCTGATCGACCTCGCCCGGAGACCGGGCGGTTTCCGACAGGGATTCCATCAGGGCGGCGATATTGCGGGCATTGCGGCGGCTGGCTTCACCGGCCAGGGCCAGCCAGTCGGCGTCCTCGGCCTTTTCCAGCGGCACAAACAGGCCACCGGCCAGGGCTGCCAGGTGCTGGGCTGCGGCGGTGGCGCCGTCCTCGGTCAGCGCGCAGACGCGGGCATAGGAAATCTCGTTGGTCGAATCCGGGTCCGCCAGCGCATAGACACGCGTGCGGGAAAGGTCCAGCAATTCCATGACCTTGGGGATACCGCCCACTTCCTCGAACAGGCGCGCGACAACCTCTTTGGGTTCGCCATAAGGTCTTTGTTTTACCGGATTAAATGCCATTGCCAGCCCCTGCAATCCACTCTGGAACAATTCGTCTATTACAACTGATTGTGCATCTTGGCTATTTCGAGGCACCGTAGAGCCGTGAACGCAGATCCCGGCCCGCTTCCTCGATCTTCAAGGCCTCGTCCGCATCACGATCCGCGACCATAGCCTCACCCGCCTCATAGGTCTCGACCCATTTGCGCGCAAACCGATCGCTTTCAATGTCGACCATTGCGTCGTCGAAGACCTTGCGCAGTTCCGGGCCCGCAATCCGGTCCTCGATCTCCCGGGCACCAAATTCGGCCGTGTCGGAAATCGCCTTGTACATGCCGGCAATACCGCGCGACTGGATGAGGTCGGCCAGGTATTTGATCTCATGTACACAGTCGATATAGGCCATGCGCTCCGACACGCCGGCCGCCACCAGGCGGTCGAAACTCGCCTTGGCCAGCGCCACCATGCCGCCCACCAGAACCACCTGCTCCCCGAACAGATCCGAGACAGTCTCTTCGCGGAAGGTCGTCGGGAAAATGCCAACATTGCCCGACCCGATACCGGCGAGATAAGCCAGCGCGATCTCTCGGGCCCGGCCAGAGGCATCCTGGTGCACAGCCCAGAAACCGATCAGGCCCTTGCCCTTTTCGAACTCCTGACGCACTGCGCCACCCGGCCCCTTCGCCGCCGCCAGGATGACATCGCAATCGGCGGGCGGTTTGATCAGATCGTAGTGGACCGAAAAGCCGTGGCAGACGATCAGCGCCTGTCCCGGTTTTCTGTTGGGCGCGATCTCGGTATCCCAGATCTGGCGATGCGCCTCGTCCGCAGCGAGCAAGGCCACTGCATCCGCCCAGCCAGCGGCCTCCGCCAGCGTGACCACCTCAAACCCGTCCGCCTCGGCCTTCGCCCGCGACTGCGAGCCCGGGCGCAGAGCGATGCGGATATTCTTTGCGCCGCTATCGCGCAGGCACAGCGCATGGGACCGACCGTGATTGCCATACCCCACCAAGGCAAGCTTCAGATCGAAAATGGGTGTGAGATCGATATCGTCGTTATAAAGCGCGTCAGTCATTTCCGGATGGTCTTTCGGGAGAGGAATCGGGGCACTGATAGGACCCGTCTCTGGTGCCCATGTCCAGCGGGCCTAACCCAGCAGGGCCGCGAGTTGTTTGCGCGCGTCATCTTTATGCAACGCTGTCACCCGGTCCCAGCTGGCCTGTTGATTACGGAACCAGGTCATCTGTCGCTTGGCGTAACGGCGGCTTTCTCGCTTGGCGATCTCGATCGCCGCGGTCAGCTCCAACTCGCCCGCCAGATGCGCGATCAGTTGCGGCACGCCAAGTGCCTTCATCGCTGGTAGGTCCGGGGCCAGACCACGCGCGCGAAACGCCCTCACCTCTTCCAGAGCCCCCGCATCCAGCATGAGATCGAAACGAAGATCGATCCGGTCATAGAGCGCCTGGCGGTCCGGCTCGATGACAATCCCGCGCCAGGCCCGCTCGCCCAGCAAGGGCGTGGTTTCGCTGTGAAAGCTGGAGAGTGGCCGTCCGGTTTCCCAGCCGACTTCCACCAGCCGCAGGAGCCGCTGTTTGTCAGCCGGCTTGACCTTCGCCGCGGAGAACGGGTCCTGGCGCTCCGCTTCCGCACGAACAGCGTCCAGCCCCTCGTCTTCAAGCAAGGCTGTGGCTCGCGCCCGGGTCTCAGCAGAAATCTCCGGGACCGGTGCCAGACCAATCGTCAGGGCGTTGAAATAGAGACCGGTTCCGCCAACCAGTATCGGCGTTTTACCGCGCGCCCTGATCTCGTCAACGAGCGCCAGCGCCGCCTGGCTCCACTCGCCGACAGACCAGCGCTGGGCCGGATCAATGTTTGCGAACAGGTGGTGAGGCACAGCCGCGCGTTCTTCATCATCCGGACAGGCGGTAATGATCGGCAGACCGTCATAGATCTGCATCGAGTCGGCATTGATGATCTCGCCATCCAGTCGGCGGGCCGCTTCGATTGCCAGCGCTGTTTTCCCGGCCGCTGTCGGCCCGGCAATCAGCAGGGCAGACGTCACGAGCGGATCGACTGCATCACATACTGACCGCTGCGATTGAGCTGGAAGCGCAACGGTCCATCCGCTTCGTCCGTGATGGCACGGATATCGGCGATGGTCTCAACCGTGACGAATTCGACCTGCTCGATGACATCACCAGGGCGCACCTTGCCAGCCGCATCGGACGTCGGATCAACCTCGGTGACCAGCACACCCTCAGCATCGGGGTGCACACGATAGCGACGCCGGTTCTGCGGCGTGAGCGGTCCCAGCGTCATGCCAAAGACCTCGTTCTCGGCACCCGTGCGCGGAATGATGACGTCGACATTTGAGGTTTCCTCGAGCTCATCGCCCTCCTCGACCAATTCACCAATGGTGATAGTCCGGGTCATGCGACGATCGCGACGCACGATCTCAAGCTCTACCGTCGCACCGATCTCGGTTTCCGCAACCTGGCGGGTGAAGAATCGGTCATCGCGCACACGGCGACCGTCAAAGGTCAGGACCAGATCGCCCTGACGCAGTCCGCCTTCTTCTGCCGGACTGCCATCCTCGATGTTGCCCAGGATCACACCATAGGGTGTGTCCAGATCATAACTCTCGGCAAGATCGGGCGTGACCGGCTGAACACGCACACCCAACCAGCCGCGGCGGGTCTCGCCGAACTCGACCAGCTGGTCGACGACACGTGTAGCGATATTGGACGGGATGGACAGCGAGATGCCGACACTGGCGCCGGTCGGCGACAGGATCATCGTGTTCACGCCCACCACATCACCGCTCATATTGAACAGCGGACCACCGGAATTACCCGTATTGATCGCCACATCCGTCTGGATGTAGTCGTCATAACGGCCACCGGCATCACGACCCCGCGCCGAGACGACACCGGCCGTCAGCGTCCCGCCCAGGCCGAACGGATTACCGATCGCGATGACCCAGTCGCCCACGCGGGCACCATCACTGTCACCAAAGGCGACAAAAGGCATGGCCTCATCGGTTTCCATGCGCAGCACAGCCAGGTCCGTGACCGGGTCAGTGCCGATAACCTGTGCCGGGAAAACCCGTCCGTCCGGCAGGGAAACCTCGACCTCGTCGGCGCCGTCGATGACGTGGTTATTGGTGACGACGATGCCTTCAGGATCGATGATGAAACCGGAACCCAGCGAGTTCGCGATACGCGGGCCGTCACCAAAAATATCGTTGAAACGCTCGAGCGGAGAGCCTTCCGGAAAGTCCGGCAGGCGATCATCACTGTCCAGACGCTGCGCGGCGGCGATATTGACCACGGCCGGAGACAGGCGCTCGGCAAGGTCGGCGAACCCGTCCGGTGCAGGGTGAGCGGTGACGGCACCGGGCGTGGTCAGCATCAATACGACGGTCAGGACTGGGGCCAGAAAACGAAACATACAGTTCTGCTCACATCTCAGGTGATTACACGTTAACCCCTGAATACCCCCAAGCACGGCAGGCCCGCAACCGGCCTAACGGCATCGTCATGAATTCGTGTGGATTTCGAAACGAAAACAGCCCCGCCGATGGCGGGGCTGTGATCTGTTTTCAGAGCCGCTGGACTATTGTCCGGTCTGGCTGCCGAAGTATTCGAAGAACTCGCTGTCTGGCGGAATGACGATAGGTGTTCCGTTCTGGATGGCCAGTTCATACGCTTGCATGGAGCGGTAGAATTCAAAGAATTCCACGTCGCGACCATAGGCCGTTGCGTAGATCGCGTTCCGCTGGGCATCACCCTCACCGCGGATGCGTTCGCTTTCCGCGCGCGCCTCGGCCTGGATGATCGTCGCCTGGCGATCCGCGTCAGCACGGATCTCAGTCGCGTCCTGCTCACCTTCAGCGCGAATGCGGGCGGCTTCCTGTTCACGCTCCGAGCGCATGCGCTGGAAGACACGTTCAGCAATCTGTTGTGGAAGGTCAGCGCGCAGGATGCGGACATCGATGACTTCGATGCCGAGATCCTGTGTGGCGACCTGGGCCTCAACCTGTGTCTGGACCCGTTCCATCAGCGTCGCACGCTGACCGGAAATCACGTCCTGGGACGGGATGGAAGCAATAACGCCTCGCAGGCTGTCATCCATGATCGAACGCAGGCGCAGCTGGGCACCGCGCTCATCACGAACCGTCTGGTAGAAGCGCAGCGGGTCAACGATGCGGTAACGCAGAAAGGCATCCACAACAAGGCGCACCTGGTCGGAAGCCTGGATTTCCTCCGGCTGCATGTCGAACTCGACATTGCGGCGGTCAAACTTCAGCACGTCCATGATGAACGGCACTTTGAAGTGGAGCCCCGCTTCATCGCCGTTTTCATTGACGCTCTCGACTGGCTCACCAAGGCGCAGGATCAGGGCCTGCTCCCGCTCATTGACCGTGTAGATACTCTGGAGGCCGATGAATACGGTGACACCCAGAATTACAAGTCCAAGAGTTCTAAACATTAATTGCCTCCCGAACGACGGTTATTGCCAAGCTCGTTGAGCGGCAGGTACGGCAATGCGCCGGCCTCACCGTCCAGAACGAGCAGGTCGGAACGACCCAAGACGAGTTCCATCGTCTCCAGATACATGCGGCGACGGGTCACTTCCGGTGCCAGTGCATACTGGTCATAGATCGACACAAAACGATCGGCATCACCCTGCGCCTGGGCAATCACGGAGTCGCGATAGGCCTGGGCAGACTGGGTCAGCTGGGCGGCAACACCACGCGCTGCCGGAATGACCCGGTTCGCATGGGCGGTCGCTTCCAGACGCGCACGCTCGGCATCCTGCTCCGCGACATCGACGTCACGGAAGGCTGCGATAACACTTTCCGGCGGCTGGGCGGTCTGCAGGTTGATCTGCAGGACCTGGATACCCGCCTCGTACTCGTTCAGGGTCGCCTGAACCAGTTCGCGCGTTCGCTGGGACACCTCACCACGACCTTCCGTGATGATGAATTCCAATTCCGAGGTGCCGATGACTTCACGCATCGCGCTTTCGGAAACCGCTCGAACAGTGCTCTCCGGGTTACGGACATTGAAAAGGAAGTCGCGGACCCCGTCCGGATAGGACAGATCCACACGCCACTGAACGGCAAAGTCAATATCGACGATGTTTTCGTCGCGCGTCAGCATCTGACCTTCCTGGCCGGTGCCGATGGTCAGCGACTGGGTGGTCGTCACTTCCGGCAGCATCACGGTCTCGAGCGGAGACGGCAGCTTGAAGTGCAGACCCGGCTGGGTGGTCCGGCTGTATTCACCGAAACGCAGAACCACACCGTTCTCGTTCGGTCCAACCTGGTACCAGCCGCTGGACGCGAACCAGACACCGATCAGCACCAGCAGGATCAGGCTGAAGCTGAAAAAGCCCCCGCCCTTCTTGCCATCGCCGCCGGCACCACCGCCCTTGCCGCCAAACATGCGGCCGAGGCTGTTTTGCATCTGGCGGACGACCTCGTCGAGATCCGGCGGTTGGTCACCGCCACCGCCGCCACCCCCGTTGGGGCGCTGGCCCCAAGGGTTCTGTCCGTTGTTATTGCCGCCGCCGGATCCCCAAGGACCCTGGCCGCCGCCTTGATTGTCATTCCATGGCATGGAGTGGTTCAATCCTTCTGTCGTGTATCAGGATGTAAATGAACGCATGCGCGCTCAGGTTCAAGTCTGATACTGCGGGACGCGCGGAGGGAGAATCCCCCCACGTTGGAAACTTGTTCAGGCGCGTTCAAGCGCGCGGAAGACAAAGGCGTGATCATCCGCCTCGCTGGCAGGATAAACCTCCCGGCCGAGCTCGGACCAGTCTTTTTCTGCAAACTCAGGAAATGCCGCATCACCAGCGGGCGCGGCATCGACTTCTGTCAGGTAGAGACGGTCTGCCACGGTCATGGCGGCGGCATAGATCTGGGCGCCTCCGATCACGAAGACTTCATCGACCCGGTCAGTATTGGCCTGAATGAACGCCGCATCGAATGCATCGCCCATATCCCCCACGACCTGAGCGCCCTCGGCCGTGTATCCCGCCTGTCGCGTCACCACGATATTGAGCCGCCCGGGCAGGGGCTTGCGCGGCAGGCTTTCCCAGGTCTTGCGCCCCATGATGACGGGCTTGCCCTTGGTCACGGCTTTGAAAAGCCTGAGATCGGAACTCAGGCGCCAAGGCAGATCCCCGTCCGATCCGATGATATTATTGCGCCCGCGCGCCGCGATCAGGCTGATCCTGGGAATGATGGTGTTCATGTCTACTCGTCCTGGCTGGAAGCATATCCAAGAGCGGCGGCCGAGATGGCCTGTTCGATGGCGATCTCCGTTTGCAGACCGTCATAACGCTGTTGTCCGATCAGCGCGATGAGATTGGAGCGCGCCTCATCGACCGCCCTGAATTCGGCGAGGGTTTCTGGCCTGGCGACATCGAGATCGAGCTCGTCCGCCCATTCCAGCACGTCATCGCACTCGTCAAAAAAGGCGAGCTCGACCATGGCCTTCTCGAGCAGGCGTGCGGGATCATCATCGACCGGCTTGTGACCTCGGCAGGACAATTCCGCCTTCACGGTCGCGCGACGGAAGACAAGCTGGAAAAGACCAAGCCCGCCCGACTGGATCGTCGCGGAAACACCGGACTTCGCGATCACCGTCGGCGCGCTGGTCGGCATGGTTCAGACCGCGACCGGGGCGGAAATGCGCGGATACGGATCATAGCCCTCCAGCGCGATGTCCTCGTACTCGAAGGAGAAGAGGTCTTTTGCATCCGGATTGAGTTTCAGCTGCGGCAGCGCTCGCGGCGTACGCGAAAGCTGTTCGGTTACCTGTTCCATGTGATTGGAATAGATGTGCGCATCACCGAAGGTGTGGATGTATTCACCCGGCTCCAGTCCGCAAACCTGCGCCACCATGGCCGTCAACAAGGCGTAGGACGCGATATTGAACGGCACGCCGAGGAACATGTCCGCCGAGCGCTGATAGAGCTGGCAGGAGAGTTTCCCGTTGGCGATATTGAACTGGTAGAGCGTGTGACAGGGCGGCAGCGCCATGTTCGGCACATCGACCGGATTCCAGCCGGACACGATCAGCCGGCGCGAGGACGGGTTTTCCCGAATCTGCTTGATGATGTTGGAGAGCTGGTCGATCTCGGTGCCGTCCGGGCCTTCCCAGCGGCGCCATTGTTTGCCGTAGACAGGACCCAGATCGCCGTTTTCATCGGCCCACTCATCCCAGATGCTGACGCCGCGCTCCTGCAGCCATTTCACATTGGTTTCCCCACGCAGGAACCAGAGGAGTTCAATGGCGATGGATTTGAAATGGACCTTCTTGGTGGTCAGCAGTGGAAAGCCTTCCGACAGGTCACAGCGCAACTGGCGACCGAAAACGGCACGCGTGCCCACGCCAGTACGGTCATTTTGCTCGGCACCGTTTTCCAGGATGTCGCGCAGCAGATCCAGATAGGCATACTCGGCCTTGGAACCAACTGATTGGGTCGCCTTGCCCGCTCCATCCAGTGTCACTGCTGCAGCCATCACATACCTCGCTGTTCTAACCGGGAAGACTAGACCGCGATTCGATCCGGCGGAATGGTGCCCGACAGGCATCTCCACAGGAAATACATAGCGGGCATGCCCAGATTTTGCTTGCCTGGCCGGTGCGATCCTGTAGCTTTCGCGCACAGAACATTACCAGAACATTCAAAATTTCATCAACAGGGAGAAGATGATGATCGGATACGTGACCCTCGGCACCAATGACATGGCCACGGCCGCTGCATTTTATGACAAGCTGTGCGCAGAGTTTGGTGTCGGCCGCATGATGGAAGACGAGAACTTCATCGCCTGGGCCAATCCGGGCCAGGGAGCCGGTATCGGCCTGACCAAGCCCTTTGATGGCAATGCCGCCTCGGTGGGCAATGGTGTGATGGTCGCCTTCCAGGCCAAGGATTCCGAACAGGTCGACAAGGTTTACAAACTGGCGGTCGAGGAACTGGGCGCCAAATGCGAAGGCCCCGCCGGTCCGCGCGGCGATGGAAGCTTCTATGCGGGCTATTTCCGAGACCCTGATGGTCACAAGCTGAACGTTTTCTGCATGGGCTAAGCCCTGCCTCACCTTGACCACCCCGATCTTGCGGGCTCTTTTGCCCGTGAGACTCGGGGGATCAGGTGGACAAAACAGACACTTCCAAGGGCGGCCGCTCGACAGACACCAACTCGTCGCAAACCGGTGATGCGACTTGCGCCAATTGTGGCGCGACTCTGGTCGGTCCGTTCTGCCAGGACTGCGGTCAGTCCGCCGAGGACATTCGGCGCCCGGCCTGGACCCTTTTGACCGATCTGATCGGCAGTATTTTTGTCTGGGAAGGCAAATTCTTTTCCACCCTGCGACGCCTCTACTCCCAGCCTGGCCGGGTCGCGCGCGACTATGTCGATGGACGGCGCCAGAGCCATACCGCCCCCATCCGCATCTATCTGATCATCAGTCTGTTGTTTTTCCTGCTCATGTCCGCCGCCGGCGTGCGGGTCATCGGGGTCAGTATTTCTCCCTCCGCAGAGACCGTACGCGCGCAATCGGCCGAGACCATTGCTGCGCGAACCGCCGCAATCGATGCGGCTATGGCGAGGCGCAGCGAATCCCGTTCCCCCGTCGACACGCCGTCCAACTTCTTTGAAACATCCACCTGTGGGGTCATGCCGGGTCCGGATGAAATCCGCCCGACCGGTGACCTTGTCTATTCACGCGATACCGAGCTCCAGATCGAACTCTTCCAGTTTGGCGCCGCGCCGGAGGGGCGCGCCTTGCCCGATACAGCGGATTGCCGGACCGAGTTCGAAATCGGTGGCGACCCGATGAGCCTGGGCCCTCCCTCGCGTTTTGCCGTGCAGTTTCCCGCCCGCTTCGAACAGGGCGTCACTGCCGCTGCAGCGCAGTCCCTGATCCTGATGGTTGTCGCCTTCGCCATCCTCAATCTGGTGGTTCACCCGCGACGCCGCATGATCGAACACGTGGTCTTTTCACTCTACTGGCACGCCACCTATCTGCCGCTCATCGCCCTGCTGGTGCTCGGTGCACGTGTGAACCAGGGCTGGACTCCCGGCATAATCGCACTGGCCATACTCGGCTTTGCGAGCGTCCTCAGCTACCAGGCCCTGAACGATCGGGGGTTTTACCGGTCCAGCTGGATCGGCGCGGTCCTGCGCAGCGTGTTTCTGCAACTCTGCTACAATCTGTGCATCGGCTTGCTGGCGATTGCGCTCATCGTCACCGGCTATTGAGACGACCTGCCAGCCTCCCTTCAAATCGCCACTATCCGTCGCTATATTAATCAGCGCCGGTTCGCCGGCTATGGCGATAAACGCGCTCGTAATAACCGGACTGGACCCGGGGGCAGTACCCGGCGGCTCCACCAATCATCCCTGCGCAAGTTGGGAATCTGACCTGAACTGGCATTGGCAAGCGAAGGTCTCTGTGGGGGCCGAAACAGGATCGACAGACGGGTAAAGGGGATTGCTTTCGCTCGGGTGAGGCCCGTTACAGGCTCGATTTTATAGTTGCTAATGACAACTACGCTGAAGAGGTAGCTCTCGCTGCATAAGCAGCGCGGGACATCTCGCTAAAACTCCTATTCCCTTTAGCCGGAATAGGCGGGGCTCGGAGGCGCCTGGCAACAGAAGCCTCCACTTTCCCCTGCACTTCCTGACACTTCCTTATAATTTATCATTCATCAACCCATTCGTTTCATCATGGAACCAGTTGATTCGGGGAAGTGTGAACATGCCTGATGGGTCGAATATTGACTGGCTGGATGTTTCCACGCTCTCAATCTCCACGCGGGCGCCGCAGGCCCCCCATGAATGGCTCAGCACGATTGAGAAAGTCTCCGAGCGGAACCACACTGGCAGACCGGTCCGATACCTTTTTGACCTTTCAGCAACCGGAATGACTGTTTCGGAGAATGACGCTACTGATCTGGCTGGATTCTTTCTGGACCTCATTCCGTCGAAAACCGCCATCGCCCTCGTGAGTGACAACGTCGAGCATCCGGGACCTGGCGAGCTGGCTTTCCGCAATGTGCTGCGAAAAGGCGGGTTCGAGGTCTGCGTTTTCAGTGAACTCGCCACGGCTCAGGTCTGGCTGTCGTTGTTTGTCTCGAGTTGTGACCGCAAGGGGCTGACCTGTGGGCCTGATTGCGAATTTGCGCTTGAGCGCACCTGTCCAGCCAATGATCTGAGCTGAACATCGCGCAACAAGGATCACGCGCATAACGCCTGTGACCTCGCTCGAAATGGGAAAATCACCCGCCTGAAGCGATCAGCGCGACAGATCTTCCCGTATTAAAAGATAGATTGCAGTTGAGAGGTCAGATTTCGTTGACGAGCCACAAGTCTCCGCTACGCTGCTCCCGTGAGATCCGGGGGTAAGCCAATGGCGAAAGATCTTATGCGTTATGACGTCATGGCGCAGGAAGCATTGCGTGGTGTTGTAAAACAAGCACTGCACAAAGCGGCAGGTCCGGGGGGACTGCCGGGACAACATCATTTCTACATCACTTTCCGCACGCGTGGCTGCGGCGTGGATATTGATGAGTCTCTGATGGAAAAATATCCGGAAGAGATGACGATCGTGCTGGAACACCAGTTCTGGGATCTGGATATTTCCGACGCGGGTTTCGAGGTCACTCTCAAATTCTCCGGCGTTCCGAAATATCTCAAGGTTCCCTTCTCGGCTGTCTCCCGTTTCCACGATCCGAGCGTCGGTTTCCACCTGCAGTTCGAACACGAGGTGGAAGACGAAAATGTCGCCGTCGCGTTGCCCGAAACCGCAGCCTCCGACAATGAGGACGAGGTCAAGGCGACCGGTTCAGACGATGATGGCGCCCAGGTGGTCAGCCTCGACAGTTTCCGCAAAAAATAATGCGTATGCAAAAGCCGGTGCCCGCCGACCTGGCCGCCGGCAAAGAGATTGTGCCGCTGGCGGATGATGAAATCCTGCAGCGGTTGAACTCCATTGGAGAGCACGAACACGCAGCCGGCCTGCTGGGGTTTCACCCGCGCGATTTCAGTGTGGATGAGCAATGGCTTGAGGCAAATTTCAACCCCGACCCGCGCTGCGCCAATCTGCGCGGCGGGGTCCAGGACGGCATGATCTGCGCCATGCTCGACGAGGTGATGTCACTGTCCGTCGTCGTGGCCGAACGCTTTACGATTGGCGTTCCCACACTGGAATTGAAGACAAGCTTCATGGCGCCCCTGCCACTGGGGAGCTGCAAGGCCCGCGGGCAGGCGCTGCGGATCGGCCGCAATGTGGCGTTCATGGAGGGCATTGTCTGGACAGCTGAAGGCGAGATCGCAGCGCGCGCCAGCGCCACCTGCCAGGTCCGTCGCTCCTCCCGTATTCGCAAGACCTGATGGCGAACCCGGCCGATACCGATTCCGGGAAATGGCTGTCCATAACCTTGATCGTGCTCGCCCAGATCCTGGCATTGTCGGTGTGGTTTTCCGGGACGGCTGCCCTGCCCGCCATCCTCGAGGTTTACACCCTAGGCGCTGGCAAACAGGCGGCCCTGACGAGTTCTGTCCAGGCAGGTTTTGTATTGGCGGCGCTGTTCAGCGCAGTGTTCAGCCTGCCGGACCGGTTCAACCCTCGTCACCTGTTTGCGGGCGGCGCTCTGATCGCTGCAGCATCCAATCTCCTGGCCCTGCAGCTTGCCCCCGACAGCTGGTGGCTGGTGTTCAGTCGTTTCACCGCAGGAGCCGCGCTTGCGCTGGTCTATCCGGTCGGGATGAAACTGGCAGCGAGCTGGGCAAAAGGCGATGCCGGACTGTTGGTCGGCCTCCTCGTCGGTGCGTTGACGCTGGGATCTGCCTCGCCTTTCCTGCTGTCCATTTCCGGCGCCAGTTCAGACTGGCAGACCCCCATTCGGCTGGCCGCTATCGGTGCCGGCCTGGCAGCTGTAACCATCCTGTTTGCGCGCGGTGGCCCCGGTCTTCGACCTGCCGCTAGATTTGATCCCGGCGCGATCCTGCTCGCTGTTCGGAACCCGGCACTGCGCTTGGCCAATCTGGGCTATCTCGGACACATGTGGGAGCTCTATGCGATGTGGGCCTGGATCGGCGCCTTCTCCCACGCCTATTGGAATGCCCGTGGCGCATCAGCAAACCTCGCCGACCTCACCGCCTTTGCCGTCATCGGCAGCGGCGCGCTGGCCTGCGTTGTCGCGGGAGGCCTGGCAGACCAGTTCGGACGCACCCGGGTGACCTCGGTAGCGATGGCGATTTCGGGCAGTTGCGCCCTGCTGGCCGGGCTGGCCTTCAACGCGCCGCCCTGGGTCCTGATGCCCATCCTGATCATCTGGGGTCTGAGCATTATCGCCGACAGCGCCCAGTTCTCGACCGCAATCACCGAGCTCGCTCCACCGGACCGGGCCGGCACCTTGCTGACGGTACAAACTGCGCTGGGCTTCACTCTGACTATCCTCATGGTCCAGATCCTGCCCAGCTGGATCGCATTCGCCGGCTGGAGCTGGGCCTTTGCCCCGCTGGCCATTGGCCCTTTTCTGGGCGTGTGGGCAATGCTGAGCCTGCGCCGTCTACCTGAAGCGAAGAAGATGGCGAGCGGGAAACGCTGACGCTTCCCGCCCTCCGGATCAATCCAGATCGAAGACTTCACGGAAGAACATGGTCTCCGCCTCTCGCTGGAAATCGCGATTGGATTTCTTGCGGAATCCATGGCCCTCATCATTGGCCAGCAGATACCATGGGTCGCCGCCAACCTCGCGCACTCGAGCCAGGATCTGCTCGGCCTCACTGACCGGGACACGCGGATCGTTCAGACCCTGGATGATGAACAGAGGTGCCGTGATGCGATCTGCCTGGCGTGCCGGCGAAATTTCCTCGAAAAAGGCCGAGATATCCGGGTCACGTTCATCGCCATACTCTGCGCGGCGCAGGTCACGGCGATATCCCGCCGTGTTTTCCAGGAAGGTGCGGAAGTCCGAAATACCGACAATATCGACACCGCCGGCGAGGCGATCCGAATAATGGACCATTGAAGCCAGAACCATATAACCACCATAGGATCCGCCATAGACAACAACCCGGTCCGCATCGAGATCAGGCTGCTGCGCCAACCAGTCCAGAAGCGCCCCGATATCGCGGACGGAATCCTCGCGCTGGAAGACATTGTCCATCATCACATACTCGCGACCATAACCGCTGGAGCCACGCACATTCGGCGCGATGACCGCCGCGCCGAGCTCATTGAGCCAGTATTGGAAAGTCGAGGAAAACCCGGGTCGGTACTGGCCTTCCGGCCCGCCGTGGATCGAGATGATCACCGGATGCGGCCCCTCACTGTCCGGGCGATAGACAAAGGCGGGCACTTCGAGACCGTCAAAGCTCTCGAAACTGATCAGCTCCGGCTCGACAAAGGTCTCGGTGTTCAAACCGCCTACCTCGCTCTGGGTCCAGCGGGTCAGCTCGCGGTCCTGGTGATTGTAAATCCAGGCATCGCTTGGCGAGGTCGCCGCATTGAGAGTGAAACCGATACGCTCCCCGGCGTCATCCCACTGCATGCCTCCAATCAGGCCGACCGGCAATTGCGGCCCGGCGATCTCTCGCCCCGAACGCACATCCATCAGGCGGAGTTCGGAAACACCGCCGGCATTAAGCACATACGCCAGCGTTCGTCCGTCCGGAGACAGGTCCATGGCCTGCACATCCCAGCCGTGATCCGGCGAGACATCCGTCATCTCACCGGTCTCGACATTCATGCGCACGACACGCCGGAATTCCGCTCCGGCATCGGTGACCACCAGCATGGTCTCGCCGCCGGGCTCGAACTCATGCGCAGCATAGGCCACATCCATGTCCGGATTGAGCTGACGCACATCACCGTTGTCCGTGTTGATGACAAAAAGATCGCTGTGAGTGATTGAATAATAGCGGATCATGGCCAGTTGCGTGCCGTCGGCCGACCAGTCACCGGGGAAGACAGCGCCCTCGCCCTCGACCAGAACACGGCGGTCATCCGGGTTGTCCGAACTGGCGATCATGATGTCCCAGTCGGGATCGCCTTCAATGGACCGGTACCAGGCGACATGCTCCCCATCTTCCGACCAGCTGGCTGAACCATTGCGGGTCTCGTCCTCGCTGACCTGGCGCACCCGTCCGCTCTGAGTATCGAAGACGAAGATCTGGAAATACTCGTCACCGCCACGATCGCGCGCAAAAATGAACTCGCCGCTGTCCCCCGGCCGCAGATTCGCGCCGCTGACCGGCTCGTCGTAATAGGTCAGCTGTGAACGCGCGCCCATTGGCATGTCCACGCGGTGGATCTGGCTGGTTTCACCAAAACGGGTGGAAATTAGGATGCCGCCATCCGGCAGAAACCCCTGGAAACCGGCGCCGCGCACATTTTGATAGGTCAGCAGGCGCTCACGCACCTCTTCCGGAATCTCCGGAATATTTTCCATTTCCAGATTGCCGCGCACGACGCGCTCGACCTGCCCATGCGCCAGTCCACCGAATGCCATCAGGCAGCTGGCCGCAAGAAGCTTGAGTGAATTCATGGCTCTCCCCTTGATATCCGGGAAGAACGCTAGGGCGCTGGAAACTCGACGTCCAGCGTATCACGTGAATGTGTGGAACTTGGCCGGGGTGTAATGTGAGAGCCCCCGCCCAGCCTCAGTAGCGACGCGCAGACGCCAGGTCAGGGCTGTCGGTGTCGACAATCCAGATCGGGTCGCCGCAAGCAAATCCCGGGGCGAAACGATCAGCCATCTCGCGCGCAAGCGCGTTTCCGCCGGACAGCCGGGTCACGTTCACATAGCCCACATGACAGGATTCCGCTTCGGAACCGGGGCGCAGCGCCGCAACGATCAGTATGCTGTTATTGCGCGCCTGACCTTCAGCATCGAAAGAGGTGGAATTGTAGCGGTGGATGGTCGCGAACGCATCGCCCGCCCCGTCCAGGCGCCATTCGATCACCGTGTGGAAGCCGCCAAAATTCCCGACATAGCCGCCATAGGGCATCTGCTCAGGCGCGTCATCGCGCCGACTGAACGCGCTGGCTGAGCCATGCTCACCGGTGTGGAAGAAGACATTCCAATCTCCAAGCCCCTCGCAGCGCTGTATGACTGAATAGCCGCCGCCCTCTTCAGTCTCACTGAGCGTGCGGCAATTCTCCTCGGTCAGATTGGAATAAACACTATCCTGAGCATTCGCCTGACAGGCGAAAAGCGCCACACTAATCGGAATGGCTGCGAGAAATTTCATGACGTCCCCCTGATCTCGGAGACAGTCTAGATCATTGAAGTGGGCTGCCTAGTCAGCATCAGGCTATTTCGGCAACTTTCTCGCGCGCCATCGGACGCGCAGTCACGGAGATACGCGGGCGTTCCCCCATCACCTTGGTCACCAGCAGACGTTCGACCTGGCTGTCATCGTGGAAAACCACACCGGTCAGAGCATCCAGAACCGCCTTGGCGACATTGTCGACATCATGGACGGGGCTGTTTTCGCAACGCTCAATCCGGATGACGACTTCATAAGGCCCCCATTTCGGGCGCACACGCTTGAATTCGAGGCGGAAGAAATCCCCGATCAACGCCTTGAAACGACGTGTCTGCGTGGTCAGTGCGTCCACGCGTAGATTGAGCTCATCACCGGTCATCGCGGCCTGAACCTTCCCTCGCCCGATCCAGTTTTGCGCTTGCCCCCCACGGCTATGCGCACATGCGTCTTGATCCGTCATGCCTGAGTGATACACGTCCGAATCGAAGTTCACCATCATCGAACAGCGTTAGCCGCGCTGCAAGGAGCCTCCCCTCATGAGCGAGATGCGCACAGAAACCGACAGCTTTGGTCCCCTGGAAGTCCCGGCCGATAAACTCTTCGGCGCCCAGACGGCCCGCTCCCTGATCAATTTCCCGATCGGCACGGAAACCATGCCGGAGCCCCTGATCCGCGCGCTGGGTATCGTCAAGCGCTCCGCCGCCCTGGCCAACAAGCGCCTGGACAATCTGGAACCGGAACTGGCCGACGCCATCGCCCAGGCAGCGCTGGAAGTCGCCGAAGGCAAGCTGAACGATCATTTCCCGCTCTCGGTCTGGCAGACCGGCTCCGGCACCCAGTCGAACATGAACACGAATGAGGTCGTCTCCAACCGCGCCATCCAGATCCTGGGCGGCACGGTCGGGTCGAAAGACCCGGTTCACCCGAACGACCACGTCAACCGGTCACAGAGCTCCAACGACACTTTCCCAACCGCCATGCACATCGCCGCGGCAGAGGAAATCTCCCACGCCCTGATCCCGGCCCTGCAAGAGCTGCACAATGCGCTCAATGACAAGCAGAACGCCTTCAAGGACATCATCAAGATCGGTCGCACCCACCTTCAGGACGCCACGCCGCTGACGCTGGGTCAGGAATTCTCCGGCTATACCGCTATGGTCGCCAATGGCATTCGCCGCGTCGAGGCCACCCTGCCGGCTTTACTGGAACTGGCCATGGGCGGCACCGCCGTCGGCACCGGCCTCAATACCAAGCCGGGTTATGCCGAAGCCTTTGCCGAGGAAGTTGCCAGCCTGACCAAGCTGGGCTTTGTCACAGCGCCGAATAAGTTCGAGGCGCTGGCCACCAAGGATGCCCTGGTCGAGGCTCATGGCGCACTCAACTCCGTGGCTGTCTCCCTGTTCAAGATCGCCAATGACATCCGCCTTCTGGGCTCCGGACCGCGCTCCGGCCTGGGCGAGATTGCCCTGCCGGAGAACGAGCCGGGTTCCTCCATCATGCCGGGCAAGGTCAATCCGACCCAGTGTGAAGCCATGACCATGGTCTGCACCCAGGTGATGGGCAATAACACCACCGTCTCCATGGCCGGCAGCCAGGGCCATTTCGAGCTCAACGTCTTCAAGCCGGTGATCATCTTCAACGTGCTTCAGTCCGTGCGCATCCTCGCCGATGCGGCCAGGACCTTCACCGAGAAGTGCGTGGTCGGCATCAAGGCGCGCGAAGACAATATCAAGGCACTGATGGAACGCTCTTTGATGCTGGTGACGGCACTCAACTCCACCATCGGTTATGACAATGCCACCATCGTCGCCAAGACGGCGCACAAGAACGGCACCACGCTGCGCGAGGAAGCCGTCAAGCTGGGCTTTGTCACCGAGGAACAGTTCGACGCCATTGTCCGCCCGGAACAGATGATCGGTCCGAAGGCGTAGGCTTGCTCCTCGACGATGAATATGAAAGCCGGGCTGTTTCAGTCCGGCTTTTCTGTATGGTGTGGTTATGACATCGAAACCCGTCAACCTCCGACAGTTCCGCAAGCGCAAACAGCGCGAGGACAAGGCCAGACAGGCCGAGGCCAATCGTGTGGAGTTCGGGACGCCGAAGGCCCTGCGCGAACCGGTTCAGCTGGAACGCGAGCGCCTGCTCCGAGAAGTCGAGGCGAAAAAGCTCGAAGGGAACACCTCGCCAGACGGGGAAGCGCCTAGTACGGAGAATTAAGCGCCGGGTTACGCCCGTGACGCCGCTTGTACTCGCCCAGCAGGCGCTCCGCCTCGGCAACTTCGGAGAAGGTCTCGAAAAACATCATCGCCGACGGATAGGCCGGCTGATATCCGGCCGGGGGATCGAGTTCACGCTCAAAGGACCGCTTGAGCGAGCGCGCCGGCGAGATTTTCAGCACCGACGCCAGATTGCCCTCATCCTCAAGCAACACGAAGACCCCGGGCGTGTCAGGGACACGTCCGGCGTGGAGTTTGGATAAGGGTATCGGCTTGTGCCAACGACGCATAACTCTACGACCAGTCTTCGATGGAACAGATTTGCCGCATTTAGCTCAAATCCGCACCCCAGTAGTCAGACTTCGGTAAGCAAGCCCTTAACCGATGCTCATCGCCAGGGTTCGACTGATCAATGCCTGGGGCTGTCCGCTTTCTTCGCGCCAGTGATTGAACGCGTCCTGGACGGCCTTCCTGGCCTTCTTTGACGTAGGCGCTTTGTCGATCACGCCCTCGCGAACGAGCGCCGCAACAACATCACCGGACACAATGAATGCATCCCAGCCGGAGAAACGCAGGAAGTACTGGCCGGTCATGCCGCCCAGCCGCGAGCCCTTCTTGCCGAGAAACTCCTGCAAGCCGATCTGATCCTCGACCGGCCAATCGGCCAGGAAGGCACCAAACGAGCCGTGTTCGGCCACAACATCCTGGATCATCTGGGCATTTTGGATCGTCGCCATGATTTTCTGGCCGTTGCGAACGATGCGTTTGTCACTGACAAGGCGCTCGACATCCTCGTCGGAATAGAAGCTGACACGGGCCGGGTCGAAACCATGGAATGCCTCCTCGAACCCATCCCACTTGGCCTCGATCACCTTCCACACGAAGCCGGACTGGAAGACACGCTTGGTCATTTCGGCAAGCCAGCGACTGTCAGGCAGCGCGCGGATCTCGTCCCGGCTGCGCGGCGTGTAATACTCCTTCAGGCGCTCATCCAGATCGGGGTGATATCCCAGCGCCAGGTCACGAATTTCCTCGAATGATCGCATATTTGTCTCCTCTGCCTCGTATTTAGTGGCGGCCAAGGCGTGACGAAAGCTTGACGAAGGAAAAGAGCTTGGCTTTGTAGAGACATGCCCTTGATCAAGCGCTCTATTTCACTGTCCGGCCATCGCACCAGTCTGTCGCTGGAAAGCGAGTTCTGGGATGTGCTGGACGCCGCAGCCGCCGAACGCGGGCAATCCATGGCCAGCCTGATCGGAGAGATCGACGAGGCCCGCGGCGTGGAGCCACTGGCTTCATCCGTCCGCGTCTGGGTTCTGCGCGCCCTCCGCGACTAACCAGGTTCAGCTTGTATTCCACAGCCTTGCGAATGGGCAATGACCTGAAATCACCTCGCTTTGTCGTGCGCCCCAGTTGGCTGGAACGACACAAGGGCAACTGGCCAGCAAACACATCATCAGCTCCCCACTGGCCCGGCCTGCAAGCCGAGCCTTTTCTTTGCTCCACCTTGTCTATCCGTGCGACGCAGGACAAAGCTTTGCTGTGTCTGATTCCCCGCCTTCCACACCGCTCACCGGGCTGGTGCAATCCTTTCGAGATGGACGCGGACCCGCGCTCTGGCTGATGGGCCTGGTGGTCGGGCTGGTCGCTGGATATGCCACGCTCGGCCTGCGCCTGGGCATTGGGCTTGTTGAACAATTCGCCTTTGGTGCCACCGAGGAACACCTCGCCAGTACCGCGGCCAATTTCCCGGTCTGGCGACGCTGGGCCATCCCGGTGATCACCGGCATCGTCATTTCACTCATGCTTCTGCTGGGCGACCGGCTGGGCCTGTTGAAGAATTTCCGTTCGCGCGGTGTGCCGGACGTGATCGAGGCCCGTGCCGTCGGCAAAGGCCAGATCGAGCTGAAATCCGGGCTGTATTCGGCACTCATGGCGTGCATTTCGCTGGGTGGCGGCGGCAGCGCGGGCCGCGAGGGGCCGGCCGTGCATCTTGGCGGCACGCTGGCATCGCTGGTTTCAAGGCTTGTCGGCCTCAATGCTCGCGGCAGCCGCATTCTCCTGGCCTGTGGCGCAGCAGCAGCCGTGTCCGCCAGTTTCAACGCGCCCGTAGCCGGTGCGCTGTTCGCGTTCGAGGTCGTACTCGGCCATTATGCCCTGCGCTCGATTGCGCCCGTTGCTGTGTCCAGCGTGGTGGGGGCATTGGTTGTTCGATATCATCTGGGCCAGGATCAGGTCTTCGGCTTCCTGGCCATGCATCAGGCTCATACCTGGGATTTCCCGGCCGCAGCGGTACTCGGCCTGGCTGCAGCCGGTCTTGCGGTGGTGTTCAATCGCGGTGTGCTGCACGGCAGTGCCTTCGTCGAGAACCGCGCGCGCGGCCTCAATATCCCACTCTGGACACTGCCCGTTCCCGGCGGCCTGTTGGTCGGCCTCATCGCGGTTTTTGCGCCGGAAGTGCTGGGCGTCGGTTATGAACCCACCTCCAATGCACTGGCGACACGGTACGTGTTCGGCGAGCTGATCTTGTTGCTGTTGCTCAAAACCCTCGCCACCCAAATCACCCTCGCCTTTCGCTTCGCTGGCGGCGTATTCTCGCCTTCCATCTATCTGGGCGCCATGCTGGGCTCTGCCTTCGGTCTTATCATGGCCCAGTTCATGGGCGGTGAAACTGCCGGTGCAGGCTTCTTTGCCGTGATCGGTATGGGCGCTGTGGCCGGCGCGGTTCTCGGCGCACCGCTATCGACGACGCTGATCGTGTTCGAACTCACCTCGAGTTACGAGGCCTCGGTCGCGGTTCTCGTCGCGGTTTCGCTCGCCACCGTGCTCACCCAGTCGGCTCAGGGAGGATCACTGTTCCAGAAACAGGTCCTGCGCCGGGGTTATGACATTTCCGGTGGTTCGAGCAGGCTTGTCCTGCAAATGGTTCGCGTGCGCGAATTCATGATGCCACTGGTCGAGTGGAGTTCCGACCAGGTCAAGGACGAGACCTGCTTCTATGAGGACGACACGCTGGGCCGGGCGATGGGTGTTCTCGACGCGGAACAGCTGGAGGGCGCTGCGGTGCGGGAGCGCAAAGGCGATCAGAATATCATCGGCTGGATCACCAAGGCCGATGCCCAGGCCGCCTATGCGAAAGCCCTTGCCGAGATCAGCGAGGAAGAACACCGCTAGCGCGGATCATAAACTGCAGCTTGCCCGAATTGAATAATTCTTCTGTAAGGATGTTGGTTTATGACGGTTCTCCATGGAGACGGGTGGCTTGGATTCCAACGCCTTAAATGGCGCCGTGTTTGGCGAGGGTGCGCTTGCGCCTGACGCCTTGCGTGCGGCCAATATCAACCCGGTGACCGGCCTCGCTACGGACTACCTCAATCACTTCAACGAAGTTGTCATGTTGATGGAAATGCTTCCGGACATGCGTGACTGCGCCGAAGACGTGCTTGAGTGGAAACCGGCCAGCTATGTCGAACATTTCGAGATGTCCGCCTTCAAGGACCGTGACCTGGCTGTCGTCGCCTATGAGGCTGCACCGCGTGATGTCCGTGTACATCTGGAGACGTTGATCCTGCAGATCGATGGCGAGGTCCAGCGTGCCCAGGACTTCCTACGTGCTGCTCAGAGCCCCGAGATCTGCAACGAAGTGGCCCGCATGGCCACCGATGAGATCAAGCCACTGATCGCCGCGGCCTCCGCGGCCATCAATGGCCAGGCCGAAGCCGAAGCTGACTATGAAGACGAGTCTGTCCAGGCCGATATCGACGCCCTGTTCGGCTAGAATTTCCGCTTCCTGAGCAATAATATTATATAATAAGTGGCAATCACGCAGCCTGCACGTGATGATGCATCATGGTTAAAACATGATGGTGCGGCTGACATTATGGCGACTTCTTCGATCTCTCCCTCGCGTACGGCATCCATGAGCGCGGATGTCGACAAGATCATCGTACAGCTTCGCTTGGCCCAGGATTACGGCAGCGGCAGCCCTCATGTTCTCATGCTGATCAATGATCTCGTCTGCACGTACGAGGACAAGTTCGAGAAGTTCGAGGCTGGCCTTTCCGAGCAAGGCGCACGCCAGCTGGGCATGATCAGGACGCTGCACGAACACTTTCTCGCGGATCTGGTGGAGTATGCGGAAATGATCCGGTGCGAGAACGGCGAATTTCCCAATGGTTTCTTCTCCTTTGTGGATAAGGGCCCGTATGTCCAGCCTTCCCTCGCGGCTTGACCGCGACGGTTCGGTGCAGGCCGATTTCAGTTAACCACATTTTTATAAGGGATTATCATGATTGCTCCAAACAACCTGATGGAGTTTCCTCATGCCCCTCATGAACTGGGACAGCTCGCTTGATGTCGGCGTCGACAAGATGAATGACGAGCACCAGCAGATCCTGTCACTGATGAACCACATCTATGACGCCCGCGAGGCGGTCCGGAGCGGACCGGATGTCATCGCTCTCGTGGACCGGCTGGGCCAGGTCACCATCGATCATTTCCGTGACGAGGAAGCCTATATGGAGCAGATCGGCTATGCCGGCATCGCCTCGCACAAGCTGATCCACAAGGACCTGCTGGACAAGTTCACCGGCTATGCCAGCGACATCAAGGGGAGCGGCGGGCAGGTGCCGTAGAAGTTCCTGACCTTTCTCAAACTCTGGCTGACCGCACATATTCGCGGGATCGACATGAAATACAGCCCGAAGGCAGATCTTTTGAAGGCCGGGTAACTCCCCCCTCTCCCGCTTTCCAACGGCCCGCCGCCTCCCCTTTGCGGCGGGCCGTTTCATGTCCGAGTTGCAAACGTTTCTTGGATCGAACAATCCAATACAGATCAGCTATTCGTCTGTTGCGAACGCGTCCGCACGAAGTGTCGTTAGAAATTCCATGTCCGGGATAACGCGTTCAGCGACCTCATCTCCGAACATCTCGATATGCCAAAACAACGGCCACTGCTCATCGCTGGTCAGTTGACCGCCCAACAATCGGGATGTCGAGAAACTCCCTCTGGTCTCCTGGATCAGAATTTCCCGCACCCCATCGCCATCCAGATCCCCCAGATAAACATGGGCAGCCTCAGCCTGTGCGCCGATCCAGTGCTCATCAACGCTACTTCCAGCCCGCCCCAGCTGACGGGATGGCAGCAGGAGCACATAACGCGTCCGGCCCGCGATCCGGACAGCACCGACCTCGCCCCAGGAATCATCTGAAACCTGAAGCCGTAAAGGCAGAATGGCGATTTCAGGAACATCGATGGGTGAACTGGAATTTGTGAGGCCCGCCAGACTGCTTTCGGTCGGAACAGTCGTCGATGCACAGCCAGCCAGCATCAGCATTGAAATTGCGAACAAAAAACGAACAAACACACATCCCTCCCTTGGGAAATGGCCGCAATCGGTCCAGAGTGGTTCGATTATCGACTCGTTTTATCGACTGCCAAGACCCTAGATTGTGATGTCCGAACTTTCCATCTCCGACATGGCGCGCCCGGCGCCGCCCTCGCCTTATCTTGAAGGGCTCAATGCCGAACAGCGTGAAGCGGTCGAAGCCGTTGAGGGTCCGGTCCTTGTGCTGGCCGGTGCCGGCACGGGCAAGACACGGGTGCTGACCACCCGCCTGGCACATATCCTGGCCACCGGTCGCGCCCAGCCCTGGCAGATCCTGTCGGTGACCTTCACCAACAAGGCCGCGCGGGAGATGAAGGAGCGGGTCGGCAAGATCATCGGCGAGGCGGTCGAAGGTGTGCCGTGGCTCGGCACCTTCCACTCGATCTCCGCCCAGATCCTGCGCCGCCATGCCGAACTGGTCGGGCTGAAATCCAATTTCACTATCCTGGACACGGATGACCAGCTGCGCCTCCTGAAACAGATCATCCAGGCCGAGAATATCGACGAGAAACGCTGGACGCCGCGCCATCTCGCCTCGCTGATCGATGGCTGGAAAAACCGCGGACTCAAGCCGGAACAGCTGGGCGAAGAGGACAAGTGGACCTTTGCCGAGGGCCGCGGCCAGGGCCTCTACACCATCTACCAGGAACGCCTGAAAACGCTCAATTGCTGCGACTTCGGTGACCTGCTGCTGCACACCCTGCACATCTTCAAGGACCACACCGATGTGCTGGCCGAGTATCACAAGAAGTTCCGCTACATCCTGGTCGACGAGTACCAGGACACCAACGTCTCCCAGTATCTTTGGCTGCGCCTTCTGGCCCAGGGCACGGGCAATATCTGTTGTGTGGGCGATGACGACCAGTCGATCTATGGCTGGCGCGGCGCCGAGGTCGACAACATCCTGCGCTTCGAGAAGGACTTCCCGGGTGCCCATGTCGTCCGCCTGGAACGCAATTACCGCTCGACCGTGCATATCCTGGCTGCGGCCTCCGGCCTGATCGCGGCCAATCGTTCGCGTCTCGGAAAAACGTTGTGGACCGAGGATGATGGCGGCGAGAAAGTCCAGGTACGCGGCATCTGGGATGGCGAGGCGGAAGCGCGTTTTGTTGCCGAGGAAATCGAGAACTGGAGCTCCAAGGGCCGCTATTATTCCGACGCCGCGGTACTGGTTCGCGCCTCCTGGCAGATGCGCGCCTTCGAGGACCGTTTCATCATGCTGGGCCTGCCTTACAAGGTGATCGGCGGCCCGCGCTTCTTCGAGCGCGCGGAAGTGCGCGATGCCCATGCCTATCTGCGCCTCGTCCGGTCGCCGGAAGACGATCTCGCCTTCGAGCGCATCGTCAACACGCCCAAGCGTGGCATTGGCGATACAACTGTGCAGAAGATCGCTGTTGCAGCACGCGCGATGCAGGTTCCCATGACCGAGGCCACCCGGCGTCTCTTGGGTACGGACGAGATCCGCGGCAAGGCCAAGACTGCGCTGAGTGTCTTCCTGCGCGACCTGGAACGCTGGCGTGAACAGTCCGAGCAATCTCGCCTGGATGAACTGGCAGAGATCGTGCTGGACGAAAGCGGCTATACCGCCATGTGGCGCGAGGACAAGACGCCCCAGGCGGCGGGCCGTCTGGAGAACCTCAAGGAACTCATCCGCTCCATGGGCGAATGGGAAACCCTGGAAGCCTATCTGGAACATGTCTCGCTGGTCACTGATGCAGATCGCACGACCGAGGAGGACGAGGTCTCCCTGATGACGCTGCACGCGGCCAAGGGCCTTGAATTCCCGCTCGTCTTCCTGCCCGGCTGGGAAGAAACCGTCTTCCCCTCCCAGCGCTCGCTGGATGAAGGCGGTACGCGCTCGCTGGAGGAAGAACGCCGCCTCGCCTATGTCGGCATCACCCGCGCTCGCGAACAGGCCGTCATCTCCTTTACCGCCAACCGCATGATCTATGGCCGCTGGCAAGCCGTCATCCCGTCGCGCTTCATCGATGAATTGCCCGTCGATCACGTCGAGGCCAGGTCCGAGACCGGCTATTATGACGGCGGCCCCGGTCGCGAAAGCTTCACCGCCAATGCCGATCCGATGGCGTCGAGCTATTCCTCACCCGGCTGGAAACGCTATCAGGCCAATACCCAGTCTGGCCGCCGCTCCGACCCGCCGACGATCAACGCCAAGGCCAAGGTCATTTCCAGCGGCGGATCCGACAAGAACGGCAAGTGGAAAGCCGGCGACCGCGTCTTCCACGACAAGTTCGGCTATGGAACCGTGAAGAAAGCCGATGGCGAGAAATACTCCGTCCAATTCGACAAGGCCGGCCTGAAGAAAGTGGTGGAGAGCTTTTTGAGGGATCTGCCGTAACCGGCCCGATACAGAGATTTCATGGCCCTGCTTGCGAACATCATCTGGTTCATTCTTGGCGGATTTTTTGTCGGCCTGCTTTACCTGTTGGGAACAATCATCCTGTTTCCGCTCTTGCCCTTCCTGTTGCCGATGATCGGTTACAGCTTCTGGCCGTTCGGACGGCGCCCCGTCTCCAAACAGGCCGTGAATGCCTACAAGCAGGCCAATGGGCAGGAGCCCGCCCCGGATGATTTCGAAACGGCGGGCGGTATTGTCAAATTCCTCGCCAACGTCGTTTGGCTTTTGACCTTTGGCTGGATGCTGGCCCTGACCCACCTGTTTTCAGGTCTGATGAACCTAATCGCCTGTCTGCCGATCATCACCATCCCGATCTGTCTGCCCAATGCCATGGCGCATTTCAAACTGGCGCCGGTCGCCCTGACTCCGTTCGGTGTGAAGATTGTACCGACAGCACTGGCTGAAGAAATCGAGCTGGAACACGCCAAGGCCAAGCTCTAGCACGCTTGATCTTCTTGCCGGAGCGGTCCAAACACCACGCCAGAAAAGGACTTTTCATGACGCAATTCTGGCGCCTCACCGCGCATTCCGATTTCTCCCGGCTCGCCGACATCGTTCAACGCCTGGACGAGGCAGGCCCTGAGGGGATGACCTCCTGGTCACTCTTCGACGAGGGCGAGGTGGCGCGGCTGGATCTCATTTTCGACGTCGAGCCCGACGAAGCCGCGGTCCGCCGCTCTGCAGGCTTGCCGGACGATATGATCATCGCCTGTGGCCCAATGCCGGAAGAAGACTGGGTCAAGCTTTCACTGGCGGGATTGAAGCCAGTCGATGCAGGCCGTTTCGTCGTCTTCGGCGAACATGATCGCGAGCAAGTCTCAGCGGAAAAAATCGGCCTGGAGATCGAAGCTGGCCCAGCCTTCGGAACGGGTCATCACGGTACAACGCGCGGCTGCCTCATGGCTTTCGACGAGATGCTCAGCCAAGGCGAAGGCCCCAAAACCGTGCTCGATCTGGGTTGCGGCACGGCAGTCCTGGCCATTGCCGCCGCGAAAACCCTGCCTGATGCCAGCATCTTGGCCTCCGATGTCGACCCGGAGTCTGTCGAGGAAAGCCAGGCCAATTGCGAGAAAAACGGCACACCCGGCATCGAGGTAATTCTTGCCGAAGGTCTGGATCACGAGCGGCTTGCAGGCCGCGAATTTGAGCTGATCTTTGCCAACATTCTGGCACGGCCACTGGTTGATCTGGCCCCCGACATTGCCAAGGCGCTGGCGCCGGGCGGCAAGGTCATCCTGTCCGGCTTGCTGACGGAACAGGAAGAATGGGTTCGTGGGGCTTTCGAGGCTGCAGGCCTGAATGTCTTCCGTCGCGATCCGATCGAAGACTGGGAAACGCTGGTGGCGGCACACCGCTAGAGCGAACCGATTTTGCATTTTCGCTCAATTGCGCGAAACTTCGACCCATAACAAAGTCGGAGCATCCGATGAGCGGTCGATATGGAAATGATCTCAAACTCGGCGATTGCCTGAGCCGGGAAGAATTGCGAGCGCTGTCGGAAGCGACGAACTGGCAAGGCGGCCTGATGCTGGTCGGCAATCTGCTGACCCTGGCGCTGGCCTTCTCGCCCTCCCTGCTGTGGCCGAACCCGATCACCATGGCGATCTCAGTCGCCCTGATCGCCGGACGACAGTTGGCGTTCTCCATCTTGCTGCACGATTGCGCGCACAATGCTCTCTTCCGAAGCGAGGTCTTGAACACGCTGGTTGGTCGCTGGATAGGTGGCGCTGCGGTGGATGTCCCGCTTAAGCTCTACCGGGACTATCACCTGAACCACCACAAACATGCCGGGACGGAGCTCGATCCTGATCAGGGCCTGGTGAAAGACTATCCGGTTACCAAGGATAGCCTGCGCCGCAAATTCATCCGCGACCTCACCGGGCAAACCGGCTGGAAGGAACTCACTTTCCTCTGGCAGGCCCCAAGCCTTGAGGGGAAAGCCCCCTTCATCGCCTTCCAACTCGCACTGCTGGGCCTGTTGTCCCTGGCCGGTGCGCCCTGGGCGATCGCCCTGTGGTGGGTGGCCCGTATTTTCGTTTATCCAGCCATCATGCGCGTGCGCAATATCGGCGAACATGGTGTCGCGGCGGATCGTTATGACACCGAATCGCGGCGCAATACGCACACGACACGACCACGCTGGTGGGAGCGCCCGTTCGTTGCGCCCAACCATGTTAATTTTCATCTGGAACATCACATGTTCGCAGCCGTTCCACCGTACAATCTGCCACGTCTGCACCGCCTACTCTCCGAACGTGGGTATTATGCGGGTTATGACTGCGTCACAGTGGGTTATGGAAACATGCTCCACAAGGCCGTTCGAGCGGACGGGCAGACCGGCTGACACCCCCGGGCGATGGTCTCCGGGGGCGCCTGCTCTACGCTATTGTGGACGCGAAACATCCAAACCGCCCAGCAATCCCGCCATGCCGATGGCGAATTCACCGTGATTGGGCCCGTCATAATTTGACGTCACCGCCACCACCACCTGCGGCTCGATAAAGACCAGCAGGAAGGCGCGGCCGCCTGGTGATCCACCGGAGTGCGCGGCATAGTGGGCGTTGTTGGCCTCGCTGAAGCCGGCAGCGGTGCCAAAAGCGCCCTGCTCCTCGCTGATTGATGCGGCCAGCAGCTCCAGTTCCAGCACCTCACCTGTCGCCAGCGCCTGCCCCATATTTGCCAGATCATGCGCCGATGCCAGCAAGCCGCCACCACCGAACTTGCATTCGGCGGACATGTCCTCCAGCGGGTTTGCACGACGCAGATTGCCAAACATGTTGGCGGCTTTCTCGGCGCCCTCACGATCCGTCTGGGCGAGGTAAGTCTCGCCGAGAACCGAGGACATCGCCGCGTCAAAACTTTCGGTTTCAGTGATCTGGACCAGAAGATGGCTCAGCAGCACATAGCCGAACGTCGTGTACTGGACATCCGAACCCGGCGCATGGATCAGCGGATCATCAATGAAATGTCCCAGCGCATCGGCCGGCCGCTCACAGCGGCGCTCAGCAAATCTGCGCCAGTCGCCGCGCCCCTGATAATGGCGCACCCCGGCCCGGTGATTGAGAAGATGGCGCAGCGTCACCGCCCCATAATGTTCGGGCAGATCCGGATCGATCTCGCGGACGAGTGTATCCAGATCCAACCCCTGTTCAGCCTGCAGGCGGGCATAGGCCATCGAAGTCAGGAGTTTGGCGATTGAGTAGAAGTTATAGTCGGTCTCCAGACCGTCCAGCTCCGTGCGGGCGATACCGCCCTCGGCCTCGAACACGGCTTCACCCTCGACCATCACGGTGAGGTTCAGCGCCGGGAATTCCTGGGCAAAGGCGTCAAATCGGCTCTGCGCCTCTTCCTGGGGCGTTTGCAGCGACAGGGCTCCGGCAAGCGCGGCTAGCGTATTCACAATCAACATTTATCATCCTCGTCTTGTTCAGCACCCCCCGGCGCTGATTTCGGAATTGCACCTGCCCCTTGCCCGCGGGAGCAAAAAGGGGCGAATTGCTCCTATGTCGGATGAATGGCTCAAACGATTTTCAGCCCTGCGCCCCGGACTTGAACTGGGTGTGCTGATGCTGGCTGTGCTGGCACTGCTGGTGCTGGGCACACCGACTGCGCCGCCCCCGGCCAATCATGCAACGGCTGTTCACTTCATCGATGAAGCCCTCGACCTGGATCAGATGGAAAGCGCCAGCTGGCCCGAGGAAACTACATCCATCTATCGCTTGCCGGCTCCGGAAACCTTGGGCTGGGTGCTTTGGAGAGATGTGGAGCTGGAAGGGCTGAACGGCCCTCTCGCCGTGCGGAGCGCAGGGCCGTTTTCCGGGCGCATCTACTGGAATGGTGTCCTGATCGGAGAGAAGGGCAGCCCCGCCGCCACCTCCAGAGCTGAAAGCCCCGGCAGGATCGACGCGGTTTTCTCCATCCCGCCCGATTTGATCCGGGAAAGCGGCAATCAACTGCTTGTGGAATTCTCCAGCCACCGCGCTGGCTATGAGCCGATGGTCATTTTGCAGGCACTGGCGATCACGCCCTATCGTGCTGATGACCGCCGTCCCCTGCGCGCCTATTTTCCGCTCGTCCTGACCGGTGGCGCCCTGCTGGCTCTTGCCGTCGGCATTGCCTGGCTTGGACGTTCGCATTCAGATCCGCGAGCCTGGTATCTGGCATCCGCCTTGGCGGCCCTCTTCCTGGCGGGTGGCGCCGAGGTTTCGCGCGCTTTCATCAACTATACCTATGACTGGCACCAGCCTCGCCAGGCTGCGCAATTCGGCTTTCTCCTGATCTTCGGACTGGCCCAGCTGCGTTTTGCCATCACCCGCTGGCCATCAAACAATCATGCCGGGCTGGCTCGATGATCGCCATCACGCTCTACGCGCTCTGGGCGCCGGGGTATGATGCTAAGTCCAGCTTTGCCGTGGCCGTCGCCCTGTTCGCCACCGCAACATGGCTGGGCCTGTTTGCCAGTGGGCACACACGCTGGCTCTCCGCTGTTCTCGCCGTCATCGCCTGGTACGCGTTGCGCCTGCCCGGCGATTTCCTGGACCGGGCGGTCTATGCGCTGATGCTGGCGATGTGGGGATATCTGAGCTTGCGACTACCGGACCTTGTCGTCCCGAAAACCGGCCCGGCGCCCACCCAGTTCAAGATTTTGACCACGGGTCGCATGACCGTCGTCGATCGCGCTGACATCGTCTATCTCAGGGCGGCGGGAAACTACACCGAGGTTCACCTGGCCAATGGCGGCCAGCATCTCGACAATCGCAGCCTGGCGACGCTGACAGACGCGCTCGCGGGAGGCCTCCATCGCCTGCATCGCTCATACAGCGTCAATCTGGAACATGTGTCGGAGGTGAAAAGCGAGACGGGCAGCAAATACACCGCCCGACTGTCCACCGGCGCAGAGGTCCCGGTCAGCCGCAAGGAAGTGAAGGCGTTCAGGGAGTTGCTGGCACGAACCTCCGCCGCCTAGAGCGGAATATTATCGTGTTTCTTCCAGGGGTTTTCCGCCTTCTTGTTCTTCAGCGTGCGCAGGGCCGTGATCAGGCGTTTGCGGGTGTTGTGCGGCATGATCACATCATCGATATAGCCGCGACCCGCCGCTACGAACGGATTGGCGAAACGGTCTTCATACTCGGCGACGTGCTCCGCCATCTTGTCCGCGTCACCCAGATCCTTGCGGTGGATGATCTCGGCAGCGCCCTTGGCACCCATGACCGCGATTTCGGCCGTCGGCCAGGCATAGTTCACGTCACCACGAAGGTGCTTGGAGCTCATCACGTCATACGCACCGCCATAGGCCTTGCGGGTGATGACCGTCAGTTTCGGCACCGTAGCTTCAGCATAGGCAAACAGCAGTTTGGCACCGTGTTTGATCAGCCCACCATATTCCTGCTTGGTGCCCGGCAGGAAGCCCGGAACGTCCACAAAAGTAACAAGCGGGATATTGAAGGCATCGCAGAAGCGGACAAAACGGCCGGCCTTGCGACTTGCGTCAATGTCCAGAACGCCAGCGAGCGACATCGGCTGGTTGGCAACAAAACCGACCGGCTGGCCGTCAAGACGGCCAAAACCGACGACAATATTGGTTCCGTAATCGGGTGCGATCTCGAAGAAGTCGCCTTCGTCAGAGACCTTCTCGATCAGCTCCTTGATGTCATAGGGCTTGTTCGGATTGGACGGGACCAGGCTATCGAGGCTCGGCTCCTGGCGGTCAGCACGGTCATAGACCGGGCGCACCGGCGGCTTTTCGCGGTTGGACAGCGGCAGAAAGTCGATCAGGCGACGCAGCTGGACAAGGGCTTCCAGGTCATTTTCGAACGCCCCATCGGCAACGCCGGATTTCTTGGCGTGTACGGATGCTCCGCCCAGATCCTCGTGCGTGACCTCTTCATTGGTGACCGTTTTCACAACGTCCGGTCCGGTGACATACATGTAGGACGTGTCCTTCACCATGAAGATGAAGTCCGTGATGGCCGGTGAGTAGACATCACCGCCCGCGCACGGTCCCATGATCATGGAGATCTGCGGAACGACACCGGACGCCAATGTGTTTTGCAGGAATATATCCGCATACCCGCCCAGCGACGCGACGCCTTCCTGGATACGCGCGCCACCGGCATCGAAAATGCCGATGATCGGGGCGCCATTTTGAAGCGCGGCCTTCTGGATCTTGACGATTTTCTGTGCGTGGGTCTCCGACAGGGAGCCACCGAACACCGTGAAATCCTTGGAGAAAACATAGACGAGACGACCGTTGATCGTGCCGTGACCAGTGACCACGCCATCGCCCGGGATCTTCTTGTCGGCCATGCCGAAATCAACACAGCGGTGCTCGACGAACATGTCCCATTCTTCGAAACTGTCATCGTCGAGCAGGAGCTCGATACGCTCGCGTGCTGTCAGCTTGCCCTTGGCGTGCTGGCTCTCGATCCGCGCTTCACCGCCACCGAGCCGCGCGCCATTGCGCTTTGCTTCCAGCTGTTCGAGCACATCTTTCATGGCAGGACGCCCCCTGTTTTCTCTCTCTTGCGAGGGGGATAGCAGAGGTCGCCCTGACAGCGCAATCACATCGCGCGCCTCTTGCTTTCCAGCCTATTGCGGCGGGGTCGTCTCGATCTCGATGTCGCTGGCAAACTGGTAGAACGCCTGCAGCGCTGGAAGCAGGTAACCGGTCTGGATGGAACAGCGGATAATGACCAGTTGTTCCGCGCCAGAGATGGAAACCATCATCGCCTCGAAACCCTGGTTCTCATGCGCACCGGCCCAGAGGTTTCGCATGGCCGGTCGGCCGTGCAGATTGATAACCTCGGTCAGATACCCTTGGCGCCAGTCCACTCCAGACGCCTGCAGCTGAGCCCCGACCGTCGCTGGATTGGCTGCATAAAACGCCTCCAGCCATTCCTGGGATGATGCCGCCAGAGCAAGGGTTTCCAGATTGCAGTTGGCACCGGCAAAGGCCCCGCCTTCCGGATACCAGGTCGGAAGACCGACAGCTTCGGAAGTTTCGGCGTTATAGACCCAGCCCGCGATTTCGCGACCGTCATAAACGCTATCCAAATGATCCTGGGCCAGGGTACCGGAGGTCACCCCCAGCAGGGCGGCAATACTCAACACAACGCGTTTCACTCTTCGTCCCCCGGTTACAAAGGCGGTGGTGCCAACAATGTCAGCCCCTCCGCGAAATCATAGAATTCCTGAATGCGGTCAAGATAACCACCATCGAACACCGTACATGTCAGCGTCACCAGCCTGCCGTTCGTGCCCACGGAGACAATCGCGAAATTGAAGGCCTGCCCCCCCACTTCCGCGGTCAGGACATTGCGCATCGCCGGACGACCATTGAGGTCAATAACCTCGGTTAGATGACCTGAACGGACAACAGTTCCGCCCGCCCGCATCTGCTCGGCAAAGATCTGCGGTGTGACAGCATTGAAATACTCAAGATAGTCAACGCGCCGACCCTGCACTTCGGATGCACCGACATTGCAATTGGCACCATCAACATCGCTGCCTCCGCTGGCCGGAACCCAGGTCGGCAAGCCTGATCCTTGCGATCCGGCCTGGGAATAAACCCACCCCGGCACGTTACGGCCGTCATACAGCCCTTCGGCATATTCCTGGGCTGCGGCCGTGGATGCGATCGCCAAGGCGGCGAGTCCAAAAATCAGTTTTTGCATTCAAGTCCCCCTGAGGCCTGTTTCCGCGCTCCCCTGTCACGCGAAAAAGCGGCGTTAAACTGGCCTCTTGCTTGCATTACACAGTGCGAGGAGAAGTCCATGTCCCATTACGCCACGTCCTGCGAAATTCTCAAAGTCCAGAATTTGTCGCCGCGCCTGCGCCAGCACTGGCACGGCTTTGTCGACGCTGCGCCTGAACTTGCTTCTCCCTATTTCGACCTCGAGTTCACGGAGGCGATGTCGGCGGTCCGCACGGACACGCGGGTTGCTGTGTTTTATCGGGATGGTGTACCGGCGGGTTTCCTGCCCTTCCAGAAATCCATAAGCGGTGTCTTCCGCCCTATTGGCGGTCCGATGGGCGATCATCACGGCCTGATCTCCGATGATCCGGAACTTCGTTTCGCCAACCTGCTGAGGCGCAAAACATTCGGAACGCTGATCTATGATGGTGGCCTGGCGACGCAGTCGGATCTCCGCGAAAATGGGCACCCGGCCGAAGCGTCCTGGGTTGTCGACCTTTCCGAGGGGCAGCACGTCTATTGGGAAGGCAGACAGAAAGCCGAAGCCAAGGCCATGCGCAATCTGCGCGCCCGCGAACGCAAGCTGGACGCGTTGGGAGGCGAGGTCGTCTATCAAATCGATGATCCGCGATCCGAGGCGCTGGACCAGCTGTTGAGCTACAAGCGTGCACAATATGCTGCGACGGGCGCGACCGACGTCTTCCACGGCGATTGGGCGCGCCAGCTGGTCTACAACCTGTTCGCCCATCGCACGGACCGTCTGGCCGGCTGCCTCTCGACCATGGAACTGGATGGCAAGCTCGTCGCCGCGCATTTCGGCATTCGCTCGCGCGGTGTGTTGCATTACTGGTTCCCGGCCTATGACCCGGCCATGTCCAGTGTGGCGCCGGGTTTGCTCCTGTTCCGAGAGATGACTCGCCAGTTGACCGATCTCGGCCCGACGCAAATGCATCTCGGCCCCGGCAATTACGACTTCAAGAAGCGGTTCTCAAATAGCAGTTTTGATATTCTTCGCGGCGAGATTTCCAGCATGTCAGTCTCCAGCGCCGCTCTGGCCCTGGGCCGCGGCGTCGACCGGCTGGCCAGCGCCCTGCCCCTGGGACCAGTCTCAAACTGGCCGGCCAAGGCCTGGCGCCGGCTGGATACGCTGACCGCCGTGCGCGGTATCTAGAGCGCGTCCAGCAGACGCTCGACCGCCAAAATCTCGATCTTGAGATTGTCCAGGCGTTCCTTCGCCTCGGCATCCTCGCCCCAATGGCTGGCCTGGTAGTGCTCGTCCAGCGTGGACAGGGCAAAGGCCTGCTCACCGCTGATGCGCTTTTCCAGCAGCGCAAAACCCAGCACTGCTGATCCGGTCAGGGCCGTCGCCTGGGCCAGGGCTGTCAGTCGCCAGCGGTCCAGCTCGCCGGCGCGATTATGAATCAGGGTCAGGGCGACCGGGTCCTGGTCGATCGGCAAAACACCGGTCGCGGGCACCAGGTGTGCGCCGAGCGCCTCCTCGGCCCAGCTGAGCAAGGGATCCCAGGCCGCCGCCTGTGCGGCCACGAGATCATCCGGCTCCGGCGCACGGAAACACAAAAGGTCGGTGGAGGCGTATTTGGTGATTTCGGCAACCGTGGCCGGAATGTCCAGGCGATCCAGAGTGACATAGCTCAGCCGGGTCATCGGCATGCTCATCGGATCGATACGCTCGCCCTGCGCGGCCCATTCCTCGGCCAGCGCCTTGGCCAACGCCTGCGTCGGCATGATCGCAGCGTTGCGGCCCGGCGTTTTCACACCACGGCCATCAAGACGCACCTCAAAGGCATCATCCACCGCCTCGACCGTCACGCTCTCGTAAAAGCGCTTGGGCAGGTTGTCCTGCTGGCTGGGGATGCGGACGCCGGGCTTGGTTTCGTAGTTCTCTGTCATGCCGCGCTCTCTTCCACACGAAGGGCGAACTGGTCCAGTGCCGTGTTCAGCGTGTCGAATGTGTGATGAACCTCATGCGCCCCGCCATCGCGGACCTCGTCCACCGTGTGAAATCCCCAGCTGACGCCCAGAGTGTGCACGTCGGCATTCCGCCCCATCTGCATGTCGAACATCGTATCACCGATCATCACGGCCTGGTGCGGATCCGTGCCGGTCTCGCTCATGGCATCCAGAATCATGCGCGGATGCGGCTTGCCCGGACCGCCATCAACCGTCTGGAATGTCTGGAAGTATTTGTGCAGATCATGATGTCCGAAGACGATATCCAGACCACGACGGGCCTTGCCTGTCGCCACGCCCAGCAACCAGCCTGCATCGGCCAGCCGCTCGATCGTCTCCAGCGCACCGTCATAAAGCGGCTCCTCGAAACCGGGTTCCTGACGCTGTTCCACAAAGGCCTCCTTGTAGAAGGTCGCCAGCTGCGGGATGCGCTCGGCCGGATAATCCACCGGCGCCAGCTTCAGCACCGCCTCGGTCAGTTCCAGGCCGACAATGGTTCGCGTGCGATCATAATCAATCCCGCCAAGCCCTGCGCGCTCGAAGGCGCTGTTCATGGCCCGCTGGATAATCTTGCGACTGTCGATAATGGTGCCGTCAATATCCCAGATGGCGAGCTTGAGCTGAGACGTCATGCGAATTACCTCTTGGTTTCGCCCGCTGACTAGGCGCGCTCGCGCCGCAAGACAAGCCCTGAAGGACTGCCATGCTCGACCAGCTCACCGATGACCAGCGCGACCGCCTGGACGCCGCCGCCTTCCGCCGCCTGCTGACCCATCTCGACGCCAACAAGGATGTCCAGAATATCGACCTGATGATCCTCGCCGATTTCTGCCGCAACTGCCTGGGCGACTGGTGGACCGAGGCCGCGCAGGCCGAGGGACTGGAGCTCGGCAGGGAAGACGGACGCGAACGTGTCTATGGCATGCCCTACACCCAGTGGAAATCAGAGCACCAACGCCCGGCCACCGACGAACAGATGGCGGCATTCAAGGCCCGCATGGCGGCGAAGGGGAAGGGCTAAGCCAGCTGTTCCTCGATCATCTCTTCGTCGGCATCGCGCAGGTCAAAACCAAGCATGCCGAAAATCCGGTTCATGTGTCTGGGCAGCGGGGCCTCGATGACGAGCGGTTTGCCGTTGGCCCGCGGGAGCTCAAGGCGACGGGCATGCAGGCAGAGTTTCTGGTCGAGATCTTCCGGAGCCGGACGGTGACACGGGTATTTCTTGTCGCCGAGCACTGAGGTGCCCATCGCCTGGAGGTGCACACGCAGCTGGTGGGTCCGGCCGGTTACCGGGCGCAGCGCAACCCAGCTGGCCTTCTGGCCGGCATCGGCCACGACCGTGTAACGGCTAAGCGCGTGATGCGCGCCTTCATCACCATGACGGGCAGCGGTCATCACCTCCCTGTCCGGATCACCACCCGCACCGGCAGTTTTCTTCATGAAGCCTTTCACCTCGCCCAGGCGCGGTTTGGGAACGCCAATGGCAATCGCCCAGTAGGTTTTTTTCGTCTTGTGGGACTGGAAAGCCTTGGCCAGGCGCGCCGTGGCGGCCGGGGACTTGCCCACGACCAGAACGCCGGAGGTGTCTTTGTCCAGGCGGTGGACCAGACGCGGTCGCTGCAGGCCCTCGCCGAACGCATCCAGCAGGCCGTCGAGATGACGTGTCGTCTTGGAACCGCCCTGCACGGCGAGGCCAGAGGGCTTGTTGAAGGCGATGACGTCGTCATCCTCGTAGATCACCAGGGATTTGACGTATTCGATATCGCGATCGCTGAGCGTGTTCTTGGCCCGCATTTCCTTGGAGTCGGGAAGTGGCGGCACGCGCACTTCCATGCCTGCGCTGACCCGACTGTCCGGCTTTACCCGGCCGCCATCAACACGGATCTCGCCCTTGCGGCAGAGTTTCTGGACCTGGCCCTGGGTGATGTGCGGAAAACGACGCTTGAACCAGCGGTCCAGACGGCTGTCCTCCTCACCCTTCTCGACGGTAATTTTCTGTACCCGGCTCATGCCCAGACTTTCCTCATAATCATCAAACCGACCATCACTGCGCCAACTGACAGAATGACCGAACCGGCTGCATAGGCGAAAGCGTTCATCCAGGCACGCGTTTCCAGCATGCGCACCATCTCCAGCGAGAAAGCCGAGAAAGTGGTAAAGCCGCCAAGAAAGCCGACGGCAGCCAGGAAACGGATGGACGTGTCGTCAGCGCGCTCGCTCGCCGCCAGCCATCCAACCAGCAAACCCATCAGCAATCCGCCAGCAATATTGACCGAAAGCGTGCCCCAGGGCTGGCCGCCGCCCATTGTACGCAGGGCAAGCTGCCCTACGTAATGCCGTGAAATGGCGCCCAAGGCGCCACCGGCACCGATCAGCAGGATATTCATCATCCCGGCTGGTTAGGCCTCCGGGCGCGGATTGGCAAGCTGACACGTATCGGCGGTGGTCCTCACATCGGCATTACGAAACATTGCGAAACATGACCAATCCGTAATTTCATGTACTTTTGTTTAATCCATGCATATATGCAATGGTGCGTCCGCGAAACGTCTCTTCAGTTTTTGTCGTAACCCATTATTTACCCTGAGGCATCGCGGGAGGGCCCGCGAGCATAGAAAACCGAAAGGACAGTCAAATGGACCGCGTTACGCAAACCTTGGCTACGGTGATCAATGTCCTGTTCGTCGCAGGCGTCTTCGGCGCCATGACGGTCGCGCTGGGCAGCACCTTCGCCTAAGCCTGAAGCGCTGCTACCCCTGTCAGCCTAGGGGTTTGGGGCCGGATCGCCTCCCGGCCCCGAAGCAGAGCTTCACAAGCTAAACAAAAAGCGGAAGAGCTTCACGGCTCTTCCGCTTTTGTTTTGCCTGACTGCACGCTATGAGTGCGGAATGCCAAACTGGATCAACCCGTTTCCACCGCGCAGGGCGTATTCGTTTCACGGCTACTCCAAGCCCATGAAATTGAACTACCCTGAGGAGGGTGAAGCGAGTGCCATGGGAACGTTCGGGTCTCGCTTCTTCAGCATCTGGATCATTGGCGCCGCGACTTCCGTCGTGTTTAGCCAGGTCATTCAACTGCTCGCTGGGCAGGCATTGCCTGCGGCCATTCGCGATACCGAATTCATGACTCAACTCCAAGGACGCCTTTCATTGATAGGCTGGGGCATCATTCTGCTCCTGGGTCAGAGTTGGCTCCCCTTCTGGGCCGTCCGGCGAGCGAGAGATGCCGGCCTGTCTCTGTTTCAGAGCGCGCCCCATTTCGCGTACTTCGGGGTGAACTGTACCTTCCTCCTCGGCAGCTTAATCCTTGCAACTCCGCCCATCGGAAGCGATGCGGTCCAGTTAATCAACGTCACCATTCTTGTACCCGCGCTCTGGCATCTGGCCTGGCTATCGGGACGCCCCTCTTCCGCTGGCCACGAACCCGGTTAAACTGCAGCGAAATCCCGAACCGGAGCCGTACGCATGTTTCTCGCCGCCCTAGCCCTGAGCCTTTCCCTGCAGGACCAGGCCCAGCCTGACGTCCAGGAAACCGCGATCGAGGACGCGCTCGTCGGCGCCGAGGAAGACCTACCGCCACCTCCACCGACCGATGCCGCCAGCCTGATCGCACAGATTGATGGCGCTTGGGCCGCGTATGGTAATCTGGCTGGAGAACTGGGCGCGCGCCGGGCCCGCGAACGCTTTCTGGCCGAACAGCTGCTTCCAGTCATCGCGCGCAACGATCTGGATGAAGGTGCGCACGGGGCAATCCTGCGCGAAACCGCCGACACGATCCGGGAGGTGGAAGGCGCCAACACGGCCTGGGCAGTGGCACAACTCGACCCGGAGTTTTTCCCCATCCTCTATGCGGAGCAGACCCGGATGGGACAGCAGATCCTTAACTGGGCCGAGCGGGACGAGACCGCGGAAGGCACCATTGTCGCGGCGCTAGAAGGCGTGGCCATGATGGGCCTGATCGACGGCCCGGAATACGCACGGCGCGCGGATAACTGGCGGGTCATGACCGGCCAGCCGCAATTGTTCGGCACGGCCGAAACCTGTCTCAATGGTCGGGTCAATCCGGGCAGTATCGAAGAGCAGGTCACGCTCGACGAACGCCGGGAGGCTCTGGGTCTACCCCTGATGGTCGAGGCCTGGACCGAGGACCGCCTGGCCCGGACGTGTGACGAGGAAAACGGTGAAGCCGAAGACGGCTGACACCGGCCAACCTTACCGTTTTGTCGGAATGCTCAACGAATTGTGCCCGGTCGTGCGTTGAGCGTGCGCACCCACGGTGATTTCATTCCCAAATCGCTGGGAGGACATGATGAAGTCACTGATCACGACCCTGGGTGCGCTGTTCCTGGCCGCCCCCGCCCTTGCTGAAGAGCGCACCTACATCATCGACCCGGGACATACCCACATCGTCTTTGAAGTCGAACGTTTCGGCTATGCCGCGACGGTCGGCGTGTTTCCGGACAGTTCCGGCGAGATCGTTCTGGATATGGACCATCCGGAAAACAGCCGCGTCACCGCGAGTGTCAACACACCGACCGTTTGGACCGGTCTCGCCTCACGCGATCAGGCGGTCAACGGGCCCGGCTTTCTCAATACGGCTCAGCACCCGGAAATCCGTTTCACCTCGACTGCAATCGAGTTGATTGATGAGGACAGCGCTCGCGTGACAGGCGATTTCACCCTGCTAGGCGTGACACAGCCGGTCACGTTCGAGGTTGATCTCAACCGGATCGGCCCAGACCCGTCCATGGGCGGCCGGGAAGGTGCCGGTTTCTCGATGCGCGCCAGCCTCAACCGCTCAGACTTCGGCAATACGACAGCCGCAGCACTGATCGGCGACACGGTCACCATCCGCATCGAAACGCTTGGGCATCTGACCGAGTAATTACTTGCGTTTGCCCTTGACGCCACAGGCCGAGAGGAAAGCATCGACATCGGTCGTGCGCTGGCGCAGACGAATGCCCGCACGCTGACGATTGCGGTCAAGCGCACGGTTGAGGCTGTCACCGGAATTCAGGCGCAGGAAGTCATCCATCGGGTACATCGGCATCTCCATCTGTCGCCGGGCCTCTTGCGCCTTTTCGCGGCAAAGCGGGAGAGCCAGTTTGGCAAGTCCGCAATGCGCTTTCGCAAGGCGCTGTGGCGCACAGATTGAAACCGTCACGGAGCAGGCCTAGTGTCCGCTCATGACCCAGATGATTTCCCAGACTTTCGACGTGAAGGGCGGCCCGCAATTTGGTCGCGACAACGTCCCGAAACTTCGCTCAGAACTGCAAGCTCTCGGCCTTGATGGCTTCCTCGTCCCGCATGAGGACGAGTATGACAACGAGTATCTGCCGGACTGCAATGAGCGCCTGTTGTGGATCAGCGGATTTTCCGGTTCCGCCGGTGCTGCGATCGTCATGAAGGACCGTGCAGCGGTCTTCGTGGACGGCCGCTACACATTGCAAGTTCGCCAACAGGCCGACGGGGATATCTTCGATTATCGCGACCTGGTCGAGGAAGGCCTTTCCGGCTGGATCGAGAGCCAGGCCAGATCCGGTGAAAAGATTGGCTATGACGCCCGTCTGCACAGTCCGGCCTCGCTGAAACGGCTTCAGGTGTCAGCGCATCGCGCCGGCGTTGAACTAGTCAGCGTGGAGACCAACCCGATCGACACCGCCTGGACGGATCGTCCCGCGGCACCGATGGCGGAGATCAATCCGCAGCCGATGGAATTTGCGGGTGAGGAACACACCTCCAAACGCCACCGGATCGGTATCGCCATCGAGCGCGGCGCTGCAGATGCGGCCGTGATCACGGCACCGCCGTCGATCGCCTGGCTGTTCAACATCCGTGGCGGCGACGTTTCCCGTGCGCCCCTGCCCCTGGCGGCTGCGATCATCAACAAGGACGGCACTGCGACCCTGTTCGTGGAACCGAAAAAGCTGACGGATGAAACTCGCAGCCATCTTGGCAATGAAGTCGCCATCCGCCCGGAAAGCGAGTTCGCGGCCGGCCTGCAGGAGATGCAGGGCAAGACCGTGCGGGTGGACGCCTCCACTGCTTCGGCCTGGGTTTACGACCAGCTGAATGCTGGCGGCGCTGTGGTGCAGGAGCTGGAAGATCCGGTGATGCGCCCCAAGGCGACCAAGAACGCAGCCGAGGTGGAAGGCTCCCGCCAGGCGCATATCCGTGATGGCGCGGCCATCACGAAATTCCTGCACTGGCTGGATACCGAAGCCCAATCCGGCGAGATCGACGAAATCCAGGCGGCCCGCAAGCTGGAAGAGATCCGCATGGAACTGCCCCAGCTGCGGGACCTGTCCTTCGACACGATTTCCGGCGCCCAGGGCAATGCGGCCTTCGCCCACTATCGTGTGTCCGAGGAAAGCAATCTGAAACTCGTTCCGGGCTCGCTCTACCTGGTCGATAGTGGCGGCCAGTATCCGGACGGTACGACAGACATCACCCGCACCGTTCCGATCGGGCAAGCAACCGCCGAAATGCGCACACAGTTCACACGCGTACTAAAAGGCCATATCGCGCTGTCCCGAGTTCGTTTCCCGGTCGGCACGACGGGCACCCAGCTCGACACCCTGGCTCGGCTGCCCCTGTGGGAAGCCGGTTTCGACTACGATCACGGCACCGGACACGGTGTCGGTGCGTTTCTCAGTGTACATGAAGGCCCGCAACGCATCTCCAAGGCGCCCAGCGCCGTCGCACTGGAGCCGGGCATGATCGTGTCCAACGAGCCGGGCTATTACAAGGAAGACGGTTACGGCATCCGGGTCGAGAACCTCCAGGTCGTCTCGCCTGCCAAGGGCATTCCGGGGGGCGAGCGGGACATGCTGGGTTTTGAGACCCTGACCATGGCTCCGATCCACAAGGACCTGATCGACCTGCACCTGCTTACGCCGGCCGAGCTGGCCTGGATGGACGAATACCACGCAGAGGTACGCAACCGTATCCTGCCGCTGGTCGAGGGCGATGTTGCCGACTGGCTGCTCAAGGCGACCGAGCCTCTGGCCGGTGCCACACCGTGATGCGTACACCGCTGATCATCTTTCTGACAGCCGCCCTGCTGGGCGGCTGTTTTTACGCCGATGAAGCGCTGATCAGCCGTCGCGGCGCAGATTTCGCCGTCGCTGAGGGGGTTTACACCCACACCCCCTATCATCCCGATGGTCGGCCCTTCGATCGTCCCACCTGGACCGGGAAGATTGAACGGCGCGGATGGATCTATTCCTCCGATACTGCCGAATTCCCGCATTCGGATGTCCGCCTGCGCGAACTGGTACCTGGTGTTTATGCGGCCCAGAAAAAGTCGGACGACCACTATCTGTTCGGACTGGTCTGGGTCTATCCCGACGGACTTGTCAGCTATCACAACCCGTCCTGTTCGGATCTGTCCGACGCGGCACGCGAGGCCTATGAACTCGTCGAGGAGATGGAGGATGGCGCCTGTAGGATTGAACGCTGGGACGTGCTCAGCGCAGTCCTGCAGACCTATCTGGCGGAACATGATGGCGCGCCTCGCCTCGACGGCGTTTACCGGCCCGTCGAATAGAGCCCTATTTTTGACGCGCGAACTTCCTAGAGTGGATTCAAATCACAGGGGAAGTCACGATGAAACAATACAGTTTTCTGACGCTACTCATTTTCGTTTCGATTGGACTAAGCGGCTGTTTCTATTCTGCCACTGACCTGATCTCCGAAGAGAACCGGGTTGAGACGCTCGCTGCGGGGGAATATCGCGCACTCACGCTGGATGAGGACGGGTCCTATTCCGAGCCGGAGGAGGTCTGGCAGGGAGAGATCACCTATCGCGATGGCCGACTTCATTCAGAGACTGAAGACATGCCGCTAGCCAATGCGGTCTTCATGCAGATTGACCAACATATTTTTGCCGGACACGCCAATACCTCCGACGATGACGAGTACGTGTACGTGCTTATGTTCGCCTATTCCGACGGCAGCTATTACGCTCACCTGCCCATGTGCAACCGTCTCTCCGCGGAAGCACGCGTTGAGCTGGGCTTTGCCGAGGAAGGTGACCGTCAGTGCGCGCTGACTGATACAGCGCACCTACGCGCAGTGTTCACGACCTATATCGAGGAAATGGGTGGGCAAATCAGCGACGGCGTACGGCTCTTTCCCGTGGACTAGGACTTAAACCTCTCCGATCAGCTCGAACCAGGCATCCTCGGTAATGGTCTCGACACCGAGATCAGCTGCTTTCTTCGCCTTCGAGCCCGCACCGGGTCCCGCAATCAACAGATCGGTCTTCTTGGAGACCGAACCGGAAACCTTGGCGCCAAGCGATTGCGCCTTGGCCTTGGCCTCATCCCGCGTCATGCGTTCCAGCGTGCCGGTAAAGACAACAGTCTTGCCAGCGACCGGACTGTCGGCGGAGACCTGTTCGGCATCCTCGATGGTCAGCTGCGCTGTGAGACGCTCCAAGGCTTCAACATTGAGCGGTTCGGAGAAGTACTGCTCGAGCGCCTCCAGCGCAGTGTCACCTATACCATCAACCGCCAGGAGCTCAGCGCGCACCGTCTCGTCAGACAGGTTTCGGACCGCGGCGAAGAAACTCGACCAGCTGCCATAGGTCCGGGCCAGCAATTGCGCTGTCCCCTCACCGACGTGACGGATACCCAGCGCATTAAGCAGGCGGGCAAGCGAAATCCGGCGGCGCTCATCAATCGCATTGAACAGATTGGCCACGCTGGTTTCACCCCACCCCTCACGCTCCTGCAACGGGGGCTGGATTTCACCAGAATTATTTCGCTCACGAAGTGTAAAAATGGCAGACGGCTCCCGCACCAACCCCTCTGCGTGGAACGTCTCGACCTGTTTGCTGCCAAATCCTTCAATATCGAACGCCTTGCGTGAGACGAAGTGCTCGAGGCTTCGGCTGAGCTGGGCGTCGCAGACCATGCCTCCGGTGCAACGCCGCACCGCGTCCAGCTTGCCCGTTTTCTCATCATGCTCTCGCAATGCGTGAGAACCGCACACAGGACATTCGGTTGGAAAAACAAAAGCCTCACCACGGTCAGCGCGGTCAGCGTCAGCGACACGTACGATTTGCGGAATAACATCACCCGCCCGCTGGACCACGACGGTATCACCCACACGAACATCCTTGCGGAGGATCTCGTCTTCATTGTGCAAGGTGACATTGGAGACCACCACACCGCCGACTGTCACCGGCTTGAGCCGCGCAACCGGTGTCAGAGAACCGGTGCGACCGACCTGGATATCAATGCCTTCGAGTACAGTCGTGGCCTGTTCAGCGGGAAACTTGTGGGCAATGGCCCAGCGCGGCGCGCGAGATGCGAACCCCAGCCGTTCCTGCCAGTCCAGGCGATCTACCTTGTAGACAACACCGTCGATATCATAACCAAGCGAGGCCCGTTGTGCCTCGATACCGTGATAGACCTCGAGGGTTTCAGCCACGCTCCCGCATTTCTTCATATGCGAATTGGTTTGAAAACCCCAGGCGTCGAAACGATGTACCGCATCGAACTGGGATCCGGACAATGGCTGGGAAAGCTCTCCCCAGGCATAGGCAAAGAAACGCAGCGGGCGCTGTGCAGTGACACTCGGGTCAATCTGGCGCAATGACCCGGCTGCAGCGTTACGTGGATTCTTGTATTCCGGTCTTCCCAGCTCAACCTGACGCGCATTGAGGGCGGCGAAGTCCTTGTGGGACATATAGACTTCTCCCCGCACTTCCAGAACCTCCGGCCAGTCATTCCCCGGCAGAGCGTGCGGAATATCCTTCAAGGTCATGAGGTTGCGGGTGACATCCTCGCCGGTCGCGCCGTCGCCGCGGGTAGCGCCGGAAACAAGCTGTCCCTTCTCGTATCGCAAATTGGCGGAGAGCCCGTCGATTTTCGGCTCGGCAGTGATTTCGATCTTCTCATGCTCGTCCAGACCGAGAAAGCGGCGGATCCGGGCCACGAAGTCCTCGACCTCTTCATCATTGAAAGCGTTACCCAGCGACAGCATGGGCACGGCATGGGTGATCTCGCCAAACTTTCCGGACGGCGCTGCTCCAACACGCTGGGTGGGTGAGAACAGATCCACGAATTGCGGGAAGCGCGCCTCGATCGCAATCAGCCGCTGGCGCAGACCGTCATAGACAGCGTCGGAAATTTTGGGCGCGTCGTCCTGGTAATAGGCCTTGTCGTGTTTGCCGATCTCACGCGCCAGGCGGGTATGCTCATCTCGCGCCTCGGTTTCGTTAAGATGATCGACGTCTTTCAGCGCGCTCACGGCATCCCCCTCGGAATCACTCACACGCGGACACGTTACGCCTCTACCGCCATCAATGCATCGGCCTGTGCACGCGCAGCGTCGGTTATGTCAGCGCCGGAGAGCATGCGGGCGACTTCCTCGCGGCGCTCCTCGCCCTGGAGCAGACGGAGCGTGGTCCGTACGCCGCCCTCGCCATCATCGGATTTCTCGATCTTCCAGTGATGATCTGCCACAGCAGCAACTTGCGGAGAATGCGTGACGACCAGCGTTTGACCGTGCCTGGACAATCGTTTGAGGCGCCGGCCTACCGCATCAGCAACGGCACCGCCCACGCCCTGATCAACCTCGTCAAAGACCATGGTGAGGCCCTGTTCCCGACCGGCCAATACGACTTTCAGGGCCAGCCCAAAACGCGACAGCTCGCCCCCGGAGGCAATCTTGTCGAGCGGCCCGAACGGCGCGCCCGGATTTGTGGAAACCTCGAACACGACCTTGTCCCAGCCGCGCGCACCTGCACGTTCCGGGTCGTCGATCACGCTGACGCGAACTCGCGCCTTATCCATCTTCAAGGGAGCGAGTTCCTCCGCGACCTGTTTTTCAAGCCTTTGCCCGGCCTCTAACCGGCTCTTGGTGAGGTCCCGGGCCGCTGCATCGTAAACCGTCTGTGCCGACTTCACGGCCTTTTCAGCCTCGGCGATCAACTCACCGGCATCATCGATCGCCTGCAGCTGGTCCGCGAAACGATTACGCAGGGCGTTGAGCTCGTTCACAGGCACGGAATGTTTTCGGGCTGCACCACGCAGAGCGAACAACCGCTCTTCGACCGCCTCCAGCCGCCCTGGTTCAACATCGAACGCATGACCAGCATCAGCCAGTGCTTCGCTGGCTTCCTCGAACTCGATCAGCGCGCGATCGATGGCAGATGAGGCCCGTTCCAGCGCTTTGCCGGCATCGCCGCCTTCACCGATCTGTTCTCGGACGCGATCCAACCCCCGCAACGCATTGTTGAGGCGGTTCTCCAATCCGCCGCCATCGCCGCGCAATGCGTCCTGTGCTGATTGCAGGTCGCCCAGGGCTCGCTCGGCCCCCATCAGGAACTGGCGTTCTTCAGCCAGCGCCTCTTCCTCGCCTTCATGAGGGTCCAGTGTGTCCAGCTCGCCCAGCGCGTGACGCAAATAGTCCTGCTCGCTCTCCGTCGCATTGTTGGAGCGGATCAACTCCTCCAGCCGAGCCTTGGCATCAGAAACATGTTTCCAGGCACTGTGACACTCAGTCAGAAGGCCGGAGTGGTCTGCATAGGTGTCGAGATAGGCGACATGGGTCTTCTGATCCATCAGGCCACGGCCGTCATGCTGTCCATGAATCTCGACCAGGACTTCTCCCAGCTGGCGTAACAGACCGACGCTCGCAGCCTGGTCATTGACATGAACGCGCGAACGCCCGTCCTCGCTCAGACGGCGACGCAGAACAACGGGTTCCGCAGGCTCCAGGTCGATGCCAGCGTCCTCGAGCACCGTTTTCGCGGCATGGCAGTCAGGCAGGTCAAACTCGGCGGTGGCGCGGGCTTCCGGCGCCCCTGAGCGAACCTGCCCGCGATCGGCACGTTCTCCAAGTGCAAGGCCGAGCGCCCCGAGAAGAATGGATTTTCCTGCACCAGTCTCGCCGGTAAGCGCGCACAATCCACTCTCGAAAACCGCATCAAGCGTGTCGATCAGGACCACATTGCGGATTGAGAGTGATTGCAGCATTCGGCGTGGTGAAACCTCGCCGCTTAACCGAACAGCCGGCGCCAAGCGCGCTGGAAATAGCTCGGATCGCCTTGCTCGATACCCTCGTCGAGAGCGATACCCTCGCGAGAGAGAAGTGCGTAGCTCGCATCATACCATTCACTGCCCGGGAAGTTATAACCCAGGACGGAGGCGACCTGACGGGCTTCCTCGTCGATTCCCAGGGCTACATAGGCCTCGACCAGACGGTGAAGCGCTTCCGGCGTGTGTGAAGTGGTTTCATACTCAGCAACTACATTACGGAAGCGGTTGATCGCCGCCAGATGGAAATTGCGGCGCAGATACCAACGGCCAACATCCATCTCCTTGCCGGCCAAGTGGTCACGCGTCATATCAATCTTGAGGCGCGCGTCCGTAGCGTAACGGCTCTCCGGGAAACGACGGACAACTTGCTGCAGTGCTTCCATGGCCTGCTGGGTCGTCTGCTGGTCACGGCCCACATCCATAATCTGTTCGAAATAGGATATCGCGATCAGATAATAGGCGTAGGCGGTGTTGCGATTACCCGGGTGCAGCGAGATAAAACGCTGAGCATCCGAGATCGCTTCCTCGTAATTGCGGGACTGATAGTTTGCAAAAGCCGCCATCAACATCGAGCGGCGAGCCCATTCCGAATACGGGTGCTGGCGTTCGACCTCGTCGAATTGCGCAGCCGCCAGGCGGAACTGGCGACGATCCATTGTCTCGAAGGCTTCCGCGTAAATCGTCTCAACCGGTCGCTCTACATAGGCGACAGAGTTGTCCACGCGGCTGGCGCAGGCGGCCAGGATGGCGGAACCGAGAACGGGAACGATCAGGCGCGGCGAAACAGGCATCTACACGACTCTTGTAGTTAATCAGCCGATATCGGCCAGTCTTGAACAGCTTTGTAGCGGATCATTCGCCGGGGCAAAAGGCCCGTGTCAGTAAGTCGGTCAAATTTCAGGATTTGGCGAGCGCCACTTCCTTGGCCACACCACCGCGCATCGGCACCATTTTCCATGCCGAAGTGTCGCTCAGCAGAGCCCGGAGAGCCTCGTTATTGATGGCATGCCCCGGTCGGCTGGCTGAATAGCGACCGAGAATCGGTGCGCCCGCAAGGTATAGATCCCCCAGAGCGTCCAGCGCCTTGTGACGGACAAACTCGTCGGCGAAACGCAAACCTTCCGGATTTACGACGCCCTCCTCGTCGAGAACAACGGCATTGTCCATGGAACCACCACGGGCGAGGCCGGCTGCAAGCAGCGCTTCGTAATCCTTCTTGAAACCGAAGGTACGTGCTCCCGCGATATCCTCGGCGAAAATATCCGGCGTAACGTCGAAAACACAGCTTTGACGGCCCACCGCCTGGTGTTCGAAGCTGATATCAACCTCGATCATGGGACGCAGGGCCGGCAGGAAGCTGGCGCGGCGGCCTTCGGTCTCCACGACGACCGGCTTGAGAACCTGTATCGCGCGGCGCGGCATGGCATGCGCCGTGAGGCCCACCTTGTGAATAAGCTCAACAAAGGGAGCAGATGACCCGTCCATAACCGGCAGTTCGGGGCCATCGATCTCAACAATGAGATCATCAACACCGATACCGGCCAGGGCCGCCATCAGATGTTCGACAGTCGCAACAGTCGCGCCTGCGGCATTGGAAATTGTCGTACCAAGACGAACCGCGGAGACAGCGTCAGCGCGCGCTTCAATTCGATTGTCGTGAGACTTGATGTCGGAGCGGATAAAGACGATGCCGGTACCAGCGGAAGCAGGTTGCATCACCAGGCGAACATGATCGCCGCTGTGGAGCCCTACGCCTGCACACACAACAGGTGCGGCCAATGTTTGCCGGTTAATCACAACTACTCGCCGTCGTCTTATGGTTGCCCAAATGCGGCAAAAAAGCCGCCCCTTCGCTTACAAACAACGACAGGGGCGGTTAGACTACAACTAAAGCTTTGTTGCGGTTTGTTACGCGATTGTTTCAATCAATTCGCCTGGCGACGCAGGAAGGCCGGAATCTCAAGATCGCCCTCGTCCAGGCTGTCACCAAACAGGTCCCCGGATGGCGCGCGCGGTGCTTGGACACTGGGCGCCTTGGAGGCGACCGGAGCCGTTTTTGGTGCGCTCTCAGCCGGCTTGCGACGACGTCCAAACAGCGAGAAACCGCGCTTGGGCTCTTCCGCAGGCGCTTGCGGAGTTGGAGCGGTTGCAGCAGGTGCCGGCTCTTCGCTGGCACGACGCTGCTCGTAACGTGCATTCAGTGTTTCCGCCTCACGCTGGAGACGCTCACGATCCATGACGACCTGCGGTGCCTCGACCGGAGCCTGGGCAACCTGTTCAGCCGGAGCAATAAACGGATCAGCAGACGGCATCTCGCGCTGCTGAGCCACAGCATCGACCATTTCCTCGGCACCCGCAGCCAATTTCATCGGCTCTGCCTGGACTTCCGGCTCAACCGGTGTCTCGTGACGTGGCTGTGGCGCTTCGGAGCGTTGCTGCTCGGCCATGACCCGACCCGGACGATCAGAATTCATGCGCTTCCACGGGAGGATGGCGTCATTGGCGTTATTGCCGGCGGCAGCGGGCTGAGCCGCGACTGCCGGCTGCCGTTCAGCCGGACGTGTACGGGCACGTGGGTCCGGAGCCACCATGGCTTCAGCCTCGATACCGGTCGCGACCACCGATACACGCATGGAACCTTCCATGTTTTCGTCGAAGGTAGAGCCGACGATGATATTCGCATCCGGATCGACTTCCGCGCGGATTTCATTGGCAGCCTCGTCCACCTCGTAGAGGGTCATATCGTACCCGCCGGTGATGTTGATGAGCACGCCGGTGGCGCCCTTCATGGAGACATCGTCCAGCAGCGGGTTGGAAATGGCGGCCTGCGCAGCTTCAACGGCGCGTTTCTCGCCTTCGGCCTCGCCCGTGCCCATCATCGCCTTGCCCATCTCGTTCATGACGGCGCGAACGTCGGCGAAGTCAAGATTTATCAGGCCCGGCATGACCATCAGGTCGGTAATTCCACGGACGCCGGAATGGAGAACCTGGTCGGCCATGGAGAAAGCTTCGGCGAAGGTCGTCTTTTCCGTCGCAATGCGGAAGAGGTTCTGGTTCGGGATCACGATCAGCGTGTCGACATGATCCTGGAGCTGGTCGATACCGCTCTCCGCCATTTTCATGCGGCGCGTGCCTTCGAAGTGGAACGGTTTGGTCACCACACCGACGGTCAGGATGCCCATCTCGCGCGCTGCTGCGGCCACGACGGGCGCTGCGCCCGTCCCCGTGCCGCCGCCCATGCCGGCGGTGATGAATACCATGTGGGCACCGGCAAGGTGCTCACGGATCTCGTCAATGGATTCCTCAGCAGACTGGGCACCAACTTCCGGTCGCGCGCCCGCGCCCAGGCCTTCGGTGATCGCCGCGCCGATCTGGACGCGCTTTTCAGTCTGTGAACGGGTCAGTGCCTGGGCGTCGGTATTCGCAACGACGAAGTCGACACCTTCCAGGCTGGATTCAATCATGTTGTTGACCGCGTTCCCCCCCGCGCCGCCGACACCAAAGACGACGATGCGCGGCCGCAATTCGGTCGTTTCCGGAATGGAGAGATTGAGCGTCATGATCGACCCCGTGTACGGATATTAAGGTTAACAGCGATTCACGGGGTATTGTCCGCTTGGGAGCCTTAAGCGAGTGTTAAGCGTGATAAGAAATGCATAGAATTTGGCAGGATTTATTGGCGAGTGGTTTTCCGCGCCGGCACCACCCTAAGCCGTAGCGCGCCAAGCCTCGCCCGCTTGATCATCCGCACTTGGATTATCAGTCCAGACACGGGTCTGCACACTATGTCCCGCAAGTAACATCTGGCTTGCGAAAGCCGTGATCACCTGCCGGCCCCGTTCGGAGGCAGGCGGGTAAATCGTGACTTCGAGCTTCAACTCGGTGACAGATGTAAAGAAGTTCGCGATTTCGACGGCATCACCAGGATGAATACCCAGCTGAGCGGTCCGGAAATCAAGCTGCACCCGACGCAGGTCGCTCGCTTCAAGCGCGTCGACAATATCCTCGACCACGCCTGTCGCCGAGAACCAGTCCTCATAGCCGTCGATGACGGCCTGAACATGGCCGGACTGCTTGCAGATGGAAACGTGATGATGCGCCATGGGACCTTCAACTCCAGCGAAGACCGTACATACACGCATGAGATGATGTCTGTCAGCACCACACCCATTCATTGTTTACGCAAGTAATTGGGCCCTAAAAGCTTTCCGCAAACCAGCGCCACATCGCAGCGGCGCCCTTGGCCTCGCCGGCCGGACGGGCTTGGCGCTCGCGCACTGGCGTGTCCATCATTTGTGGCGGTCCGGAAATGGCTTCGGCGGCACCGCGTGTCTCGCGCCGCACAATCCCTGCGACGGAACTGAAAGCCGGACCGGCCACAGCATCGCCAAGGCCGGTTATGCCGCTCGGGCCCACAACTCGAACCTGTTTGCCGAAGATACGGGCTGCGACCTCGGTCGCGCCGGGCAATTGCGCTGCACCACCGGTCAGCACCATGGTCCGGCCACTCGCCGCCAGGACACCCGCAACATCGAGACGATCGCGGATCAACTCGAAAGTCTCCTCGAGGCGCGGACGAATAATGGAGTTGAGGAGAGAGCGTGCTGCTGTGCCGTACCCGACTCCCTCCTCCCCCACCACCGGAGGTACTTCGATCATTTGCTGATCATCCTCCGGACTATCCAATGCGCACCCGTAAAGAACCTTGAGACGCTCGGCCGCGGCGATCGGCGTCGACAGTCCGCGCGCGATATCCGACGTCACATGCGTACCGCCCAGCGGCACGCTGTCGATGTGTAGCAAGGCCCCGTCCGCAAATACGGCCGCTGTGGACGCACCGGCGCCCATGTCAATCAAGGTTGCGCCCAGCTTTACCTCGTCATCGCCCAGCGCGGACAGCCCGGATGCATACGGGGTTGCGACGACACCCTTGAGATTGAGATGACAACGCTCGACACAATTCATCAGATTGCGTAGCGGCCCGACCGCCGCCGTGATGACATGCACTTCAACGCCCAGAGTACGGCCATACATGCCACGCGGGTCGCGGATACCGCGATGATCATCCACTGACCAGGACAAGGGAATGGCGTGAAGGATGACACGGTCATCCACCTGGAATTCCGACAGAGCGCCATTGAGAAGCTTGCGAAGGTCCTTAGCGGTCACTTCGCGATTATGCAGGTCAATCTCTGCAGCAATACGGGTTGAGTTCGGCTGTCCAGCAGACAGGCTGACACTGACTGCGGTCACAGCCGTGCCGGCCATACGCTCGGCCTGTTCAACCGCTGCGCGGATCGCTTCGGAAGCACCGTCCATGTCGACAATTGCGCCCCCGCGGACGCCACGACTGGACTGATGGCCAACGCCGACCATGCGCGGACGCGGACCGGCAATGGTCTCGTCAGTCCGTGCGATGAAACACGCAACCTTGGACGAGCCAACATCCAGCGCAGCATAGACGCCATTGCCCTTGGCCGGCTGTTGGGCGGCCGGGGACTGGCGCTGGAACATGCCAAAGAAACTCATGCGTCGCGCTCCCGCATACCTGCAGCCGCAGCGCGGTCCGGCAAGGCTCGTACAATCAGGTCACCCTGCCCGCGCAGGTCGAAACTCTCGGCCGCCAGGCGCAATACGCCCCGCTCGGAATGCAGGCGCGCAAGAATCGCCAGCGAGGCGTTTACATCGCCTTCCGGCAGCTTGATGTCGGCGCCGTTTTCAAGACGCAGATTCCAGCGACGCTCGCCCACACGCACAGCACCGACGACCTCGGCCCGAATGGTCGGGTGACGATCCAGCGCTTCGACAATCTCGACGACGCTGTCATTGGCACCTTCGGCGACAACCAGAGGCAGATCGGGCGGCGACATCACATCGGCCTGCCCCATCACGACGCCATAGCGGTCGATCACGTTGAGCTGTCCTTCAACCTGCCACAGGGCGAAGGCCTCGCGGGTTTCAACAACGACGGCCACGGAATTGGGCCACAAACGCGCCACAGACGCCGTACGCACAATCGGCATGGCTTCGACACGTTCACGGATCTCGTCCGGATCGACCGCAAAAATCGGGTAACCGCCCTCAAGGCCTGTCGCCTCGACAATATTGTGGGCGATCACGCCCTGGGCACCGGAGACATCAATGGTCTCAACGGCAAATCCGGCCTTGGCGAGCTGAACCTGGGAATGGGTGACAACAGACTGGCGCACGTCATCAAGCTGGCCGAACAGGGCCAGACCAGCTACGGTCACTGCCGCAACGCCCGCGAGCGCAATCCCGCCCAGACGAGCAGCATTGGCAACACGATAACGCGCACTTCGGACCTGGGCTTCCACCCAATTACGCAAACGCCGCGGTGCTGGGACCGCGGCAGACTTGGCTCTGGTTCTACGACGGACCGTCTTTTTCGGTCCACCGCGCCTCACCTTCGACACGACGCATTCTCCGCCATCCAATCCACGAGATCTGGAAACGCGATCCCGCAGTACTGCGCCTGTTCTGGCGCTAAAGACGTAGGAGTCATGCCCGGCTGGGTGTTAATTTCGAGTAACCATAGCGGGTGTTCTGCTGATTCGTCGTAACGGAAGTCACACCGTGTCAGCCCGCGACATTCCAAGGTTTTATGGGCCTTTAGCGCCATTTCCATGGCCAGCTTCTCGACCTCTGCCGGAATTTTTGCCGGTAAAATATGATCAGATCCGCCAGCCGCGTACTTCGCTTCGTAATCATAGAAAGTCGTGTTCGGGATGATCTCGGTGACGGCGAGCGCCCGGTCCTCCATCACCGCAACGGTCAGCTCCCGGCCCGGCACATAGCGCTCAACCAGCACCTCATCACCCAGATCATCCGTCTCCGCAGCCAGCCCGGCCGGAGGACGATTGGCGCCTTCCAGAACGATATGAACACCGACCGACGAGCCCTGTGCATTGGGTTTGGCCACGTATGGCGGTTTCATTGCATGTGTCTTGGCCGCCTCGAAGCGATTGACCAGCATGCCTTCCGGACAGGGTATTCCCGCCGCGCGCAGCACGTCCTTGGCCATCTGCTTGTTCATCGCCAGGGCCGAGGCCAGCACACCGGAATGCGTATAAGGCTTGCCGAAATGCTCCAGCACGCCCTGCACCATTCCATCCTCGCCCCACTCGCCATGCAGCGCGTTGAAGACGATATCCGGGTCAGCCTCGACCAGCTGGTTATAGAGGTCCCGCCCGGCATCGATCTCGACAACGTCCTGGCCCTTCTCGCGCAGACCATCAGCCACCGCCTTGCCGGACACCAGCGAGACTTCACGCTCGGGGGACAAACCGCCCAGAAGGACTGCGATACGTTTGCTCATGACTTACTCCTGGGGCTCCCCAACCCGTTTCACTTCCCAGCGCAGATCCACGCCGTGTTTTTCCTTCACACGGGCGCGCACATCCTCGCCGACCTGTTCCAGGTCTGCCGCGGTCGCCGCGCCGTCATTGATAAGGAAGTTACAGTGCTGTTCGGAAAAGAACGCCCCGCCGACGCGATAGCCACGCCCGCCGACACTGTCGATCAATTGCCAGGAGCGGCGCTGATTGGGCGTGTCCGGCGCGTCCGGATTGGCAAAAGTCGAACCGGAGGTCTTCTCACGGATCGGCTGGGTGCCCTCGCGCCGTTCGGTGATGCCATTCATGCGCGCTTCGATAGCGGTGGGCTCGTCCGGTGTGCCCTGGAACACCGCCGAGGTGAAGATCCAGTCTTCCGGCGCCTCACAATGGCGATAGGAATAGTTCAGCTCTTCCGGGCTCGCCTCGATGATGCGGCCCAGGCGGTCGATCGCACGCACAGAGACGACGACGTCCTTGGTTTCCTGGTCATAACAACCGGCATTCATGCGCAGCGCGCCACCAATCGTGCCCGGCACTCCAACCAGGTATTCCATGCCCGAAAGGCCAGCCTTCGCTGCCGCCTTGGCGACCATCTTGTCCAGCGCACCGGCGCCCGCCTTCAGTCGATTGCCTTCGAGCACTTCCGTGCGCGCAAACGGCCCCGCCAGGCGAATGACAACACCGCGGATACCGCCATCACGCACCAACGTGTTCGATCCCGCGCCGAGCACGTGCACCGGGATATCGTCCGGGGTTTCAGCGAGGAAACGCGACAGATCTGCCTCGTCCGCCGGCAGATACATCACGTCCGCCGGACCACCGACCCGCAGCCAGGTGACGTCCTTGAGCGGCGCATGCTCGATGTATTTGCCGCGAACGGTTGGAAGGCGCTCGATGAGGCTCAACCCAGCGCCTCCAGCTCTCCTTGCAGCGCGTAGGCCCACTGGGTGATGTCACCGGCGCCGAGGAAAATGACGATGTCGCCCTCACCTGCTCGCGCCGCGACTTCACGGGCAACGTCATTGCGGGTGATGGCCAGGGCTTCGCGATGGCCATGCGCGGCGAGACTTTCGACCAGGCCGTCGCGGTCGAAACCTTCCAGCGGCTCTTCACCAGCGGCAAAGACATTGGCGACCATGACCGTGTCGGCGTCATTGAAACAGGTCGAGAAATCATCGAACAGATCGGCAAGACGCGAATAGCGGTGCGGCTGCATGATGGCGATCACCTTGCCCGTCGACGCCTGGCGCGCGGCCTTGAGTACTGCCGAGATCTCCACCGGGTGGTGGCCATAATCATCGATGATCGTGGCGCCCTTCCAGGCACCGGCCTTGGTGAAACGACGTTTCACACCGCCAAAATCCGCCAGCCCCGAGCGCGCCTTCTCGACCGTCAGGCCAAGCTCGCGCGCCGTCGCCAGGGCGGCTGCAGTATTGAGCACATTGTGCTCGCCGACCATGGGCAGGAAGACATCCGTCCAGATGTCCTCGTCCTGACCGCGCAGGCGGAAACGGACGTCAAACGTCGTGCCCGCCGGTTCCGCGCGCATATTCTCGATGCGCACATCAGCCTGCGGGTTGAAGCCATAGGTGATGACCCGGCGATCCTCGACGCGGGAGGCCAGCGACTGGACTTCCGGGTGATCAGTGCATAGGACGGCAAAGCCGTAAAACGGCAGGTTCTCGACGAACTGGTAAAAGGCATCACGCAGGACATCAAAGTCTCCGTAATGCTCCATGTGCTCGGGATCGATATTGGTGACGATGGCCACGGTGGAGCGCAGTTTCAGGAAAGAGCCATCGCTCTCATCCGCCTCAACGGCCATCCACTCACCCAGTCCCACCTTGGCGTTGGATTGATAGGCGGAAATGATGCCGCCATTGATCACGGTGGGATCAACACCCGCGGCGTCCATGAGCACGGCAACCAGCGAGGTGGTGGTGGTCTTGCCATGCGTACCGCCAACAGCGACCGAGTATTTCAGGCGCATCAGCTCGGCCAGCATCTCGGCCCGGCGCACAACCGGGATCTTGGCCGAGCGCGCCGCGACCAGTTCCGGATTGTCCGGCTTGATGGCCGAAGACACGACGATGGCGCCGGCGCCTTCAACATTTTCACCGGCATGCCCGATGGCAATCTTGGCGCCCTTCTCACGCAGGCGTTCGACGTTCGGATTGGCCTTGATGTCGGATCCCTGGACCTTGTAGCCCAGATTAAGCATCACCTCGGCAATACCGGACATGCCGATACCGCCAATACCGACAAAATGGACCGGCCCGACCGGGAAGGGCAAAGCGGCAAATTTCATACAACTGCTCCTGTCACCAGGCCGTCCACGGCCTTGGCCAGCGCCTCAGCCGCATCCGGGCGCCCCAACGCCCGCGCTGCAGCTGCGCGTTCTTTCAGATCCTGCGGGTTCGACAGGCGGGTTTCCAGCAATTCGCTCAGCCGTTCTGCAGTGAAATCGGCTTCGGGCAGAACATCCGCCGCCACCGCCTTGTAGAGACCCTCGGTATTGGCGCTCTGGTGATCGTCAGCAGCTATGCCGAGCGGACAGAAAATCGCGGGACGCCCCACGCCGGCGACTTCCGACACCGTTGAGGCCCCGGCCCGTCCGATCACGAAATGGGAATTGGCCAACAGCTCCCCCACATTCTTGAAGAAGGGCTCGCAGTGGGCGTTTACGCCGGCCTTGCTGTAAGTCTCTCGCGCCATGTCGAGATTTTCTTCGCGTGTCTGTTGGACGACATCAAGGCGAGATTTGAGCTTTTCCGGGAGCATTGCGATCGCCGCCGGAACCGTCTCGGACAGGATGCGCGCGCCGAGACTTCCGCCCAGAACCAGCAGGTTGATCCGGCTGTCATCCGAGATTTCGGGATAACCGGCGGCTCGCGCGTCCACGATCGGCGCTCGCAGGGGATTGCCCGTCAGGATATGGCGCTTGCGGGCCCGCTCGGGCAGGCGGTCGAGGCGTTCGAAACCGGACGCTATGAAACCCGCCTTGGACGCAAACGTCCGATTGACCCGGCCCAGCACCGCATTCTGCTCGTGAATGCAAAACGGAATGCCTGCCGTCCTCGCCGAGGCGATGGCCGGGAAAGCGGGATATCCGCCAAACCCCGCCACAACATCCGGTTTCCACGCCTTTACGATGGCCTGGGTCTCAGCCAGACCACGGGTCAGCTCGACCCCGGCCTTGAGAAGTTTCAGCGGGTTCTTGGTGAAGGGACTGGCCGCGTGGATTTCGTCGACGGCCACGGCCGGAAATTCTTCGGTATGTTTCATGCCGCGCGCATCGGTCACGAGGCGGATCTGCCAGCCACGCTTGATCAGCGCTTCGGCGGCCGCGCGCGCAGGGAACATGTGTCCGCCGGTTCCTCCGGCGGCAATCAGGCAACGTCTGGGTGTCATGCGGTGTATCGACTGGAATAAGCGCCGGGACGGCGACGGGTGAAGGCCAGCATCAGGCCGGCTCCGAAAGCGAGCGCGAGCATGGAAGATCCCCCGTAGGAAACGAAAGGCAAAGTCATGCCCTTTGGCGGGATCAGGTTCAAGTTCACAGCGATGTTGACCAGCGCCTGCAATCCGAATTGCAAGGCCAGGCCAGCAACAGCCAGCTGCGCGAAATGATCGGTCAAACGCATGGCCTGGCTCCAGGCGCGCGCGACCAGAATGGAAAACAGGCCGATGATCGACAATGAGGCGAGCAGGCCGAATTCCTCGGCGGCAACCGAGAAAATGAAATCCGTGTGCGCATCGGGCAGAAAGTGCTTCACCTCCCCCTCACCCGGACCTACACCGGCAATACCGCCACGCGAAATCGCATCCATGGCCCGGTCGATCTGATAGGTGTCGCCACTCTCCGGATCGAGAAAACGTTCAACGCGGCTGGCGACATGGGGAAACATCATATAGGCCGCACCAGAACCGGCCACGGCCAGGCCACCCAGGCCGGCAACCCAGATCCAGGACAGGCCCGAGGCGAAAAAAACGCCACCAAAACACAGCGTCAGAAGCACGGACTGGCCGAAGTCCGGCTGAATCATCAAAAGCCCGATCGATACGAGAAAGATCGCAAAGGCGATTATACGCCCGGGCACGGGCGCTCCGCGCTTTTCCTCTGCAAACAGCCAGGCGGCCGTGACGATCAGGGCGGGTTTGAGAAATTCGGATGGCTGCAGCCCGAAACTGCCGATACGAATCCAACGGGTCGCGCCCTTCACCTCGTGCCCGATAAAGGGCATGGCGATCATCAAGGCCAGAGAGCCCAGCAAGGCAACAGCCGCAAGGCGGCGTGCACCGGTGGCTGAGAGCGAGGAAATCGCCAGCACACCAATAAGCGACAGCGTCGCGAAAACGCCCTGTCGATAGAGAAAATAGAAGGGATCCTCGATACCGAGGCGATCGGCTGCGGCCGGGCTTGCGGCCATGGACAACATCAGGCCTGTCGCTATCAACGCCAGGACAACAAACAACAGGGTCCGGTCAATGCCGCGCCACCAGCTTATGGCCGCGCGGGGAGCAAGCGCATTCAACCCGCGCCTCCAGCAGCCATGGAAGCGGCACCGTTTTCATGCACCAGGCGGGAAAACGCGTCGCCCCGATCCTCGAAACTCTTGAATTGATCAAAGGAGGCCGCGGCCGGAGACAACAGGACCACCGCTCCAGGCACACCTTGCGTGTCCTCACGTGCCGCAATGATGGCCTTGGCCAGATCACCGCATTTCTGCCAGCTGACCTTGCCCTCCAGCTCGTCGGCGAACTGGTCCTGTGCCTCTCCGATCAGATAGGCCTTGCGTATTCGGTGCAGCGATGGCTCCAGCGCGACCAGCCCGTCCTCCTTGGCACGCCCACCCGCGATCCAGAAGATATCGCTGTAACAATTGATCGCCTGCAGCGCTGCTTCAGCATTGGTCGCCTTGCTGTCATTGACGAAGCGCACACCGCCTTCATTAGCGATGATCTCCTGTCGGTGCGGCAAGCCACCAAAACTGGCGATCGCATCAGCCGCGGCACGGCCACCAATCCCCAGCATGCGGACAGCCGCCAGGGCGGCAGCGACATTCTGGGCATTGTGGCGCCCCGGCAAGGCCTGCGCCTTGGAGAGGTCGACAAGTGGATGGGAGGCGCTGTCCAGCGCGTCATAAACCCGGTCTCCCAGCGCATAAACACCGCGCGCAAAGACACGGCCTGCCGAAATGGGCACGATCTGGTCCTCTCGGCGCCGCTGACGCAGGGTTGAATAAAAACCATTGGTCTCGTCGTCATCGATACCGATGATCGCGGCACCCTGGGTGTTCTGCATTTCGAACAGGCGTTTCTTGGCGGCGAAATAGCCGTCAAACCCGCCATGCCGGTCCAGATGATCCGGCGAAATGTTGAGCAGTACAGCCACATCGCATTCCAGCGACTGGGTCAGGTCGATCTGATAACTCGACAATTCCAGAACATAATACGACCCCGGACGCGGCGGATCCTGGGCCAGGATCGCGTCGCCGATATTGCCGGCCACGATGGCATTGCGACCCGTCTCGCGAAGGATATGTCCGATCAGCGCGGAGGTTGTAGACTTGCCGTTGGTTCCGGTCACGCCGATGATTTTCGGACGACGGCGCTCCGGCAGGTCGGCGATCGTCTGGGCGAAGAGCTCGATATCCCCGATCACAGGCGCACCCACTGACTTGGCCAGCTCGACCATGCGGTGCGGTTTGGGATGCGTCAGCGGAATACCGGGCGAAAGCACCAGGGCAGCGATATCGCCCCAGTCCCGGCGATTGAGATCATCTAGGTGGATACCCGCAGCCTCGGCGTTGGAACGCGCGACCTCAGAGTCGTCCCAGGACGACACCTCAGCGCCTCCGGCTTCCAGCGCTTTAGCGGCCGCAATACCTGTGCGCCCCAATCCGAACACAGCCACGCGGCGGCCCTTGTATGTATGGATCGGGATCATCTGGTTGCAGTTTACCTCAATTTGAGCGTCGCGAGTCCGATTAATGCGAGAATGACTGCAATAATCCAGAAACGGATGACAATTGTCGGCTCGGCCCAGCCCTTCTTTTCGAAGTGGTGATGGATCGGAGCCATGCGGAAAACACGCTTACCAGTCAGCTTGAAACTGGCCACCTGTACCATAACCGAAACCATTTCAAGCACAAAGAGGCCACCGACGATGGCCAGGACAATCTCGTGCTTGACGGCGATGGCGATGGCCCCGAGCGCGCCGCCAAGCGACAGCGACCCGGTATCGCCCATGAAGATCATCGCCGGCGGAGCGTTCCACCACAGGAAACCCAGCCCCGCCCCGAGAAGCGCGCCACAGAAGACCAGCAACTCACTGGTGCCGGGCGTGTGATGAACCTGCAGGTATTCCGCGAAATCGACCCGGCCGACCAGGTACGCGATCACGCCAAAGGTCGCGGCGGCAATCATCACCGGGACAATGGCCAGTCCGTCGAGCCCGTCCGTCATGTTCACGGCATTGCCCGAGCCCACGATGACGATACAGCCGAAGACGTAGAACAACGGCCCGATATTGATCAGGAAATCCTTGAAGAACGGGAAGGCGATGGACGTCTCGAGCCCTGCATCCATGCCGTTGGCCCGTGCAACGCTGGTGGCCCAGACGACGGCAATGGCTGCGATGGTGAACTCAAACAGGAGTTTGAACTTGCCACCAAAACCCGCTGTGCTCTGCTTGGTGACTTTCATATAGTCATCAACAAAGCCGATCAGGCCGAAACCGGCCGTCACGAATATCACGATCCAGACGTACTGATTTGTCAGATCCGCCCACAAGAGCGTGCCGACCATCACCCCGAGCAGGATCAGGAAACCGCCCATGGTTGGCGTTCCAGCCTTCTCGATCACATGGCGCTGAATGCCTTCCTCGCGGATGGGCTGGCCCTTGCCCTGCTTGCGACGCAGCCAGCCGATCATCGGCTTGCCGAAAACGAAAGCGATCAGCATCGCCGTCATCAATGCACCACCCGTTCTGAACGTGATGTAGCGGAACAGGTTCGCCAGTTGCAGGTCCTCTGCAAGCGGCGCGAACAACAGATAGAGCATTGGCGGTCAGGCCTCCGTCAGGTCGAATGCAGTGCCATCGGCCAGAACTGCGGCAATCTTGTGGAGCCCGGAACCGTTGGAGCCTTTCATAAGCACGACATCCCCCGATCGAAGCTCAGATTTCAGCGGCTCAAGCACTTCACTGGCACTCTTCGCATAGCCTGCGCGCAACGGTGCGGGCAAGGCGTCATGCAGGTGTTTCATCAGGCTGCCGCAGGAAAAAACCAGATCAGTGTTAGCGCTCAGCAAAGGCTCCGCCAGCTCTGCGTGCAATGCCGGTCCGGACGCACCCAGCTCCAGCATATCACCGAGCACGGCAATACGGCGCCCCTCTCCTTCCGGTCGAGCTGCCGCCAGGGAACTCATTGCGGCGCGCATGGAGACCGGATTGGCATTATAGGCATCGTCCAGCAGCGTAGCCTCACCACCACCCGGCAGCGAGATCTTCACGGCACGGCCGCGGCCGGCTGCGGCATCGACCTCAGCCAGGGCGTCCGCCACATCGCGCGCATCGAGCCCAGTCGCAGCCGCCGCTGCAAAGACAGCGGCCGTATTCCAGGCCCAGTGCTCACCGGATGCGGCCAATCGGAACGGCACACGATTACCCATCACATTGATACGTCCGCGACTGCCATCAAGGCCGGTTTCGAATTCCTCGATCCGGACTGCTGCGTGTGATGCGCGACCAAATTCCAGCAGGAAAGCGGCAGAGGAATTGCGCGCATGCTGGGCGATGCGTTCTCCCAGAGGATCGTCAGCCGGGATAATGGCTACGCCATCCGGCTCCATACCTTCGAAAATCTCGGACTTGGCATCTGCAATGGCTTCAATCGAACCCAGGTTTTCCAGATGCGCCTCGCCGATACGCGTGATCAGAGTGACATGGGGCTGGACCAGGGACGACAAATCCCGGATTTCGCCCGCGTGGTTCATGCCCATTTCAAAGACAGCGCGTTCGGTATCCGCGGGCATTCGCGCCAGGGTCAGCGGCACGCCCCAGTGATTATTGTAGGACTTCACACTCCAGTGCGCCGGGCCGGCAGCACGGAAAACGGCCGCAAGGGCTTCCTTGACGCTGGTCTTGCCAACACTGCCTGTGACAGCGACACGAATGGCCGACGAGCGATCACGCGCGGCCGCGCCCAGTGCGCGTAGCGCATCCAGGCTGTCGGACACTTTCAGGTGCGAACCAGGCAAACCGGCCGAGCGCTCAACCAGTGCGGCGGACGCGCCGCGGGCCATGGCATCCGGCACGAATTCATGCCCGTCACGGATGTCCGTGAGCGCCACAAACAAATCGCCCGGACAGATCGAACGTGTATCAATCGAGACGCCGTTACAGGTCCAGTCGATATCACGGGTCAGCTCGCCACCGGTCGCGGCCAGGGCCTGTTTCGCAGTCCAGAGCGGATCAGACATGCTCGGCCTCCCTCGCCTCAAGCGCCTCGCGGGACACGTCGCGATCATCAAATGGGTGCACGACGCCCGCAACAGTCTGGCCGGTTTCATGGCCCTTGCCGGCGACGAGCAGGCAATCGCCCTCGCGCAGCAGACCGACGCCGTGATTGATCGCCTCTCGACGATCCGCGATCTCCAGCGCGTCCGGACAGCCGCTCAGCACAGCAGCGCGGATTGCCGCGGGATTTTCAGATCGTGGATTGTCATCGGTAACGATCGCGACATCCGAGAGTTTCCGGGCGATCGCCCCCATCTTGGCGCGTTTGTCCGGATCGCGATCGCCGCCACAGCCAAACACAACCATCACACGTCCCTTGGTGTGAGGACGTGCAGCCCGCAGCAATTTGTCCAAACCATCCGGCGTATGCGCGTAATCGACGAGCACCGGGGCGCCTTCGCGCGTTTCGCCAACCTTGTCGAGCCGCCCGGGAACACCGCCAAGCTTGCCCAGCGTGCCCAGAACAACGGCCTTGTCGACACCTCCAGCAAGGGCAATTGCAGCGGCTCCGAGCGCATTAAGGATCTGGAACTCTCCGACGAGCGGTATCTCGAGGCGGATCTCCTCGCCTTTCCAGCGAAACACAACATCCTGGCTGGCCGCGCGCGGGGTGATCTCGCAGATCTGCAGGTCCTGGCCACGCCATCCGATGGTTGAGATGTCCAGCCCGCGCTCACGCGCCAACTCCGCCATGCGCTCGCCCCACTCGCTGTCAGTATTGATGATGGCGGGGCCACCGGCATCGAGAAAGTTCAGGAAGAGACGTGCCTTGGAGGCGAAGTAATCCTCGAAGTCAGGGTGATAATCAAGATGATCCTGGGTGAGGTTGGTAAAGGCTGCCAGGGTCACTCGCACGGCTTCCATGCGGCGCTGTTTCAACCCGTGGCTGGACGCCTCCATGGCCAGATGGGTCACCCCGTCCCGGGCCAGGGCGTCGAGCGATTTATGCAGGGCGGCGGCGTCCGGCGTCGTGTAACCGGTGACCTCGGAACTGGTCCCGCGGGCCACGCCCAGCGTTCCCAGGCTTGCCCCGTCCAGCCCGGCGGCTGTCCAGATCTGGCGAACAAACTCGACGGTCGAACTTTTGCCATTGGTCCCGGTGATGGCGACGATATTGGCCGGCTGCTGAGGATAAAACCGCGCGGCCATGTCAGCGAACAAGGCGGGCGCATCTTCAGCGATGATGACCGGGATCGAGACATCATCGATTTCACCGTCGCAGATAATCGCGACGGCGCCCGCCGCTTCAGCTCTGGCCGCGAACTGGCGACCGTGAACAGAAAAGCCCGGCAGGGCGGCAAACACCCAGCCGGCCTCGATCTTGCGGCTGTCCAGCGTCAGACCCTTCACTTCGATCTGGTCATAGCCGGGTCTCAGCGCGGACGCTGGCAGCAAGTCGGCGAGTTTCACGGAATGTCCTCCGGCATCAGCGCGGCTCGAACCAGCGCTGCGCGACTGTCATGGTCCTCGTTGGATCGCTCCACACCGAGGATTGGCGCAATACGGGAGATGATCTCCCCCGTCGCCGGAGCCGCTGTCCATCCCCCTGTGGCGTAGCCATAGGTCGATTCATTGCCCTGCGGCTCGTCCAACAACACCAGCACCGCATATTGCGGGTCGTCATAGGGGAACACGGCCGAGAAGGAGGAAATAAGGCGGCTGCTGTCATACCCCCCGCGATGGGGTTTTTCCGCCGTACCGGTCTTGCCGGCGACGCGATAACCCTGCGCCTCGGCACTGCCGCCCGTACCGTCCGTGACATTCTCACGCATCAGCGCCAGAACATCGCGCGCAGTATCCGAACTCATCACACGCTCGCCAACAAGGGTTTCGTTCGCCGCGACCGGCTGCAGGGTCGGCGGCACATAGACACCGTCATTGGCGATCGCCGCGAAGGCCGCGATCGTTGCAATCGGGCTGACCGCGATGCCGTGGCCATAGGAAATGGTCGCCGTTTCGGTTTGCGCCCATTGACGCGGCAACAATGGATCAGCGCTTTCGATCAGCTCGATCGGGGCACGCTCCAGCAGACGAAGATCACCCAAGAAACCGCGCTGCGCATCCGACCCGGCTTCCAGCGCAATCAGCGAGGAACCGATATTGGAGGAATGCGTGAACACTTCCGACAGGGTCAGCCAGCGATCCTCGGCGTGGTAGTCATTGATGGTGTGGCCACCCAGCTGCAGCGGATTGGAGGCATCGTAACCACTCTCCAGTGTCGCTGTTTCCGTTTCCAACGCCAGCGCCACGGTGAAAGCCTTAAAGGTGGACCCCATCTCGTAAACCGACTGGGCGGACCGGTTGAGGCGCTCGCCTGGTTCGCTCTCCATTGGACGGTTCGGATCGAAGTCAGGCAGGGACACCATACCGACAATCTCGCCCGTTCGCACATTCATGACGATGCCTGACGCTGCGAGAGCATCGAATTCGATCATGCTGGCGCGAAGGACTTCATCGAGATGAAATTGCACAGCCATGTCGATGGACAGCGCCACCGGACGGCCGTCGCCGGAAGACAGAGCCGAATTGAAGGCGCGCTCTGCGCCGGCCAGCCCCGCCATGTCCCGGTCGGTGTAACCCACAACATGCGATGCCAGACGGCCACGCGGGTAAACACGACGCGGTTCAGACCTGAACCCAACGCCGGGTAGCCCGAGGGCAAAGACAGCCTGGCGTTGGCGGGGTGTAAGATTGCGCTGGATCCAGACAAAACGACGTCGTGAGGACAGGTCGCGGATCACGCGCTCCACATCCAGTCCCGGGAGAACGCCGGACAGCGCCTCGGCCGTTTCCGCTGCATCCCAGACCTGGGTCGGGTCTGCGTACAACGAGTGTGTTTCAAGTGTCGTCGCCAGGACCTGGCCTGTGCGGTCAAAGATCTCTCCACGCCCAACCGACGCGATATCCGCATTCACGCCCGCCAGTGGATCAGATGGATGCGCGACAGCCATTTCGATGGAACGCAACGCGAGAAGGCCAAACCCGACCGCGACCGCCAGGCCAAGCATTCTCAGGCGGGACCGCGCCTGCTCCAGGGCCTGGACCTCATCACTTTCGACACGAAGCAGGCGTGACATGTCCGCCGGCGCCGCTTCCGCCAGGGGAGGCAGCGCTGGATTGACTGTCTCCGTCGAGACAGATCGGCGAAACGGCCACAGCTTCATCGATCGGGACCTCCCGCCGGAGCGGCCTCAGCGAGCGCCAGCTCTCCCGTGTCGCTGGAAAGCAGCATGTCTTCGCGCAGCCCCTCCTCTTCCTCGACATCAGTGAGGATGGGCAGGTCATTTACCGCGATCTCACGACTCGGATCGAGCGGTTCGAGACCAAGATAGCGACGCGCCAGCGCGCGCAAACGCTCAGGCTCTTCCAGATGAGCAATCTCGACATTGAGCACATTGACCTGGCGGCGCTCCTCGGCGAGCTGGGCCTGAATCATCTCCAGACGCTCCTGAGAAGACTTCGCCTCTGTCTTGGCAATATAGAGGGCAACGGCAAGGGTCACGGCCACGAGAAGGGCAACTCCGTTCAGCACGCGGATCATAGCGCAGCCTCCAGCTTGGAAAGCGGCACAACTCCGGGCATCACGAACTCCTCTTCCTGCCAACTCGGCGCTTGCGTGCGAACGGCGATACGCAGTTTTGCGGAACGGGAACGCGGATTTTCGGACAATTCCTGTTCCGTCGCCGTAACGGCCTTGCGGGTCTCCAGCGAGAATGTTGCCTCCGGCCCTTCAACAGCGACTGGATTGTGACGGGAGCCACCGCCACCGGCGAGACCAGATCGAGCCCGCATGAATGTCTTAACCATGCGGTCCTCCAATGAATGGAACGTAACCACCACCAACCTCCCCATTGGCGCCAGAACGCGCTCTGCAGCACTTAAAGCCCGCGCGAGCTCGCCGAGCTCGTCATTCACAAAAATGCGCAGGGCCTGAAACACACGTGTTGCAGGGTGAATCTTCATGTGTTTTCCGCCAATTGCGCGGGAAACGATCTCGGCAAGCTGATCCGTTGTCGTAATCGGGCTCTCGCCACGCGCGCGAACCACAAACTGCGCAACCCGGCGGGATTTGCGCTCTTCGCCGTAGACATAAAATATATCCGCCAACTCGCGCTCGCTCAGACGATTGATCGCGTCGCTGGCCGAGGCCCCCTCACCTGACATGCGCATGTCCAGCGGGCCCGGCTTGCTGAACGAGAAACCACGTTCTGCCTGGTCGATCTGCATCGAGGACACGCCGATGTCCAGAACGACACCATTGATATGCTCGCGCCTGCTCTCTGCGACAGCTGCCTCAAGCTCGGAAAACGGACCAGCATGGAAGCTGAAACGCTCACCGAATTCGCTGCGAAACTGATCCACGACCACACGGACGGTTGGGTCGCGGTCCACCGCAATCAGGGAACACCCGGCGGCACCGAGAATGGCGCGCGAATAGCCGCCGGCGCCAAAAGTGCCATCGAGATGCGCCTCTCCCGCCTGTGGACGCAGCCCCTCCAACACTTCGCTCAACATCACGGGATAATGGCTCATGTCGACCCCCCCGGACGCGGACCAAGCTTCAGCGCGCGCTTGTTGTCGCGGGCAAAGGACTGCGCGTTGGCCTTGTGGGCCTCATACATGTCCGGAGACCAGATCTCGAAACGAGAGCCGAGCCCGACAAAGGTCGCCTTCCCCTCCAGACCCGCATGGTCGATGAAATCCTTCGGCAGGGTCACGCGACCATTGGCATCAAAAGACAATGGACGCGCCGCACCGAAGATCGCTCGCTCGAAGGCGATGCGCGCATCATCATAAGGATCCATCTCCTCGATCAGCGCCTGGTAGCGCTCGAGCAGGGCCTGGCCACCACCTTCCAGATAAGTTCCATCAAAGGACGGCCAGACAATGATGCCGTCGAACGCACCGCCTCCAACCACCGCACGGAAATCCGCCGGCACGGAAACCCGCCCCTTCGCATCTACGCCATTGATGGTGGTGGACAGGAACACGTCCGCCTACTCCCCAGCTAACCGCACGAACCTTCTCATGGTTAACGATGGGATAACATGGGATGAGATGGGAAACAATGTTGAAAGAATGGTTTTTCATGGATTAACACCCCGATTAACCAATGGAATTCGAACAAAGGCGGAACATTAAGTTAATATCCACAACGAGCCACCCAGCTTCGCCGGCCAGCCACATTTGAGACGGAACAAAAGGAGAGAATGCGTGCATAAATATTGAGCAGCGCTCGACCTGAACGTTTACAATTAACTATTTGCGAAACTAAAGGTCAGGCGGCCTGTAAGCCGGGTTCTGTTCCCCTTGCGGGGCGACGATCATTCATCTGCGCTGCGCCTTGCGACACAGCTGGTGCGACCTACCCGGATGACACGTGGAAACCCGTGTGCAGCTCGAGGCTGCTTTCATCCCTATTCGGTCTTGCTCCAGGTGGGGCTTGCCGTGCCCCCTTCCTTGCGGTCGGGGCGGTGCGCTCTTACCGCACCCTTTCACCCTTACCTACCGTCGCTGACGCTCTGGCAGGCGGTCTACTCTCTGCTGCGCTTTCCCTGGGGTTTCCCCCGCCGGGCGCTACCCGGCACCTTGTTTCCATGGAGCCCGGACTTTCCTCGATCACGCCGTTTCCAGCCCTGTGACCGCGACCGCCCAGCCGCCTGACGGCGCGCTTAAACAGCATGCTCACGTTCAAAGCAAGCATCTCGGCCCGATAAAACTCTACTTTTGGTACAATTTTGAAACTTCCGGAGCACACCTGGTCCGTTTTTGAAACCCCAAGGTTGCGTGACTGCAACAGAATCTCGATTTTGTATCCAATATTCATCGCCTGTCGGAATTATTACAGTTTGCACATTGACGCTCACGGATCCGTGAGCTAGCGTGACTTTGGGCGCTTGGGGAAGCGCTCGAAAGGGGAAGGGTAGACCTCTTACAATATAGTGCGGATTCAACGGTAAACCTTGCCAGAACTGTACTCGTGCGTCTGCTCGCACCGGCCGAAACTATGCTTCGGGCGAACACCCCTGCTGTGTCTAATCGCAATGGACGGCGCTGCCGTCCTGGAGGGATGTAATGAAAACTCTCAAGCAAATCATGCTTGGCACGACCGCTTCTGTCGG